>Ga0065711_1000566_pt1 | contig 61757 bp, 36 predicted proteins | sample Hoacrofraction12_FD_59098 | JGI IMG/M metagenome (GOLD analysis project Ga0065711, IMG submission 59098) | Hoatzin crop microbial communities from Cojedes, Venezuela - Epithelial fraction 12 v2 (version 2) | ecosystem: Host-associated > Birds > Digestive system > Esophagus > Crop | place...
AACATTTTTACCGGCGACTATTTAACTAACACAGTAAATGCGTATAATAAATTTTAACAAAATCTATGAAAGCAGTTTTAACACCCGCTGCTCAGCCCTGCCGTTATCCCCGCCCCACGTTGGGCGCCAATTAAATGTTTTGGTTTTGGCTGCCACCGGCAACAAAAGCACCACGCGGCCGCCCCTCCCCCTGCCGGGATGCGGAGGAGAATGAAAAGAAACAGGCAGAAACTGGTGGGTCAGGATAAGGGCAGTTTAACAGAACAGCAAATAGAGGGAAACAGGAACAACAACGATACAGATAAGGAGAAAACACGACAAAAACAGACCCGCTCTCTCGGACTGCACTGGCGCCGCACGCTCCCGAGCCGCGAGCGAGTTCCCACTGAGCCGCCCCCCCCACCGGAACCCAGCGTGATGCCACATGGTATAGAATACTGTGCTCTGTTTGGCCAGGTGGGGTCAGCCCCCACCCCCCGGCTGTGCCCCTTCCTGGAGTCCGGTGAAAATTAACCCTGTCCTGGCCAAACCCAGGACACAGATGTTTTGAGGACCAAAAAAAAAAAGGCCATAACCAAGCATGTATTTCGTGTTGCAATCTATTTTGGTAATATATGATGACTTAAAGGCGGAGACAGATCACCACAGTATGATCCCCATGATGTTAGGAATTTATGGAAAAAATACCTTATATTAAAGCAGAATCATAGAATCATAGAACCATATATGTTGGAAAAGGCCCTTAAGATCATTCAACCGTTAATACGAACAAGTCCACCACTAAACCATGGCCGTAAGTGCCACATCCACCAGGGATGGTGACTCAATCACTTCCCTGGGCAGCATGTTCCAATGCTTGATAACACTCTCAGTGAAAAAAATTTTCCTAATATCCGATCTAAACCTCTCTTAGTGCGACTTGAGGCAGTTTCCTCCTATTCTATCGCTTGTCACTTGGGAAAAGAGAGCAGCATCCACCTCACTACATCCTCCTTTCTTGTAGTTGTAGGGAGCAAGTACTTTCATGTTTACTGAAGAAGTTTTCCTTTTTTTTTTCACTTCATAGCTCTATAATCATTGGACTATTGTGGGAGTGTATATGAACCTTTACAGTTATTTTGTCAATTTTTTGTGCTAAATGCTTTGAATTATCAGGTAAATCTTCAAAAAAATCCAGCCACTGATAATGTTTATACTTAAAAACCAATAAAATTTCCTTCTTTATGGTTTACTAAAAAAAACCTCCACAGACCAAGAACGTATTTTATGATATGTAGACCAGATCATCTGTCTCTGACCAGGTCGTAAACAACCAATCTCTCTAACGCAATATGTAAAAGGCCTCACTTCTGAAAGGTTGCCAAGGGCCTGATAACAAAGATTCTCTTCTGTTGATATCTTTTTTTTTTCCTCAGTTAAATACAATGGAGAATTTGAAAAGATTATGTTTCTTAATTCTAGTTTCCGGCCCTTTTCTTGCCTATCTCGATATTTGCTCGTGCCCTCAAAGAACCTATCTGGATATATTCTTAAGAAAGAGTTAGAAAAATTGTGGAAATGACTAATTTTTGTAACTATGTGATAAAAACCTAAATTCACAGAGTCCTCCTTATTTACCTCTCAAAAATGTAAGATTTAATAGAATTATGTTTTTTACTAAAACAAGGAGACTGTGTCACTAACAAATGTTCCCTTTGTTTATCTGGAGTATTTTAATAAGATTCTTAGGTTAATGAACCATCCACAAGTTTAATTGAAACCACTGTCCACAAGAAGACTAATCACTAGTAATATTTTCATGTTCAGAAAACTTGAACACAAAACAGTTTATTTGCTATTGGAAAAGTTCTAGAGTTTAAAAAGGATGAAATCAGTAAGAAACTATGGAAATTGGGAGGGGAAGGGTAAATTTGTATATATAGGAATGGCTCTAAAACCCAGCAGAATATAAGGGTAAACATCAGCCCTTCTGCATGTTTCTTTGAGTCATCTCATACAACTCCATATATAGTAATTCTCTGGAAAGCTTGTATTATGTGAGTTAGTCACACCAATTGAGAGATACAACTAACAAGGATCAACCACCAACTGAGCTGGTATTGCATGTTCAGAACCCAGTATCATTGTATTGGAACTGGTTAAATGCTCAGAAGATGAAAGGGGGAACTTAACATTTACTACTTCTTTCACAGAATAAATTAACTGAAATCCTGCATTTACTAGTCATTTCCTTGATGAGCATCTGCTCCCCTATTTTCCTAGAAAAGAAATGAGAAGCTACTGCATTTTGCTTGCTTTTGTTATGGTAATGTTAGTCATTATGTCCAATTGAACACGGATTGATATTGCTTAGCATATGATTGATTTAATTAGACATTGTCTACACAGAAAAAGTGGATAAACCAGTATCCCATTAGCACACAATTATAATTTTGCCAGTACAACCCCACATTTGACACTCTAACTTCAGCACAAAATTGTAATTTTGGGTTGAACATCAAACTGTTTCAACAACTCACGTCTGGAATGGGAGTTTTTACTCAGGGTATTGAAACTACTTCAGTTTATGTTGTGAGAAAAAAAAAAAAATTAGTTCCCAAATATTCATCATCTTTTCAGGAAAGTATTCTACAGTGAATTTCACTGCCAGAAGTCATGTATAACTATGTGTCAATAAAGGTGTGGAGGGAAATGATTAAATAAGGACAAAATACAAAGAATAGGGAATGTATATAATAATTATTAAAAGAATAGGATTAAGAGACTGGATGGCAATAGCTCTTGTACAGTCCTAAGTCAGACATCCGCTAAGACATTTTGTGTCTATAAGCAGAACAATTAGTAAAAGAATAGTAGAAAGAAAAGGAGTGATCTTTAATTTGCATCATACTGAGTTAGAGAGAAGGAAGAAAATTGAGAGGTGTTACAAGAAAGGAAATAATTGAAACACAATCATAGTCATTAAAAACTACATCATGAAGGAACTGTTAATAGTACATGCCAGTCTCTTTCCATTCTTAAATCCTCTTTTTTTTTTTTCTCTTATTATGACTTAGGAAGCCCTTGACTAGTTTTCATCTATTGCTTTCTTATGGTATCCATGGTAATTTGGGTTTTCAGGAACTATTCTCAAACTTCCTCTCCATCACACTTAGGACTACTGTGTAAATGCCTTTACTTGAATGAGTAGGTGGCACGCCACCCGAGTTTGAATTCGTCTTTAGCAATCTCTAATTGCAAATTCTTGAGGGCAGATTTTCAACACTTTTCACAGCAAGTTATGTAGCGTTTGTACCTGCTGAGTGCGGAGTGTTTTTGAAATTCTATTCCTAGCTCTAGGCTCTGACAATCTGGCTCTGAGATTTTCTGTCTTCTTTGTTGTGGTTTTTTTTTTCCCATTTGCTGTTGATGTTATTAATCTGGACCATGCAAGAAAGACATTGCAATAACTGTCATCGAATACTTGTAAAACACACTCAATTTCCTGACTGGAATAAAGCTTAGCCAAAAAAACATTTGCTGTAGAACCTTTCAATGTGTTTTCTTAGCGTATATACAAATCTTTACTTCAGTGTGAGCAGGAAATTCAAGATGACAAAAGACGTATAAGAATCTAAGAAATAGTCACCTTTTTTGCTTTTCTTTTATTTCCTACCTTTCCCTTCACACATATCTCACACAATAAGGATTACCTTCTGAGAACTCAAACTTCCTAATGTAATTCTGTGATTATAGCTTTGAAAATTTTGCCATTGCTTAATACAGGCCACACATTTCATAAGGCACCTATCTATGCTGTTCTTATTTGTTTTTCAACAAAATCTCATGTTCTGAAGAAAATTATTGATTTCTCATTGTGTTTTAATGATTTCAATGAAATTCATTATTTTCAGCTATTTGAATTTCATTTCAATAATGGAAACTTTCAGTCTTCTGTTTTACGTGGAGGAGAATGAGGTAGTTATAAGAAAATTACATAATAGGCTGTTCCATATCAGCTTTAATCCCAGTGGTATCCTGACCTTATGTTTTCCTTAACATCACTCTGTTAGACTGTTGAATTCTAAACAAAATTTCCTTGATTTGTACAGTCTGATCTGACAAGTATAAAAGAAAAATATAGCACCTTAAAAGAAAATAATAGTGAAAAAAGACTTTCCGGTAAAAATAGCTGTTGAGCTAAATAAAGATTTTTGTGGTCTTTTCTGTTCTTCTGCGTATAGTGAATCACCCAGAAAATTTTGCACAGTTTTACTGTCAATACTGCATTCACTTTTTTATGGGTATGCAATAAGTTAATGTAATACAATATGCATTAAAAAAGTAGAAAATGAAATTCCACTGCTGAAACGGAATGGGATAACCTGAAGGAGGAAAAGGAAGTGGCAAAAAGGAAGTGGCAAAAGGGGAGTAGATAATATAAAAAAATAAATATTCAAAACAGCTTTCCCAATCTATACCCATCAGACTAACGGCACAGCACCAGTCATATATCAGTACAATATCAGAGGTCATAGGCTCAACTGCAACAGATAGGTATCTTAAATTAATCTGCATTTGTGTGTACAAGATACAAATAAAGTTACATACTTTCATTCAGCAGGCAAGTTTAATGCTGACAGACAAGTAAAAAACATCCTGGAGTGTATGTATATGTCCATATAATCTTATTTACATCTCCCTGTATGCTTGAATTTGTGCTCACACTTTCATCAAAGATTTAATACGTGCGATTTAAAAACTAAAAATATAATTACTGTAATTTTCTGGGTTTCTTTGTTCTTTTTTACTCTTTGAGATATTTGTATAGAATTTAGGCAGCTGTCTGTCTAAATTTGAATTGCAATGAAAATGTAGTCTCGAGAATAAGCTGCTCAGAATACACATGGCACAGGAACCTTGGAAACGTGAAATCTTAGATGACTGCCTGATGGATTTGGAAATAGAACATTCTGTAAAATAGGACTAAGATCTTTCTTTGGCCTTCACATGAGGTTCAGATGCCTACATCCCCATTAGTTGAAATATATCCAGTCTAAATTTTCTAGTATGCCCTACGCATTTGATAGCAGGTACCCTGCTGGCTCACTAACAATACAAACAACAGACTTGCATTCAAAGAGATTTTCTCCAACATATTTCCTCCCACCTTTTTGTGAGTTTCAGGATTATTTGAAAAGGTTGAACCTATCTGGTTTTTCATTTCAGTACTGCTTCAAGTTAGTTCTGACTGAAGTTGGTCTGACTGAGTTTTATTTCATGTCAGTAACATTTCTCTTAATTGCTTCGATAAGCCCATTCTGGGATTTTACTTCATCAAAATGTGGGGGAAAACAATGCTGGAGTACAGGCGCTCTTTTTCTCAGAAAAATATTTCAGCATCTCTCCAGTTTCCTAAATCCAGCACATGGGATTTACGAATGTAAACAAAGGTGAACTGCAGTGCTACTTGTATATCAATGTCATCACAGTGGTGACCAAAATGGGGCGGGGGGGTAGGCAGAGAATCTCTTTATGCACTCTGCACTTCCTGCAGCACATGAATGTAGTGACGCATACACATGCACAGAGCAAAGTTCATCACTCTGAGAGCTAGGATAAACCTTGGATTGACCAGGCCTTTGGTCAATTTGCAGGATTTTGGGGCAGAAATAAAGGTAGCTGCCCACTGCAGAAGAGGAAGCCTCAGATGTTAAAATCTGCAGTTCTCAAGGTGTATGTGCAGCAATTCATTACAAAAATCAAGAAACCTCTCTTTCTTCCATAAATGTTCTTACTCGCAATGTCCCACTTTATTATATTTATAGTGAGCCTTCAGACTATAAGGAACCTGCATTATGAAGCAGCACTGACAAATCAAAACCTTTCCAGTAAAAGAATATATGTATTCATACATAACTAATGAAACATCCAATAAAAATTATGATTATTTTGCTTTATCAGATTTTTCTTTCCAAGTTAATAAATCAGTAACTAGGGATTTCAGATATTTGAGTTTACTTTTACGATCTGAACTGACCTCCTTCTGAATCTTATGTCAGAGGCAAATATCAAGATGCTCAAAATTTTTATTTCAAATCCCCAAAGTATTCGCAAGTTATTTTTTTTAATAAAAAAATAAAATTTCTACTTCAATGTATCAGAGTATATTCAATGAAAACTGAAATAGTTTACATTTTCTGATGACGGATTTATTTTATCTTGATTTAAATTAACATGTGAGATATTAATTACGTATCATGGATCCAGACGCTGAAAAGTTCCACAGACAAAACTTGACATATAAAAGGTGGTTTAACAGGCAACGGTTCTCCAAAACACAGATCCCAAATACTTCTTTCAATATCCAGGGTAACGTAGTAGAATGGTCTAAAACAAATAACTGTAGTAAAATAGATGATAATAGCTAGTGAAACTACACATTAATTTCACAGGCAATGCAGTAAGCAAACACAGAGTCATAGGAAAATATTAATTTTGTATTATTAATATGACTTGGCTGCTTAATTATTTTGTAAAGTTTTGCCAATTTATATCACTATTTGGCCAAGCATTTTACTTTTTATCTCACTGGGTTTTTTTGGTTTTCCCAAAAATCCTGGTTGACTAATCTTCCATACGAAGGTTAAGCAGGGAGGATCTAATTAAATGACAGAAGACATTCTTAACTAATGTAAACCAGTACAGGTGTTTTGATGAGAGTTACATTATGCTGATCTTCACTAGCTGAGGTGATCATCTACTTTTTCTAAAGTACTATTAACAGTGAGTGCAGTGCTGACATAAGAATGATGTAAAGACACTGAAAGGCATTCAGAAAAGAACCACAAATTTGATTAAAAAGATGAATGGGTTTTATGAAGAAAAGGTAAATTTTTTAAATACATGTACCCAGTTAAATGTAATATGGTAAATATTTACATCCATTCAAACATTGTAAAAAACAAGGAAAATAATAATTTTTTATGATTACAACCTAAATTCCATTTAAGGAACATGGGGATAGAAATGGGCATTCTACTATATTTGAGCAGTGCCTTGTATTGCAAGGACCTATGCTGCTTAGGGCCTTCATCCTGTAGCTCTGCAGAACTAACAACAGTAAGAGTAGTATCAAAGGACACTCGTAGGAATGAGTGGGAAATGAGCTGCGAAAATTCAAGCTTAGAATCAGAAAAAAAGCCCACAGAAGTTCAACAGAGACTAAATATTTTTTCTATATGTAGATAAATAGTACAATACTACATTAAGCCTTACAACTGAAATGTTTTGGGGTTTTATTTTTTTAACATTTTGTAAGAATATTGTTAATAAAACACAATACCTATTTATTTTGGTTTGATTTTATTTAGTAGAAATCATAGAACCATAAAAAAGTTTAAGCTGGAAGGGACTTCTGGGAATCATTTGATCAAACCATCTGTTGAAAGCATAGCCCTAGGTCATGTTATGCAGGGCCATGTCATGCTGAGTCTTGCATTTTCGGACAGTCTTTTCCATTGTTTGGTTGTTCTCACAGTGAAAAAAGCATATCCACACAGAACTTCCCCTGAAGCAACTTGCACCTGTTGCTTCTCATCACCTGTAACCTTGTGAAGAGAGTACTTATATTTATCTATAAATACTTTTTAGATACCTGAAGAATGATTAGTTCGTATTGTTCCCTTGGGTGAATAAATCCAATTCCTCCACTTATCTTCATGTATAAAATTTTTGAATCTTGTGAACAACTTAGTCACCCTCTGTTAGACTCTTTACAGTTTTTCAATGTCTCTCTTGAATTTGTAGGGCCAAAACGGGACACAGTATCAGATGTAGCCCAGAAAATCCTGAGCAGAGTGGGGAGTAATCACATCCTTTGAACTGCTAGCTCTACTATTGCTGATGTACCTCAGGACATAGTTTGCCTTTATTGCTGTAAAGGCATACCACTGACTCATGTTTAACAAGCTGTTCACCAGGATGCCAAGATCATTTTCAGCAGATCTATGCCCTAGACAGTCACACCACAGCCTGTACTGCTGCTTGACACTACTCAGTCCCAGCTAAAGGGATTCACATTTATCTTCATTAAATCTCATGTAATTTTTGTCATCTCAGTCTTTCAGCTTGCCAAGACTTCTCTGTACAGTGGCTGATCTTCTGGCATCTACTTCTCCTCTCAGTTTGGTGTCATTCACAAATTTCATCAGAATACATTCAGTCTTGTCATCCAGATTGTTTAAATGGGTACTCATTTCTATCGGACCTTATATTGACCTGTGAGAAGCTCCACTTGGGACTGGCCACCAGTTCTAATTTGAGCTTGGCAGTTGAGCCAATTTTTCATCTATTGTCAGTTCATATCTTCTCAGTTTATTGAGAAGGATTTTGTAGGAGACCATGTCAAATACATTGCTAAAATCAAGGTAGGTATCATCCACTGCTCTACTGTTACACATTGAGCAATTCGTTACATCACAGCAGTGAATCAGGTTGGCCAGCCTGCAACTTAGGATGTTGCTTTTTTCCAGTCACTTTCTGATCCTCCATATACTGCTAAGATCTTCCATAATTTCTGCAGGGACTGAAATAAGCTTTGTGCAAGTTTCTTTAAAAACTGCAAAGTGAACAGTTGAATGGGCAAACAGCAAATGTGTAAATGAAGAGCTAAAGCTTCTTGAGCCAGGGAAAGTGGGAACAGAACTCAGTATCCAGGACAAGCAGTAAGTTGTTCTTTGTAGGAAAACAGCAGAATCTCCAGGGGAGAAATCTACTTTCACAGCTAATTAAATATTAAGAAAAAAAGTTGACTAAAACTGTATGACTGCAGCCATCCTCACTACAAGTATTCAGCAGCCATAACTTGGTATGAATACTGTGCATGTGATCACAGAAATTAAAATTACGCATAAGCTACACTTACATTTGGCAACTGATGAAAATTGGTTAAATCACATTAGACAGAAAAAAATACTGGAAAGAAACTCTTGACATATTCTAAAAGCTTTTTCTCTGAGCAATAAATATATTTAGAGGCAAGTCCTCTAATTATTTGCCATTTTAGAATTGTAGAATTTTCTACCTATGCATTATCTGACACTGAATTTAGTGGATTATTAAAAAGTACATGCTTTTGTTCTTCTGTAATTTTATGAGTTTTATGTGGGAGTCCAATCTACCACAGTTCTGCATTCAGATTTACCACTTCTTTGGGATTCAAAGGAGCTGATGAATTAATTTAATTAGCAATCACATTGTTGAAGGATATATTTCAGGAAGAAACTTTTGCATGCTTAAGGGCAACAATAATGACCCCTTACTGAAATATTTAAAAATTAGTCTTGCTGCCAGTGGTTTTGTTACCAATTCAGTGTTCTCATAGTATTTATGAATGGAAGCGTGCTCAAAGAAAATAAAGATTTGATCTCTCTTCCACTTTCTTCTTCTATTTCTCTTCTTTTTCTTCTCCTTTTTAAATAGGTTTTGAGTTGCATTGCTCCATTTAGTTGGGTTTTTTTTTGTGATGGATGTTTAATGATCAGTGGCTTTGAAAAATGAGGATCTTGATCAAACTATGTCTTGATATTATTTCCAATTTGTCTAAACTGTATAGGCTCAGAAATGTTAAATTTAATGTTCTGTGCTTTGAACATTCTTGCACATTATACAATAATTTGTATATAAACAAAGCAAGTTAAAACAGGCGTAAACGAAACTTGGGTATATTCCACGAACAAGGACAAGAGTTTTTACCATTAAAAAAAAAAAAAGAGAGGGAGATTTTTCCCCTCACTACTCTTTTTGATCATAAATTTTGCAAAAAACCCACTTTATTTTTGTCTATGCAAAATCAACAGAAAATTGTTTTGATCTAAGTTTAAATTTAATTTTATAATTGAGAATCATTCCTGATTCCATCAAGAGAAGCTCTGAAATCAGCTCACAGTGTAACTCTGCTGTAAGTACAGGTTGTATTTTACTCAAAAATCAAAATTACCCCTTTTAACAGGTGCAAAAAAAACATTAACAGAAGATTTTATGAGTCTATAATTGGAATCAGGTGAAAACGCTCATTCTAGCATTCTATAAAGAAAGCGAAACAAGCATAGAATTTTCTAAACTGAAAAAAGTGTGAGTTGGTTTCAGTTTTGATGGAACCTCCAGACTGAGATGGTGGTGGGCTGACAAGATGCTCACCCAGCTGCTCTTTCATTCCCCCTACTCAAAGGATTGGTGTAGAGAATGAAATGAAAAATCTCATGGGTTGAGATAAAGACATGGAAATTACTTACCAGGTACCATCACAGGGAAAACAGAACTTGGGGAAGATTAATTTAGTTTATTGCCAATGAAAAGTAGAGTAGAATGGTGAGAAAGACAGAAAAATTACGTAGTGTCACTCCTGATGATACAGAATTCCACATCAATAAAAGATATGTATATCAAGGGAGTGCACACTTAGAATGACGAGAATCACTTTTACAGAATTGTTAAATAAGGAACACAGTTTCATCAATACAGTGACCTAGCACAGTAGTACAAGTATCATAGTAGTATGTACCTTAGACATAATGTGGATTTTCTAATGCTACGTGCATCTCACCTATGTACTTCAGTATCTTAGTCCAAGAAACTATCTATGCTAAGAGGTAACCGACTGTGCTTTGTTAAAGGGTCAAATTGACTAACTATACATAGAGCTATAAAATGATTACCTACTGTGCCTAAAATGTTTTGGGGAGAAGAGCAGAAGACGTGGCTGATAAGTGTCCATATGAAAAAAAATTTATTGGAACCTAGAAGAGAATGAACTTACCAACATAGCTTTTGAAAACAGTACTTCCTGAATGTTCACACGAGTAAATCTACCAGAAGTACTCTTTTGATTCTGTCACAGTTAGATTGTTTGAAGGTATGTCTGTAGCTCTCATTTGCATATCTATGTCACCAGATTAGAAAAGTAAGGATCAGAAAAATTACCTATTTCTTGAAATTGTGGTTGGTAGATATATACTTCAAAGAAATGCATTTAATTCCTTGTCATCTAGAACATTGGTTGATTTCTTTTCCGTTTTCTAAACTGGTTGGGGAGTTAGCTTTACCTGCACTGCATAATAATTTTACCTTTGCTTTCATCAAAAAGCACTGTAAATTTATAATATGTATTTTTTTCATTTGCATGTTTTAATTAAGCAATAATTGTTAAGTCGAATTTATACACTAACTCTTGTTCTTTAAAATAATTTCAAGATTAGTGGTGAAGATATTAGTTTTCAAAAATGTATATTATCTATGAAAGCAGGAAAAATAGAGAAGCCTGTGAAATATGTTGTTCTTTTCAATGATCACAGAATCCTTTGGTCCATAATATGAAAAAAGGAGAGAAAGGACAACCTGCGAAGTTAAAAGACAGCATAAGAGATAAGGAGAGAGAATGAAGAAAAAAAAATTTTCTAAATCACTGTCAGAAAAAAGAAAATGTGCAAAACCCACTATGCAATTTTGCAGAATTTACTGTACTCTGTAGAGGGCCAGATTTTTTGGAACACAACTGAAAATGAATTTGTTCTTGGATTTGGTTCAGAGAGAAGCATGAGAGCAATTTACTTCTGATACAGCTCCAGTAAAAAGCTATTTTGTTGATTGTCATAAATTTCATAATTTTAAATATGTAGCTTTTATTCTTGGCTCATTATTTAGGTAAAAATGCTCATTCACTATGACAACATTACACAAAATAAAGGAAACAATTATTTGAATATCTACCTTCCATTTGTCCTCTTGTATTAGCCAAATAAAGAATGTGCAATAAAGCTCATAATGTCTCTCAAAATGACAGAGTGTTCAGGATTCCAGTACTTGCTTGCAAACAGTCGATCAAGCTCTATCTCATTTCATGAATACAATTGGTATTATTTTAATCTTCTTCCCAGTTAACTCCTCCTCATGTCTTTGAAATGTTCTCTATTATTATTTACTGTTATTCAAGTGGTCAGAGATTGATATGTTTTCATTTTAAATCCTGAGACAACTCTTTTATTATCCAACTCCTGATCTGCAGAAAACATTGGGAGTCACGCAATCCCACTCTAATGTACATGGAATAGAAATATGGTGTTACGCCAATCTTCTCACATATCAGAAGGCAGATAAAAATAGCCTAGGAATCTATAAATTCATTAAGATATTTCTAGTTGTTTTATATCAGACACAAACGAAAATCCATGAGGCAGTGGGGCGTAGATAATACACGGTGAATCACTAGCTAACACCATACTGTATAGAGGGCATTCTCTGGATAGCCACCATTCCAGAAGGAAATGGGCTAACTACTGTCTTTTGGAAAATAGTTTCTTGAAATCTTCCAGCATTATTGTGCTGGAATATTTCCAGCAGTTTGATTCTTGTTTTCTAATGACACTACTGACTGATCATAGCAGCAAAGATGGAGTTTTTAGACTGCGGTTGTGTATTGGTCTTGAAGTAATATGCAATTCGAACAACTTTCTCGAGTTTTGTATTAGTAAGTAGTGTATCATAACCATGTGGATTAAATTGATTGTAAGTTATTATAAAGTCTTAAAGTATGCAAGTATTAACAATGCCTATAATCTACGTAGGATAAGTTTTTATTTGAAAAACCGAAAAGAGGGGTAAGCAGAAAAATACCAAAAAAAAGTCCCTAATGTTGCCATTTCTTTCTAAATTTCCTTTATCCTCATGAAGTTCAATAAGGCTAGTGTGAGGTCTTGCTCCTGTGTTGGGAAAATTGCCAGTATCAGTACAGAGTGGGTGATGAATAGACTCGTGAGTAGCCCTGCAGAGAATAGCTCAGGGATACTGGTGGACAAAAAACTGGATATGAGCCGGCAACGTGCACTTGCAGCCAGAGGGCCAGCTGTGTCCTGGGCTGCATAAGAAGACGTATGGAGCAGGTGGAGGGAGGTGATTCTCTCCCTCTGCTCTGCTCTGGTGAGACCCCACCTGGAGTATTGTGTTCAGCTCTGGAGTCCCCAGCGCAAGAAAGACATGGACCTGTGTTGTACTTTAACCTGGCAGCCGGCAGCCAAGCACTAGACAGCTGCTCACTAACTCCTCCCCATCCCCCTGGGGGTGAATGAGGTGGAGAAATAGACAAAAGGTAAAACTGAAAGGTTGATGTAAAAGACAATAAGACAATAAAGGAAGAATGATAATGTTAATACTACTAATACTACTACTACTAATAATAATAAGGATAGTAATAATTGTAATAATGAATACTGAAAACAAGCTATGTACAATGCAATTTTCTGACCACCCAATGACTGATTTGCAGTCAGTGCCCGAGCAGCAATCGTGGAACCCCAAACCCAAGGATTTTGTGAATTTCTCAGAACTCCCAAAAAAGACAGAGCTTTGTTTGAACTCCTAGTCAAGAGAGGATTAGAACTCATGGAAAAGAGAGGAGAAAGATTCCTGCCCTGCAGCCAGCCACCATTCATAAGCTGAGTGTGATGTCAATGGTATGGAATATTTCCATTGGCCTGCCTGGGTTAGCTGCCTGGCTATGCTCCCTCCCAGCTCCTACACACCTGCTCATTAGCTGAATGTGATAAACTGGAAAAAGTCCTTGATTCATAGCAACAACTGCAAGCATCAGTGTTATCAACATTCTTCTCATACTAAATCCAAAACACAGCAGCTACTGAGAGGAAAATTAACTCTATCCCAGCTGAAACCAGGATATTATGTCTTTGCGTTTCCAATTGCTCTGCTTCCATTGCCACCCCCACCGGGCATTTGCTACCATCTGTGAGTCAGTACAGAGGTAAAGTACTGGCTGCTTTTCTTGCTCAGCAATATCTAAAGCCAGACGGATGGATTTCACCTCTGCAAACTGATTTAATTCACCTTGTCTGTCAGCAGGTTCTGTGCCTCATTGTGTAGGACTCCACATAGCAGCTTTCCACCTTCGATGTTTTCCTGCAAGACTCATCAGTGAACCCGTATACTGTAAAATACTCAAGGGACTTTAAGGAGAAAAGGAAACCTATGATAACTTCCTGTCTGTTTCGATATTTTCTTTTAAAACTTTTAATTTTTGATTTTTTTACTCTATACAGCCATTGTTGACACCCATCAAACAATCTATTTATTTCCATTCTTGTTATTCATAATTTATATCTAGTTTCGTAGAGACAGTGAAATAAATACAGATCCATATGGCCATAACAAAAATGCCTGGCTGTGATAGGCTGAGATTTATTACTGAATGTTGTCTACGATAGCATGTTTTGTTTTACTGTCAGTATAAAGAAACTTCTGTGCTGCATGAGGCAATGAATTAGGTATAGTATTGCATGCAATTGCATTGCCAAGTTTTGCAATCATTAAATGCCCAACAGTAACCCATACACACCCTGCAACAGTACAATCTGCTTTATTAAAAAATAGGATGTTATTAGGACACCTCACTTAGCCACTTCAAAAAGTTCCCTGGAAGTTAAAAGAGCTTCTGCTAGTTACTAGTAGAAACAAAACAACACCTGTGATAGTTCAATGTCTTTCAATTGCACTGCAATTTCAGCACTGGAACTGTGCCCAGGTCTCAGTAGCTGTTCTCCAATATGTACCGTAAATTACACCTTAGTTCAGAGTACACACTTCAGTGTTACTGAAATGTTATTATGTTTAAATGTAGCCATCGAGGGTTTTTGGTAAAGGAAAAAAAAAGTGTCAAAATGCAAACAAAGACAGGGACAAACTTCATCTCAGTTTTTATACTCTGTAATTTTATTCATGTCTTGCATTGAATGAGATAGAAGTCAGGGCAGTATTTGTCAGTATGTCCTTAAACAAACTGAGAAAAACTGGTATTTCAAACAACTACAGAGCCCATTTTAGAAATTATTTCAACCTTCATCATCTGTTCCTTTTCTCATTTGACCTGACGAGTCAGATATAGAGCTCCCTGCTTATTCCCCCACCTGTTATATTTAAAATTACTTCAGAAGGCTCTGCCACAGTCAAAACCAATAGACTGAAGCAATATATTAAAAGGAACAACTTCAGACTTCAAAGTATTCTACTATATTAAATGCAAATGTTTTCACAAATTCTTCTGACACTATCAGCAATCGCCTAAATTTGTCTGTCTTTTCAGGAAGTAGTATACCTTCCATTTTAGGAAGTGCCATTGAAATGTCATTAGGATCCCGATTTTTTTTTTTCTATGTCGACATTACGTTAACTTATTTTTGTAAAAAAAGATTGTTTAAATGTGGAATGTAAAAACAGCTATTACTTGGTGACACAGCGTATCAGCTACTTCGACTAATTATTTCCTAGGTGAAAAGCAGCAATAAAAGCAAATTCATGATTCACATCAACCCTCTTTTACTGGAGATATCTAGTAGACTATCATAAAAACCTTTGCAAATAAAAGCAATAACTGACTGAAGTAAAAATGCTCTTAGTTGTCATTGTTTCTATAGGATGCAGGAGAATGAATAGATGAACAAATGTGCATGAAAGTTTGGTATGAAAAAATATAGCATCCTGTGAACATATTTTGTCATCTCTCCTGTGATGGATGTGAACCTTTAATAGTGATTTATAGATACTTTATTTAGATCTGGTTATTGGGGACTGTTGCAGTATAAAGGCCAGAATCAGCTGAAAACACAAAAAGAAATTACATTATCTAACAGGATCCATTGTAAATACTTGAGAATTTATACCAGGGAAATTTACAGCCAATGATTGTAAAGAACTTGAACACTTTTTCTTCAGCTATTAAAATGGCTTGGCCAAGGAGGAGCAGGAAAAGAGCAGTATTTGATTTCTGGATGGATGAAAAGGTTTCTTATGAGAAAAAGAATGCAGTTATTAAGTAGCTATTTTGACTGTTGGAGATGTAATAACCTGAAAAGTTCAGGCCTGCTTAGATTATCATCAATAGACAGTCTGTAAGATCTGTAACATTCTACTTCAAAGTAAAAAAGTCACCTACCTTCTCAAGCATCCGCAAGAAAAATCCATCTCTCTCCGCAGTGACATCCCAAATCCATCGAGATGATTACAGCACTACTTCCAGATATCTTTCATTCCATTCTCTTTTGGTTTTTCATCCAAATCACACTAAAGAAATTCCTACTATACTATTTTGCTGAAGAATTATAGGTGATTCTTGTAATACAAGACACGGGATTTTAAATTTCCATCTGCCAGCTGTATCCTATAACTATTATTATACTGTTATAAGGTAAGATAGATCTCTTTACAGATCGTCTTATATGTATGCGCATGCAGGCAGTCCTATTCTTCTAATGATACCTGCAATATATCCTTCCCCGTGGTTTGTTGAGTAGGACTGTGTTTGGTGAGAACTTACTTAGCTCTTCCATTTATTGTACACATTTGTACTTACGTGTCTAAATTTTACTAACATTACTCACAATTTCTAAAAGAACTTTTCTAATCAACACTGTTTGAAGTCATGGGGGGAAGGAAGGAAAAATGGGCTTATTTGTAGAATACTTGCTTTCCATTGCCATTAGTGAAACACACAACTAACAAGTGAAGAAATGAAATAACTGGTCTGAAGTATTATTACCCATGTGTAATAAACTACAGGCTGAGTATATGTTTTTTTAAATTAAGTAGATCTGTGATATTCACATTTATTCACATATGGTTCTGGTGATTTGGGAAATCACTTATTTGATCAAACAAGTAAATTAGATATGCTGTTGCCCTCACCAAATTGAAATGTAGGTGCAAATATGTCTATGTCAACTCGTATGCAGGTTACACCAAAAACTCTCATAAGAAGACTCAAAATATAATCAAGATTCTTAGATTCCGGTATAATTTGATTACTTCTGAAAATTTTGCAGGTAGCAAAACTGTATGAAAATTGAAAACATTTTAAAAATAATTTCTAAAATATCCACAATAATAATTTTGTAAAGCTGTTAGAAAAGACCATGTATGAAAATTAAACTTCCTTAAAATATTATATTTTTAGATGTTGATGTTGACAGTCAGAAATAAGTTACATGTCCATTGGAAGTCTATCATCTGTCACTCGAAAAATCTTCCACTTCTACAACTCCACCATTATTCTTTTTAAAAAATTTGTCATTTGCATGGACATGTTAATAATTAGATGAACTAAAATTCCATCTGAATGTTTCAAATAGATGTTTAAAAGAAGTATTGCAATATTTTTTTACACTTATTATCATTTAATAATTACTCGGCTCTTACAGAGAGCATCTATTAGGAAAACCCACAAAAACAAAATGAACAAAAAACAAACACACACACACACAAAATATGGAACAGCAGTTGTTTCCTAAATGAGAACTTGTGCACTAAAATAAATGGGAGTTTTTTTGACTTTTAATGGCATAAAAGTGTTTCTTTAAACTATTTTATTACCTCCTTCTTTTAGTACCTACGGTACGAAATCTCTGCAGAAACATCACTTAAGGCAATTAGATCTGATGTGAATAAGATCATAATTTAATAAAGTTATGCACCAAACAAATTATAAGTGTGAAATCACGGCTGTAACATATGTAGTACTATTTTGCCACTGATTTTGAACAAAACAGAAATTTTACCCGTCAATTACCTTTTATATTCGGGGGTGGGGCCTGTTAGTTTGTTATCATACTTAAAAAAACAAAAAACAAAAAACAACACTTGACAGTCTGTGCTTGTAGGAAGTTGTTGGAAAGACATTTCCTGTCAGTGACTTTGCAGAATGAATGTTAGATATTTCTTAAAATTGTTGTGGAAGAAATACCTGGTATCAAAACGAAGATCCCCATGAGATTTATCAACCAATACTAATATTATTTCTCAAGTTCCGTAGTGGAAAATATTCTCTAGTTAAGTTATTCTTTGCTTTATTCTTCCCTTTTTCAGTCTTTTGAGCCTTAAAACAGCCAATTTTCCATGATACATAAAACTACTTACTCTTCATAATGTATAAAATTTATTTTATACATTGATTTTAGAGCATATAAAGAAGTTTTATCAAAACAATAATATTGTTGCTTAACAGATTGCCTTAGCTAATCGTAATTCATATGTATTTATCTAATCTTGTAATTATATATGCATATATATTCTAGTTTATGTAGACACATTTATGCTGTGTATAAAAGGAGCTCCAAAATTATTATTAATTAATTGATCTGAGAGAAATCTGTTTTTCTCAAATTCCCTTGAAAGACCAACATATACAATTAAATTCAGACTAGTTAAAGGATTACATTTGCATTTACAATACTCTCTAAATCTGCTTGTATCTCAAGAAAAAGTGGAAAAGGGGTGTTTGAAAATCATGAAAAAATGAAAAGTTATCTGTGGAATGATTAATATCATGCTTTAGATTCACTGTAGTTTTTGTGAAGAGTTCAATAGGTAGAGCAACCAGAAGAAACAGGGAAAAAAGCAATATACTAACTTTGAGTTGCTCTTTTAGAAGAACAGTTGTGTCTGGAAACTATTTAAATGGAAGTGTACACAAAGAGAATTAAGGAACAGTTCCATAAAGGTAAGGGATCTGAAATGAATTTGTTTTGAATATATAAAAGTTAGTTTCAACTGAATATTTTTAATGCCTCTCTCTATCTAAAAAAGTACAACCAATTATATTTTGTTGCTAAAAATGATTAGATATTTTTATATTGATTATAATGGTTCATGTTTATTATGGCGTAAGGCTGAACAGGTCAATGTGAACAGTGATAGTGCTCTTCATTGCCAGTTTCCCAAAAGAAAAAAATATCTTGTATTTTAATATATAAATTGATTATTAATAATAATCATTCTGGTCTTTTGATCTTCGACAACAGCAGGAGTGCCTGAGTTTTCTAAAGACCAGTTCTCCCTATTTAAAATAAATAATCTGAATTCATGATTGAAAGCACCAGAAAGAATTTTTGAGCTTATCATTAAAGGCTGTCCAGGTATATATATGTCCATTTACTCCTTATAGTATCTCTTATAACATCTTGAATTTAAATTGCTTAATATCACTTCCTTAAAAAACTCCCATTTGTCCTCTAATGTTCTATGGACAGGTAAAGACTGCTGCCAAAAACAAGCTTTGAACAACTTAAGCAACAACTGCCTTCAAACTTCTGTTGAAGAGTTTTATCTGCCTGCAACATCAGAAAGTGTTAGAGCTGGTATCTGTTGTGGTTTTCCGTATTATGAATACCCAAGTTAATATTAGCTACTTTATTAAGATTGTCTTTGCAGGCAGTGGGACACTAGGATAGAATTTCATTTGCAGCACAGGTGTATTCAGGATACTATAAGTATATTTGGTGCAGGTGGGGTGGTAAGTTAGAAGTGCACAAACCAATGAAAACTATGAAATCTCTTTTTCATGTCTGAAATGCCCAAACAGCATACTAGATTGCAAGCTATTGTTACAGCAGGGTTAGGAACCAATTCGGGAGCTCATGAGTAAAGATGGGGAATTATTACTTTTCATGAATTTCAAAGTATTCAATTTCATAGCCAGAATGGTGCCCTCAGAGTGGATATTTTGCAACTATCAGTCCTCTGCCTTCTTCCTCAATTTGTTATCAAAGTCTAATTAAAATCAAAAATTGATACTGAGTACTGTGCAAATTTTTAGTTAGTGCAATAGCCTCTCAATCAATTGAAAAGATGGGATGCTAGATTTGGGTGTGGTGATTGACAGACTTGCATTGGGGATCATGTAGGCTTACTGGATCAAAGGAGATATGAATAAAACTGCAGAAGATCTTTCCTATCTGCATGGCTCAATCTACTTGCGGAAACAAAGATGAGCAGTAGAGGAGATCTACAAAACAGTTACTGCATTGAAATATATCTGAATGTGTAAAGAAAGTTAGTCAATCATATGTGAGACCAGGAATGTAACTCTTATAACTTGACACTAAAATCTGTGACATAATTATAATTGAGAAGGTAGAATCTATTCAGTGCATTAAGAAGTTTAGAAGGAAATTGTTTAAATAGGCTTTTGGAATGTAGTAGTCTCTAATGCAAAGTACAAAAAAGTAAAGACTTGAGCTCTTTGGGTATCAGAGAGAACCACAAATAACAGATATAAAAAGAGATGGCATTGCAGAGCATTTTCCAAACAAAATGATACAGAACCACCTACTGTTACTGTCTATATCTATCAATATTCTTTTTTCTAGCCAAAAATTCAATATTTGGAATTATCTCAGGATAAGACATTTCCTTCTACGGCAATGTCACAGAACTTTTGTTTCTGAAGCATTTCTGATGTTGAGAATGGGAGTTTATTCAAGATGGGATGGTGATGTAATTTGACTAAATTCAGATATTTCTGCTGGAAGCATAGGTTACAGTCTTGTTTTTGGGAAGTAAGCTGTTGAACTTCCCTTCACTAACATCAGTAACATAGAAAAAGATAACAATTGCTGATATACAGACAGAATGTTGTGGCTATGGGATAAACCCAAAACAGACTGATTTCAAAGAAGGTGCAACCCAGTGTTGACTGGTCATGGACGTGAGCAGAGAAAAAGGTCATGAGAGCTGAAACTGGATCTGGATTGATGCTCTGGGAAAGCACCTTTCAAGGTTTAAAGCTGAGTGTGGTTACTGAAGAGAGTTGAAGTTGGAACAAAGAAAGATCCAGGAATCTGCTACCTGAGACTATAACTATATTCGTATTTCTACCTGAAAAATATTTAGGGTCTTCTAAAAGGGTTCACTTAATCATCAGGATACAGAAAATTTAAATCAGATCCAGAACCTGTCCTCAAGATCTATTGCAGTAGATGTTACAGCTGGCAACATTAATAATGCAAAGAAGAGAATAGAATTATAGGGAATGGGAGAGTTACTAATTTCCACAAAATTATTATACTGAGTAATGAGGTTTTTTCACTTAGTCAAGTGGGAAATCTAGTATTTTAGACAGTGCAACAGATAACTTTCTGGAAAATTGGCAAATATCCAAGCTTTCTGTAGACGGTACTTTCTATAACAGATGTTTTGTGAAAGATTCATCCTGTGAGAACAAGTGCAAGCCTGAGCAGTACTGAAAAGTGAATTGTTATTGAAAATATTGCCTACATAAGCTGAGAACTAGAAAAGGAACTCAAAGCTTGCAGGTTAGCAATAACACGAACTCTTTTACCTCTTCTATTTGGATGAAGTGATGGGCTACCAGTAACAATGAGTTTGGTAGGAAAGGAAGGAAGGAAATGTTGGACTGCTTCTCCAAACTGTCTGCATAACCGAGAAATTAATACTAACATGTACTATACCAGTTATTGCTAGATAATTCTCAACCTGATAAGTCACAGATTTTTTTTTTTAATAAGGTCTTACCACTTTTCCCATATCTCTGAGACAACTTTTCTTATTACTTTTGTATCAGTTCTTATTATTTCTTTCTATTAAACTTACATGTATAATGGTTGTTCTGTCATGTTTTCAATTCACATGGACATTATCATATATAAAATAGGGATGTATATGTATGAGAGTTGTCAGTGTATGAATTGACAATGAATCACAGCTGTTTACTACTGCATATATACAGGTTTCTTTCTTGAGAAGCAACATGAAACAATTTCTACAGCAGAGATCCTGGCTTCTTATTTAAATTTGGATTTTTTTGTTTTTTGTAAGGGCTATTATTCTACTTCATTTAACAATTTGAGTTGCAAACACCAAGTTTCTACCCTAAACCCTGACCAGCCCAGGATTTCTATCTTTCTGACAAATACTTTTCAGTTACGTCATTGTCTGTGGAGTGTATAAAGCTTAGCAGGCACACATAAGCAAATGTTCAACAGTATTATTTACTTGTGCTGCTCTACATGTCTGGGCTTGTTGACAGTTCTTTAAAAGGTATCAGTAAAATGTGTTTTCCATAATCTGGGAGAATTTGTATTTCACTATCTGAGTTGCTTTAAAGGAAAATAGAGATATTACTTAAAATCACTGTTATATTGAGCATGTTTCTGGCTTGGATTTAGTTATGGAAATATCAACGTAGGTGTTTAATATTGACATAAAATAAATTCATGAGTGTACTTATTGAAGATTTAAGGACAAGGAAATATTGAAGGATCAGTAACTGAATTGCCAAAACCTTAATTACAGAAAGATACAGGATAGTTTTGAAGACATGTACAAGGAAATAATGTAATTCATATATTGTCTATGGTATCTGAAAGATACTGAAGATTATGTGCTATGCAGGTTGCTGTATTACAAGATGACAGGCAGAGTCAACACAGGTTTGCAAAGAGAAAGCACTCTTTAGCTAACTTGATATCCTTCTATGATAAGGTCACCTGTCCAGTGGATGAAGGGAAGATACCGGATGTGGTTTTTCTGGATTTTAGTAAGGTGTTTGATACTGTGCCTCACAGCATCCTTCTGGACAAGTTGTCCAAGTGTGAGATGAACAGGTACACAGTGCTCTGGGTGAAGAACTGGCTGAAAGGCAGGGCTCAAAGGATTGTGCATGAGACAACGATCTCTCTAACTTACCTCTCAGAAAAATTGAGATATCACTATAATAAAGAGAGCAAAACATTCATATGCACAATATATTTTGTATAGTTGTCCTCCAAAGACCATGTCAGACAGGCGAATTGATAAAAAACACCAGAAATTCACTTAAACCTGTAGATAACAACACAAGAAGCAGGATCCAGGTGTCTTCTTGAAGGCCATGACAAAGATGCTGAGTAGTGGTTTGGGCTGGGATAGAGTTAATTTTGTTCATAGCAGCTCATATGGTGCTGTATTTTGTATTTGTGATCAAAACAGTGTTGATGATAACACATTGGTGTTTTAGCTCTTCCTGAACAGTGAGTACACAACATCAAGGCCATCTTTGTTTCTCACCCTGCCTCACCAGTGGGTGGGCTGGGGATGCACAAGATGCTGGGAGAGGACACAACCAGGATAAATGACCCAAATCGACCGAAGAAGTATTTCATATTATATGATGTCATGCTCAGCAACAAAATCTGGGCAAAAGGAAGAGAAAGGGGAAGGAGGAATTCTGAATGAAGATGCTCAGAATGATGGTGCCTGTCTTCCCAAGCAACTGTTATGCAGGATGGAGCCCTGTTTTTCTGCGTATGGGCAAACATCTGCCAGCTGACGGGAAGGAGTGAAAGAATTCCTTATTTTGTTTTGCTTATGTGTGCATCTTTGCTTTACCTATTAAACTGTCTTTATCTCAACCCAAGAGTTTTCACACTTTTGCCTTTATAATTCTCTTCCCCATCCCACAGAGGGGGAGCAAGTGGCTGTGTGGGGCTAAGCTTCCTAATGGAAGTTAACCCACAACATCAGGAAAGGGAGAATTTATGGCAGATTAAGGTGTTTGGGAATACATCTTGAATTCAGACCTGTGCTTTGGTATTTTTTCCCACCAATGCCGTTATAGAATCCATCTGGGAAAGCAACTAACCATAAGAGATACAAGATTGCTTCATTCATTCTCAGGTTGCATTACTAGCACAGTTATTTCCAGTTCTGATAAAACAGTAAAAAGAGTACATGCATTGTTCTGGCTTTTTAATACTAGTCACTGTCATTTCTCAAAATTTGCATACAGCACATTCTGAACTCCCACTTATGTTTGTCACATCTTTTCACACATACTTTCAAATCAAATATTTTGTTATTTTCTGTGATAATTTTTTGTTTCTCAGGTGAATGTGAAACACCAGACAGCATGTAAATTCTGGTTCCTGCTGTGTCACATATAGAATGTGATTCTTCACAAGGAAATTATCCATTATTTGGACACAACAGACTAAAATCTGACATTCATTCTCTGTCTGATATATGTTACTGTAGCCCAGTTACACTGTCTTTATACATTAATAATGAGATCTTGTTTAACAATCAGTGCAACTCAGTTATGTTTTACTTCCTCCCTGGAGGACCAATTGTTTATCTCATCAAAAGGATTATAATTCCTTCTGTTTGTCAGTTGATATGATCTTCATCTGGACACAAACTACTTCAGCAGACTGAACTGAGCTTCCAGCCTTGCTGGTGGTAAGGGATTCAAAATTCATGTTTATCATATGCAGAAGATAGACGCACTAGCTAGCTTCAGGCACTGCATTAGCACTAAAGTCCATTAATTCTAATTATATTTTGCATATAGAGAATACTAAAATGTTTAAATTAATAAAGGAGAAGAGCCATCCCCTTGGCACAGTTTCTGCATATTAATATAGTTTCTTGTGAGGTGATCTGTGCATGCAACGAGCATTCCTCAGGCCGGTGGAGGCTGAGCACATAAAGCTATGTGGGGGACACGTGCCAACCACAGCCATCTCATAACATCTCTGTTCATTAGTCCATGGAGTTTTATTTTTTATAGGCTTTGGATGAGAACGAATCACTAGCTTCTTGAATGAAGGTAAGATGTGAGTGATCCAGCTCAGCTGTGCATGCCATGTACATTGATATACATATGAAGACTGCATAAAAACAAAAAAGCTATACTTCCTTATTATCTTCTATATAAGGGAATTAATTGTTTCAGTGGTAGTTCAGCTCTTGCATGGAAACAGGTAAGGGGCCAGGATGATTAGAACAAAATCCTTTACAGTGATTGAACACTTTCCTTTCATTTAGAATCATAGACTCATAGAATCATAGAATGCTTTGAGTTGGAAGGGACCTTAAGAGGTCATCTAGCCCAACGCCCCTGTAGCGAGCAGGGATATCTTCAACTGGACCAGGTTGCTCAGAGCGCCATCCAACCTGGCCTTGAATGTTTCCAGGAATGGGGCCTCCACTACTGCTCCGGGCAATCTGTTCCAGTGTTTCACCACCCTTATCGTAAAAAATTTCTTCCTTATATCTAGTCTAAATCTACACTCCCTTAGTTTAAAGCCATTGCTTCTTGTCCTATCACAGCAAGCCCTGCTGAAAATACTATTCCCCTCTTTCCTATAGGTCTCCTTCATGTACTGAAATGCTACTATAATGTCTCCCTGCAGCCTTCTCTCTCCAGGCTAAACAGCTCCAACTCTCTCAGCCTTTCCTCATAGGAGAGGAGCTCCATCCCTCAGATCATCTTTGTGGCCCTCCTCTGGACACGCTCCAACAGCTCCATGTCCTTGTGCTGGGGGCTCCAGAGCTGGAGCTTCTTTAAGTTTAGGATGTTTTAGGATCCTTCCTGAACTTCTGATTTTCTCTTGGATTCCATCTGATTATTTTTGATTAACTGATGACAATGTGTAATCTTGTTTGAACTGATGAAATCACCCTGCAACATTTTTCCCCTCATGATCTGTTACTGAGTCTATTTATATAGCTTCTTTCTCTGCAAAGTATAAATCCTCTACTTTCAGCTTTTGTTTTCGTTATTAAATTAAATAATATAAATGTGTAAATGTTCAGACCCTATTTAGTAATAATGGATCAAAAAAAACTCTTCCCTGTTGTACCTTGCCAACAATAGCAAGGAAGAAGTAAGAACAATCCAATGAACTATCACTGAAGCCTATAATCCAGCATTCCTAACCTTGAAAAAAACTGATGCATAGTCATAGGAAATAAACAGAGATTTCAAACTATATTCTAAAATGTTGTAAAGATGAGAAATGTGGTACTAAAATAATCATAATATTAATACTAATGATGAGAAACAGCAGGATATGGTTTGAAATCTCTATCAGAATGTCCTAAAAACTCCTAGTCAATCTTTAAGTATGGTTTTATTAATATATCGAGCTCCTTTAAAACCAACGGACTGATATATTTGATATCAGGCTTGGACCTTTTATGAAAGAAGTGATCTGTAACTGGTAAAACTTAACAGTAGGTCACCATAGAAAAAATAATTTGTACGGATTATTTATCCTGGAAATTTCAAACAGTGGTCAGATCCTTTCAGAAATTGCTGGGATTTATCAGTGTTTTCTGAAATCTGTTAAGGGTTTCATATGGTTTTCTGAAAAGCAAATCCTTTCAGAAATTGCTGGGATTTATCAGTGTTTTCTGAAATCTGTTAAGGGTTTCATATGGTTTTCTAAAAAGCAAATCCTTTCAGAAATTGCTGGGATTTATCAGTGTTTTCTGAAATCTGTTAAGGGTTTCATATGGTTTTCTGAAAAGCAAATAAAACCTTGTCTGCCTTGCTCTTGCTGGTTGGAGAACGACAGAAGTTTCCTCAGAATGTTATCATACATGATCCAGTAGTCCCTGATGAGAAAGAAGTACGTCAGCTGGCACTCTGTATTGTGATAACAAAGCAGTTACTCTGTTCTGCTGGGAGCTCAGGTCAAGCTGGGGTGTGGGCAGAGCGAACAGATATCAGCATACATAAGCCTTTTCAGACCTGTCTAAATGCTCTAAATGCTCTGTAGTACACTGACAAGTTAACAGCCTATCTTGTCCTTCCATTACAACATTCTTTTTCCAGCTATTTTATCTTCTTAAGCTCTTCTGTATGGATATGATTTTCTTCCTGTGTGCAGTGAGAAATGCAGCTTAATTAGTCTACATGCTCCCCTCACGTGTTCTTTGCCAGACAAGGCTCCTCAGAAGATGCATGTCCCTCCAAAATCTTCTTCACCTAGCTGCTCTTCAAGAGGATAAATAATATTCATACACAATGTTCAACAAAATCTTTTTCTGGGGAAAAAGTACTGGAGCTTTCTGTTTCTTCATCATCAAGATCTTGGAAAATTTTCAGTTTCTTCTGGTTCTGTTTGTCATGCAGACTGTCTGGATTGTGCTGAAAGACTGAGTAGTACTTGATGCAGAAAAAGTCTATGAAAAATATCTAAATCATTTACTTTATGTTGGAATTTATTATACTGTCTCTGTAAGAACGCTTTGTCCTTAGAGAATACAACTTCATTCTCTTGCTGTACAGATTTGTTGTTTTCCTATCTTTTAAAAATAGTCTATTTTCCAGAATTAATTCTTTTACTTCCTTTTCCCCAGTCTGCTGTATCTCTTACTCTTTTAGCATCTCACCAGTCTCTTGCTCACAGTTCCATGAACATTTTAACGTTGGCCTCTAGGCAGTTGTGGACAAATGGAGAGAGCAACTAACTGTCCAGTTTAATAAGGGAATACTGGTATACTTAAGGGGAATAAATGTGGTAAACATGAAACTAGAAATACTGTTTGGTATTAGGGACTGTGTTGGCAGTATGCCCAATAATAATAACAAATTAGTACATTTCCTGGTTTACTTTTATGTAGTTGGGAATTTGATACATAAAAGGCACAAATTCAATATTTCTATTTATTTGTTTTGTCAAGAATTGGCAAATACTACTCTGTCATAACACTGTAACTCTAGAGAAAAAGTTTTAGAATGAGATATTATAACTTGCCAGAGACTAATTACAACTTTCAACTAAATTTAACATTATTACAGTAAGAATGGCATGAGTCATGGTAAGCATTACATGCCCTATATCAAAATAAACCCTACTTTACAATACAGCTGCAGCAGTCCTTTCACACTGGTTTTAAGTTTATTTCCAAGATCTACACCCAAATGTAAGTGTTTGGCTGCGTGTCTCTAATTTTCTTTCTATAGTCAGTGGAAATGCACATTTTAACTCTTCCTTTTTGTTCAGTTTGTTCCTAGCCAAATTGAATAAGATATTTTGAGCTTGTTTTATTCAAAGGTACCCTAGAGGAAAATGCTATGGCAGACATAGAGCTCATCTACATATTCAACTAAGAATTTGGCATATAATTTTAAGAACTTCTATGCACACAGGCAAAAAATGGCAACATTAGAGAAGATAAAGATGAGTCAAACCAATTTAAAAAAAACATGATATGATGTAATTTAACAGGATAATACTTGTTACATAGTTATCTATACATGACTATAATGTAATATAAGACAACACTTTCTTCATTCTTTTTTTTCATGTTTTAGATGTCAGAATACCTAAACGTCAGACATTACAATTAAATATACTTATTCAGAAAACTCTGGGGGATGTCAAGGAATTACAGAAAGACCTAAGATTTTTTTAAGATGGAAAAAAGTGATAGTAAACAAGATGTTTGTCTCTTTAGTAACAGTGACTCAAAAATGAGGCTTCCGACTTTTAAAATTGCTTGCAGAAGCATTAGACTGCATCACTTTATTTATATAAATATTTATCTTATTTTAGTGTCTTTAGAGGCATGCAGTCATACAATATCAACCTCACAATGGAAAAAAATGCAAATTTTGACTAATGGAAAGACTCAAACATCGACTGCATTCTGACGGACATTTTACCTCTAAATATTCATAACTCCTAATAAGCAGGAAAGGGGTGGTGAGGAGGAAAGATGTATGCCAGACATTTTACATTGTTTATCACAGGACCTGCTGTTTAGGGAGCTGAAACCAATTAACAGATGAATAAATAATTCAAGAGACAGAAAAATATTGATACACAAGAGAAGTAAGAAAAATCCTTGAACTTTATATTTTTCCTCATTCTCTTTCAGAATGGCCATTTACTGAAGAGAAGAGACGTGCTACATGACCACACACAACTGAATAGGACTCAGACATCCCAAATGAGTTTTACTTCTGTTCCAAAGGGTGTTTTGTTTCTGAAAGATGATATACCTTTTACACAATTAATTTCAGTTGAAATGGAAAAAGGGGTTTTGGAGTCACTCAAAGTTATAAATTAATAGTAGAAGTTTCCAATAATCTGCCCTGGCTCAGGGCCAAAATTGATTTAATGCTATGATTTCATATTTGTGGGGAACTTAAGACCAAATTAGGCTTTAACAGTAAAAAGAAAAAAAAATAATACCATCCTTGAAGGAGCACCCAGCCCTTGCCTCTAGCTGACAATATCTACAGGGATGACTAGTGAAAAATTTAAATGCCCCTTGAACTTTACTGTCACCAAGAACGTCTATAAATTTTGGATAGAGCTACTAACATGGTAGTTGGATAGGATTCAGAAACTGAAAATATTTCCACTAATTCAGGCCTCCCTGAAATGAAGCTTCATGAATATCTTATTCTTCTATTTGTGCAGAAAATATCCAGTAAAAATATACTGATGAAAGAACATTGTTTGCCCTTTCCCGTACAAGACTATGTCTTTAAAATGTAAGTCCTACTCCATTTTAATCTGTATTTTAAAATATTATTTATCATATCCAGATTTTTAAGGAAGAAATTACTGCTCTCCAAAATAATTTTCAAAGGTAGCCGAGACTCAGGAAAACAGCAAGTGTTTGAAGAAACAGGTTTTAATTATGAAAACATCATTAAATTAATATGAATAAAAATTGATCTTGATGATTTAGCATGTCTTGTTAAATTGTATGTAATGTAATAAAGTAGTGAAATAACAGTAATTCCAATATATGATGCAGGAAAATTTAAGACTAAAGAAATGACTGTTAGTTATAATGATGTATATTTAAGAGGTACAATTGAGCCTAACTTGGGACGAGCATTGGAGGAAAGGCTTGTATCAGGAGAGGGACAAATTTATTATATGAGTTTTGGGGGAATATTTTGCAACATCTGTCTAGATAACATAGATTTGGTCAGTCTTATTGAAATAAATATTTATTCAGGTCGGATGAATCAAAAAAAAATACTTGGATCCATTTCCTTAATTAAATTTGTTAATAACACATGTCTATGAAAAAGAAAGTGAAGTAAGCACCAAAAATTAGAAGAACATGGACAATAAAATTATGGTTTTGAAGGAATATGGCATGTTTTAAACATGCTAAGTAAGCTTGCTTTTGCCTTCTGTAGTTCAAATTAAAGCAAATGTCACTATTTTAAATGGTGCAAAACAAGCACTTCACTAATTATTCTAGACTAAGAAGCTGGCCAGAGATTTGCCTCAGTTCTTATCTCCGTATCAGTAGCTTCTGTTATATACAGGACCTGTAAAAATAAGCATTTCTCCACATTTTCATTTCAAAACAGGCTATAAAACCACTTTACCACAATATACAGAACTTATCACTTCAAATGATCAAATCACTAGCTAAAACCAGTAAAGCTATTTTCAGGAAGGGAATTATGTCTTCTACCTGCCCCTTTGATGAGATATTCTTGTGGTCAGTTTCATAAAAAAGTAGCACCTTTGCTTTGCTTTTTTTTTTTTTTAATGTTTCTATGAAAACTCACACACACACATTTGATTTTTCTAAGACCTCATGCTATCGATCCAAAGATTTGCTCTGTTCTTGGGAAGAATTCTGTGCTTGAAAGCTTCAGGAGCAGATTGCCTTTGTCTTGACTCTACTGTCTCAGGACTGGGCTCTTCATTTCCATTTTCTCAAACCTGCCCTCTTATCCATTGTGCAGTTTTGCGTGGTAGTACTCTCAGATTCTTTTCTCAAGCAGCTATACAAAACATGTTCTCAGCTGATCAATTTTGTACATTCCTTTAGCAAGAAGAAAAGCTAATCACTGCAATCCCCAAGATTTGCCCATTTACCTTCTCTAATCTGTGGCTTTTCATTATTTCCAGCAATATATTGGTCTGTGCATAGCAGCCAAAGTTAAAAGTTATTGCTTTTGCTCCATTTTCTTTTATGAAGGTACTATATTCATCTCGTGTTACAGCATTGTCTATTTCTGCAACAAATAATTCACCTTTGTAAACTCTATATCCATTCTGCTGTGCTCCTCTCTGTGTGAGATGAAGTGGCAAGCTGACCATTTCTTAAGATCTGTTGACTGCATGTCTACCAAGGCATTAATAATGAATGTCCTACTGCGAAGGGCTGCGTACATGGTTAACATAAGGGATAGATAAATGCCCAAATAATTCTTATATGATGAAACAGAGTATAGAAAGAAAACAGCACATCTGCCCACAAAGACACTTTAAGAATACTTTTGATTACACTTGGTTTAGTGCCAAAGCTTTTGAAGTCCTAGCTTCAAGTAAACAACATTGAAATACCATAATAACAAGCCATTTTAAACAGCATCTCTTGAGCAGTAATGCATTCAAGATAGAGGGAGGAGATGGCTGCAGACTAACTTACTGCACTGCCAGAATACGTGCTGAAACATATGAGATTAAAGGTACTTATTATGTGGAATCCATCAAAGCATCAATCAAGTTTAACACAGCAATCTGAAACTGTCATTTATAAAATAACTAGAAAGAATACCATCACATTGTGTTGCTTTTTGGAGCTTCTTACAATATTATTTAATTAATAACATTCTCTCAGCTTTTTCTATGTATTGCATATAGTCTACTAGGTAACATAATGTGTGGAGCTTTTTGTATCTCATCTAAATGATTTTTAGTTCATTTGCTTTTATCCCTCAGCTCTCTGTTCTCAGCCCTGTTCTCCGTGTCAGGCTATTTTTCCTTTTCCTTCAGATTCTGTCTGGACCTAATAACCTCCGCTTGGAAAATTGAAGTGCTTCGTCACAGGTCAATTTTTGTGATCTCTTCCTAAGTTTCTGTTTCATGTCATGTGCTTATTTTAGGGATTTGATCCCTTAATGTTCTAAAATTGACTCATCAGTTAAAATCAGACATAATCACTTCTAGAATGTTACTTTGTTAGAATCCAGTTCTGATACCTTTAGAGTGTTATCACTGCGCTACAAGTCAAACTCCCTTGTTATCCTTAGGTTGCATGGGGCTAGAATGCAAGTTCCCTACTCACAACTGAATTATGTGGTCTAATGATTACATTCAATACAAAAGGAATATTTATCATTCCTTCAGCTATGTTTTCTGAAGGAAGGTGGCTATGGCTGCTGTGATTTATATTGTATCAGGGATGCTGATGTGTGTTAAGCATGCTCCAGTGTGCTATGACAGATGTTACCTGTTTTGTTTGTGGTTAGTTTACTGTACAGACAATATGCTTTATTTAAAAGAGAGTTTCTGAACAAAGGAAAAGCAGGCTGACTTTGTCTTGTCTTAGCAGCTGTGCACTGTATCATAAGAATCATAATGCAGGAGGAAAAGGTTTTCCCTGAAAATAACTGAGTGTGTTCAGCTAATGAAATCTAGAGTGTGAGAAGTGAGAGCAGCCAGATAAAAGACACAGCAGGCAGTGAAACTGCAACATATGCAGAAACCAAAATGCTCCACTGATGCATTTCCACAGAAAGACTGAACCTGGCAACTGTGAATGTAGCAAACAGTAAGTGCAGGCTTCAGCACAACCCTGTTTCCTTTCAGTATCGTGGTCATTTTAGGTCACGGTTACGTAAGCTCACGTTGATAATTCACATAAACTTTTACAGGCAGCCATGTAGGGGGCATGAATGGAGCATATAGTCTTTCATTAGTCTGTTCTTCACACTGCTGTAAAGATTTTTCCTGGGACCTGGTGAGAAAAGTGTAAAGTTACGTCTAAAGCAAAAAAGACTGAATGTTGCTTGACAATGAACAAGCCAGAAGAAACTACCCACTGCACACGGAAACAATGGTTAGAGAAGGACTGGTTTATAAGCCCTTTATTTCAACTTGCATTACCTGACAGAACTGAGTCTTCTTTATTTCAGAGGCCACCTTGTTTCTGTGTGTTAATATAACCTAATGATATATCTTTCATTCTTTTTTTTAATGTTAAATTTTTATGAAACTGCTACGAGTAGTTTCACTTCAACATATCAGCAGGACCTTTTCACACATAGAACCAGATGTTTCATACTGGTCAGCCTTTGTTTTGGATTGTTACAGAACTTATTTGCTTGCATTTTGGGGCTTTGACACTTGATTGGGCACCCATGCTCTCTAAATAATAGTGTATGAGCATCAAATAAATGTAAGTGCCTTATAGCTTTACAGACGCAGCAGTGAGAGCTTTCTGGGCCTTTTTTGCACTGTCTGGATCATTTCTGTAGATTTATTCAGACACTTGAAGCGCACCTTCTGAGTGTCACCATTAATGATTAATCTGTTTTTTACTAGCTGCAGGACTTCATATTGTTCAAATGCAAATGAATAGCTGTCTTGAAATACAACTAAAGATATTCAGTTTTTCACTTGGATCACCTGATAAAGTAGGGCTTCTGGGCAACTGGACAGCTGCATGCTGGTAAAATTTCCTCTGTGTGCTTACTCATATAAACTGCTTACAGAAATCACTACCCATTAGTAGTATGCAGTATTCCCATTCTCCTTTTTCCTCAAAGCTAATCTTCTTTAAATTTAAATATAGTTAGAAACTAATTTTTGAGGTTTAATCTGCAAATACTTCGACCTTTGAAGTCATAGTTTAGTTAGAATTGACTTGGTAGTCAATGTGCAGGGTATTCCCTTTTAGGTGTTCTTGCTATTACTTCTCCAGCAGAATTTCAAAGAGAAATTAGAAATTCTTTCTTTCTTCTTAGATGTTCTATTAATTTTTTAAACAGACTTGAATTATTTTTTTCCCTGAGCAGGCTTTCCTTCTTCTACGTTGAAATCTGGAAACTAATAAAAAATGAAAAGAAAAAAAAATTCTCTTAGAGATCTAAAAGAAGGAAATAAACTGTAAACAGAACTATGGAACAAAAATCTGAAAATTTCTTTTAAAAAAAATAGTTTAACTGCCTTTTACTCATTCTTCCTTTGTGCTGGGCATTGCTCAGTAGAATCACAGAATCATATCGCAGTTGAGGTAGGAAAGATCCTCTCGCGATACCTAGTCCAATTTGTGTGCTTAAAGTAGGGTCAATTAGAACAGGTTGCCCAGGATATTGCCTGGTTCGATTTTGAGCAGTTCAATGGATGGAGACTCCACAACCTCTGCAACGACTGGTACACCACCAATGCTTTAGGTATTGCTGAAAAGGTCTTATGCAACACCGAAGGTGCACAAGAAGTTGGGAGAGCACACAGTCAGGACAGCTGTCTCCAAACAACCAAAGGTATATTCCATATCACATGACATAATGCCCAGCAATAAAAGCTAGGGAAAAGGAGGAGGAAGGTGACATGTCTGAGGCTTTGGTGTCTGCCTTCTCAAGTAACTCTTATGCAGGATGAAGCCCTGGTTTCCAAGAAGTGGCTAAACATCTGCCTGCCGGTAGGAATCCTAGAATCATAGATTCAGTCAGGTTGGAAGAGACCTGTAATATCATCAAGTCCAACTGTTAACAACATCATGCCTGCTAAACCATGTCCTGAAGTACCATGTCTACATGTTTGTTGAACACCTCCAGGGATGGGGACTCCACCACTCACCTGCGCAGCCTGTTACAATGCTCTAGAACAATTCCAGTGAAGAAATTTTTCCCAATATCCAATCAAAACCTCTCCTGATACAACTTGAGGCCACTTCCTCTCATCAGACTGCTAGTTACTTGGGAGAAGAGACCAACACCTGCCTCAGTACAACAACCTTTCAGGCAGTTGTAGAGAGCAAGAAGGTCTCCCCTCAGCCTCCTCTTCTACAGACTAAACAATCTCACTTCCCTCAGCCACTCCTCATAAGACTTGTTCTCCAGACCCTTCCGCAGCCTCGTTGCCCTTCTCTGGACACACTCCAGCAACTCCATGTCATTCTTATAGTGAGGGGCCCAAATCCAAACACAATACTCAAGGTGCGGCCTCACCAGTGCCGAGTACAGGGGCACAGTCATTTCTCTACTCCTGTTGGACACACTGTTTCTGATACAAGCCAGGATGCCGTTGGCCTTCTTGGCCACATAGGTACACTGCTGGCTCATGTTCAGACAGCTGTCAACCAGCACCCCCAGGTCCTTTTCTGCCAGGCAGCTTTTCAGCCACTCTTCCCCCAAGCCTGTAGAGTTGCATGGGGTTGTTGTGACTGAAGTGCAGGATCTGGCAATTGGCCTTGTTAAATCTCATATAACTGATCTCGGCCCGTTGATCCAGCCTGTCCTGATCCCTCTACAGAGCCTTCCTACCCTCGAGCAGATCAACTCTCCCACCCAATTTGGTGTCATCTGCAAACTCACTGAGGAAACGCTCAATCACCTCAAACAGATTATGGATATAGATATTAAACAAGACTGGCCCCAAAGCTGAGCCCTGGGGAACACCACTCATGACCAGCTGCCAACTGCATTGAACTCTGTTCACCACAGCTCTTCCTGCTTAGCCATCCAGACAGCTTTTTACCCAGTGAGGACTACTCTAAGCCAAGAGCTGCCTGCGAATAAGGAAGCAGTATCACTGAATAACAGAATCGTAGGGGTTGGAAGGGACCTATGGGGCTCATCTAGTCCAATCCTCCTGCCAAAGCAGGGTCACCTAGAGCAGGCTACACAGGACCTCGTCCAGGCGGATTTTGAATATTTGAGAGAAAGAGACTCCACAACCTCCCTGGGCAGACTCTTCCAGTGCTCTGTCACCCTCAAAGGAAAGACGTTCTTCCTCATGTTCAGATAGAATTTCTTATGCTTCGTTTTGTGCCCATTGCCCCTTGTCCTGTCGCTGGGCACCACCAAAAAAAATCTGGCCCCATCCTCTTGACACCCAGTCTTAAGATATTTATAAACATTTAGAAGATCCCGTCCTAGCCTTCTCTTCTTCAGGCTAAACAAGCCCAGCTCCCTCAGTCTATCCTCATAGGAGAAATGCTCCAATCCTCTAATCATCTTTGTAGCCCTCCTCTGGACTCTCTCCAGTAGTTCCTCATCTTTCTTGAACTGGGGAGCCCAGAACTGGACGTAGCATTCCAGATGGGTCCTCACTAGGGCAGAGTAGAAGGGGACGACAGCTTCCCTTGACCTACTGGCCACACTCTTTTTAATGCACCCCAGGATACTATTGGCCTTCTTGGCAACAGGGGCACACTGCTGTCTCATGGTTAACTTGTCATCCTTTGGGACATCCAGGTTCCTCTCCGCAGAGCTGCTTCATGGCATGTCATCCCCTAGCCTGCACTGGTGCATGGGGAGAATCCTCCCCAGGTGTAGGACCCTGCACTTGCCCTTCTTGAACTTCGTCAGTTTCCTCTCTGCCCAACTCTCCAGCCTGTCCAGGTCTCACTGAATGGCAGCACAGCCTGCTAGTGTATCCACCACTCCTCCCAGTTTGGTGTCATCAGTAGACTTGCTGAGGGTACACTCTAACTCTTCATCCAGGTCATTGATGAAGAAGTTGAACAAGACTGGGCCCAGTACTGACCCCTGGGGGACACCATTAGTTACTGGCCTCCAGCTAGACTCAGAGCCGCTGACGACAACCCTCTGAGCTCTGCCAATCAACCAGTTCACAATCCACCTCACTGTCCACTCACCTGTCCCACACTTCCTGATCTGCCCTAGGAGGATGTGATGGGAGACCGTGTCAAAAGCCTCACTGAAGTCGAGGTAGACAACATCCACTGCTCTCCCCTCATCTACCCAGCCAGTCATGCCATCGTAGAAATCTATCAGATTGGTCAAGCATGATTTCCCCTTGGTGAATCCATGTTTACTACTCCTGATACACTTCTTTTCCTCCACTTGCTTGAGGATGACCTCCAGGATGAGCTGCTCCATCACCTTTCCTGGGATGGAGGTGAGGCTGACCAGCCTGTGGTTTCCTGGGTCCTCCTTGTTTCCCTTTTTGAAGACTGGGGTGACACTGGCTTTCCTCCAGTCCTCAGGCACCTCTCCTCTAGAAGCTTTCAAAGATGACGGAGAGTGGTTCAGCAATGACATGTTCTAGCTCCCTCAGCACTCGTGGGTGCATCCCATTGGGGTCCATGAATTTTTGAGTGTCCAATTTGCTTAGATGTTCTCTCACCCAATCCCTCTCAACCAAGAGAAGGTCTTCCTTTCTCCAGGCTTCCTCTCTTTCCTCCAGGGAATGGGATGCCTGAGGGCCAGCCTTAGTAGTAAAGACTGAAGCAAAGAAGGCATTCAGTAACTCAGCCTTCTCTGTATCCTCCACCACCACGACACCCGCCTCATTCAGCAGCAGCCCCACGTTATCCCTAGTCTTCCATTTGCTGCTGATGAAGAAGCCCTTCTTTTTGCCTTTGACGTCCCTTGCCAGATTCAGTTCCAGATGAGCCTTAGCCTTCCTTGTTGGTTCCCTGCATGCTCTGACAATGTTCCAGGATTCCTCCCTAGTGTCTTGTCCCTCTTTCCACATTCCATAGACTTGCTCTTCCATTTGAGTTTTGCTCGCAGCTCCTTGTTCTGCCATGCAAGTGTCCTGCCTCCTTTTCTGGATTTCTTACTCAGAGGGATGCACCGATCCTGAACATGGAGGAAGTGATGCTTGAATAGCGACCAGCTCTCTTGGACCCCCCTACCTTCTAGAGCTCTAACCCATGGGATTCCTCCAAGTAGGTCCTTGAGGAGGACAAAGTTAGGTCTCCTGAAGCCCAAGGCTGTGATCCTAGTTATTGCCCTTCTTCCTCCCGACAGGATCCTGAACTCCACTATCTCATGGTCACTGCAGCCAAGGCTGCCCCCAACCCTTACATCTTCAACCATGTCTGCTTGTCAGCACAAGGTCCAGCAGCACACGTCTCTGGCTCAAATGAGTAAATGAAATCCTTATCTTACTTTGCTTGTAGAAGCAGCTTTACTTCAGTTCTTATCCTATCTTTATCTCAAACAACAAGTTTTTCTCCCTTTTTTCCCTTCCAGTTCTCTCTCCCCCTTTCCACAGTGGAGGACTGAGCAAGAGGCTGTGTGGAGCTTACCTGCCTACCAGGATTAATCCGCCACAGTCACGTATGAGAGTTTCACATTGTGCTCAAGGCTCATGTGCTCTGTGTGATTATGATTCTGTATTCCTATATTTTCCCATTCTTTTGAATGTAGAATTTTTTCAAAAATATATATTAATATGACTTCATATCCTATGAAATTTTTAATGTAATTATTAATTACTATATGCATTTTGGAAAAGATTTCTGCTGATGAGTTTTGAAGACAAACTATCCTCTTTTTGTAGTTTTTGCATAGTTTAATTTAGATATCCTTGATTGAGAGAAGAATTTTTCATAGGCTTTCAGAACACGCTAATCAGTTTCAATTCATACTTGATAAAAAATGTCACAGAATCTGTTGCTCAGTTCTGAGCAGCGGTTGGTTCTGAATATTTTAACCAGCATGAGTCAGGATGCCCAAAGTAAAGAGCATATGTACCTGAACAATCTTTAAATTATGTCAGAGGCATTCTACATAATTTACTCTTTTTAATAGTTAGCTTTTCTCTCCATTCATTTTGAAAATCACCTAAAATTTTAATGAAGTGAGTTGATAAGAAGCTTTTTCTAAAACTGTAAATTTTTTTTTAAACAAACATATTCCTGTTTCTTTCTAGCCCTAATAAAATACAAGAAACAAGAGTCTTATTTAAAACAAAATAAACAAAGAAATCACAAACAACAAGGGAATCACATAATGAGCCAGAAAGAAAGAGAATGCTGAAATGTTGCTAGTCAGTAAAAAACAATGTGTAAATCTATAGAGGGAAAAAAAGGAATTACCTAAACAACGAGTTTTACTGTGACAAGTTAACATGTAGCAATGAAATCAAAAAGGAATAGTTTGTCTGTGCTGATGGAGACAAATGGTGACTTTTGTACAAAATGTTGTTAAACTAAATAACCCATCATTCACCGCATTCAAAGAAAGCAACATATATTTGTAGCAGTAATATATGTAAGTATAATCTTTCATTAAATAAAAATATTCTTTTTTAATTATGCAAACAAAGGCTTATATTTTCTTGTCAACATAAGTATTTTGGCCAGGAAAGTTTGAGGTACATTCATTTTAAAACAATATTAATGCAAAGAATAGGAATTATGCAAGGAAAATTATGTGTTAGCCAGCTTTTTAGTTACATATTTTTATGTACTGTTAAAGGGTTAATGTAGTAGATCATTTGCACTCTGCATCCAAGAATAATGGAAACATTTTAGTAAAGTTTATTTATGTGCTAATGTTGAAACTAATACATTTATTGGAAAAAATTTCTGCTTGACATTTTGTGTTTTGACTGGCATTTGTTCATTGCCAGCTGTCATAAGGAAAGGACTGCAACACATGCCGTTAGCAGCATATGCCTTTTTGGGCACTGAATAGTGTTTTCATACAAAAAATCAAATGATCCATAATATATTATGCTGTCATTTAAAGACTGCATCAGAACCGTAACATTTTTCATGCTCATAATAAATTTCATTCCCCAAGGCTCAATCTAGCATTTTCTCACTATGTTTGGAGACATAATGAGGAAAACATTTATACTATTAATTGGCACTACTTTCTTTCAGCATGTTAATAATTCTCAGAACAGAGATTTCTTGCAACAGTTTTTAGAAGACTTTGATTTCTGTGCTTTGTTACTCTCTGTCAGGTGAAGCTATCTGTTTTTTCCTACCACACTATCTTCACCATCATTCATAACTCTGACAAGTACTCACCAGATGAGATAGAGATTTGAGAGCCAAGCCATTTTTTCTTTCCCCTAGTCATTTTTTTGTTTTTCTACAATAATGTATTGAAGAGATTTTTAAGAATGGAGATATTCATTAGTAATTTTGTGATTAAAATGTGTATTTATTCTACTAATTATATTACCTTTTAATCATATTTTGCTCAAGAAACAATCACGTCTCTTTCTCCCAAAGAAAGAAAAGCCAGTTTTCTTCCTGTAAAGAGAAATTTTGATTTCTGACTGTTACAGAAACTCACTGATGTCTGGACTTCTTTATCAAATGTTTGGCTCCTGATATATCTAAACTAGGAGAAAAGCTATTCTAAATTCCCTAAACAGTCAAAAGGAAAAAATGAGTATTCCTTTGGCAGATGATTCAATATACTTATCTTTCTCGAAGGATTATCTGAGGAGATATTCCAACTGTGATACTAACTTGAAGAAAGAGATATTTAAATTAAGAAGTTTAATTTATTCTTGAATGCTTAGAAAAAATGGATCATTGTTTTCTAAGAAATATTTTACTGTTATTAAGTACGGACTGTTACTGAATAATATTCAAAGCAACAAGACTGAATTTTAAGTCAAAAGAATCTTTACCTTCTGTTACATTCTGATTTGTCTGTGTACATTACTTACTGACTCTAAAAGGGCCAAAAAATATTCATCAGAAACCTAAGCAATTGAATTTAATAGCTCACTAATGCTTTATGCAGTATAACAGACTTGTGGTCACTTAGTTCTTCATCTTTGCTCTGTTCATGTTTTTAGTTACAGAAAGATTATTTTCAGTATAGCCAATATAGTTCAGAAGATTTGATACTTGTGTCGACCTTAGATTATTCATACTTTCATATAAGTATGCTACGCACAGAGGAAGAACAAAAAAAGTAATAAAATTATATATTTAAAAAATGACAATTTAAAAAATATGTTTTCTTTTAGTGATTCTTTACATTAAACCAGTATCTAGTCTCAAACATACTATTGTAATTAAATTTAGTAACATGTTAAAAACACACCTCATAACTTTAAAAATACATATTTTCAAGTGATACTTCTGAGCCTGAGAGGAAACATAAGGAAAACATGTTTAATTAGAAATTTGACAAAAAAGAGTAGATACTATTTTGTCCAAACATCTCTGTTTATGTAAATTGACAAGTTATAAACAACCCACAGGAAAAAAAATCTATGCTTTTTCCTTTTTATTATGATGAAATAATAAGTCAAAAATAATTTCTGTATGCATGCTCAGCACATACATATATACTAATAGTGCATAAGCCAAGAAAGTTATCCATATTTAGGTCCAGGTAGGAGAAAAACTCATGGGTGTTATTCAGAAGGATGTCAGTTAAATTACTGATGATATCTGACTCCTTTTCCTAGAAGACAGAATTTCAAGGGAGGAATATGTGCGGAATCAGCTATGGAGGTCATATTTCAAAGTCCCATTTCCTAACCTGCTACTCTCTAAAGACAGAAATCTAACTGCATAGAAGTATAACTTACAGAAGGAATATTTTCAGTGTTCCAGGTCCTCTCTGAATCCATATTCACAAAGAAGTCAGAGATGAAAGAAGATGTAGTCATCTGCTTGAAATCAATTCACATGTGGGTTTTGTTTAATCTGTACATTTGTAAAAATTCCTGCCAGTTAACCCTCAACTACTAGTGTTCAACTGCTATACTCGTTATCTGTGTGTGTAGTGTGCAACAGACACTTCAGACACACAGCCTTTCAAAAGCTAGCTAATGAAATTGTTCTTTTTAGAATGTTTAATGTGCGATTAGTCACTGTGTGTGTATTTTCCTTCTCTCTGGCCCAGGAGTTGGAGATCTTTAGTCTAATTTTTTGATCTACCGCAGAACAGCAGTAGATCACCAATTAAAACTTAAGACAAGGCAATCTTCTCCATGCATCTCACCACTTATATTTTTAATTAAAAGTAGACAAAAATAGATAGCAAATAAAATTTTGATGTAAATATAATCTAGCTTTAGATTTTATTATAAAAGTGTTATGGAAACCTTTACATCAGAGTGAAGGAGCAGTGAACAGTAAGCTTTCTCTGGTAAATGTTTTTTTGTTTCTAGAAATGCGGGATTTTTTTTCCCTTAGAACAGTCTGATTTAAAAAAGCAGAAGTTCTTTACAGATTCTTAATTATCTTTGCATAAATTTCAGTAAGAGTATTTCTTAGGTGTAGCATTGAGTTTCTAGTGTAAAGAATGAAATAACAAAATAACAGGCAATCTACACTATGTTGAGAGTAGCAGAGACAGTAATTCTTTATCACTATAGATGTTCGTGCTCTAATTTTTTCAAATAAGATATACTTTTTGTTCCATAACAACACTAGACACTGAACAATCAATGTGGCTTCACTAAGGGCAATTTACACTGGACAAATTTGGTGGCCTTCTAAGACAGGGTTACAGCTTTAGTGGATAAAGGAAGAGCAACTGATGTCATCTATCTGGACTTGTGCAAAGCATTTGACACTGTCCCACACAACATCCTTGACTCCAAGTTGGAGAGACATGGATTTGTTGGAAGGACCACTCGGTGCTTTAGGAATTGGCTGGATGGTCACACTGAAAGAGTTGCTCAATGTGCAAATGGAGACCAGTGATGAGTGGCGTTCCTCAGGGGTCGGTATTGAGACTGATGCTGTTTAATATCTTTGTGCGCTTGCAGTCCAGAAGACCAACCATATCCTGGACTGCATCAAAAAAAACATGGCCAATAGGGCAAGGGAGGTGATTCTGCCACTCTGTTCAGCTCTGGTGAGACCCCACCTGGAGTCCTGCGTCCAGCTCTGGGGTGCCCAAAATAAGAAGAGACACGGATGTGCTGGAGCAGGTCCAGAGGAGGGCCACAAAGATGATCAGAGGGCTGGAGCACCTCTCCTATGAGGAAAGGCTGAGGGAGTTGGGGTTGTTCAGCCTGGAGAAGAGAAGGCTCTGAGGAGACCTTGTAGCGTCGTCCTAGTAGCTGAAGAAGGCATATAAGAAAGCTGGAGAGGAACTTTTTACAAGTACATATAGTAATAGGACAAGGGGCAATGACTTTAAAAGAGGGTAGATTTAGACTAGATATAAGAACAAAATTCTTTACTATGAGAGCGGTGAGGCACTGGCACAGATTGCCCAGAGAAGTTGTGGATGCCCCCTCCCTCGAGGTGTTCAAGGTCAGTTTGGATGGGTCTTTGAGCAACCTGGTCTAGTGAAAGGTGTCCCTGTCCATGGCAGGAGCACTGAAACTAGATGATCTTTAAGGTCCTTTCTGACCCAAACCATTCTATGATTCTATAAATATGTTTTGACCAGTTCTAGTAAATTATATACTATGCAGTAAAAAATGTAATTTTAAATGCTTATTATATGAAAATAGAGGTATTTATATTGAATAAAATAAACTTATGTTTGAAATACAGTTCATTAGTATTTACATTGTAAATATCATTAATGATTACAGCTAAAAATTGATATTACTTACAAGAGTGATGTTAATAGTTCTTTAAAATGTTATCTTTTCACATGAACTTGGTGGAATAGAATATAAAATCTTAATAGAGATACACTACATACCAAATTTAGCTTTTCATTTGAGAAATGCAAGTTCTATCTAGAAACTCACTGGAATGAGAAATAATTCTTTTTTTCAGGCAGTTAAGAACTTCTTTACTGCATTGCCTGTCAACTTGAATATCCTACAAGGATCCTTTACAGGTTATTTTCTTTTGGGATAAGAAATTGGAATCAAGAGAGATCACTAAGCCCATAAAGTCTATCATTATGGACAACTGAATGAAAAAATTTTATTTGAATTCATTTACATGTAATAAATATGAATAAAGATCTACGGTTCAAGAAACCATCTCTGTCAGTCTGGAACATAATGTAAGCAAAAGACCAGTAATTAGGCAAAGAGCTTATCAAGAATCCTACTGACAGTCACACAAGAAACCGTGTTTTGCTCAAATGTGGAAGTTTGTCTACTCTGATAAAGTCAGAAGGGCTCATTGGAGCTTAATAAACACATGCATGAAAGACTTAAACTCTGCTTGACAACTTGCTCACTACTAAGTTAGTAGTCATTTCTGCAGTTCTGCGGAAACTTTCAAACTGCCATTAGAAACCCATTTCTGTGTCCTTAAAAGTGGTTTCATGTTATACGTAATGTTAAACATCAACAATAATACTTCACTGCAATACATGGTAACAGTTTGTATAGTACTAAATATTATTATTTTCTTCTGTAAAAGTTCCATTCTCCGTATTCCAAAGAGAATCACATTATTTGTTGTTCACAAATGAGGGAAATAGAGTTAATAAATATTTTGCATATTTCATGTTACAGAAATAAAAACACAAAGTAAAATTCATCTGTGTATCTTTATCAGAATATTATCTGCCTTTTAATAGTTCCCTTTTAAGATGCTTCAGTCAACTAACTGTAAATGTTTCTTCTTCATAGTAATAGAGGAAAAATAATATTTGACCTAAGTGTCCTGCTTATGAACATGTTTAGTAAATAATCAGAATTAAGAGTGTGGAGCCTTTTAGATAGTGCAAAAAAATTAAATTCTGGAATGAAACTCCCATGTTTTGTCATTTTTGACTAACACATCCCTTAGTTATTTATCCCATTCACAAAATATGATAATCACAGAATCACAAAATTCACAGGATTTTTTGGGTTGGAAGTGGTCTCTTAAGATCATCCAGTCCAGCCCATCTTCTTAAGCAAGGTCAGCTAAAGAAGGTTGCCTAGGACCATGTCCAGTTGGCTTCTGAGTATGCCCAAGGGTGGAGACTCCACAGCCTCTCAAGGAAACCTGTTCCAAAGTTTGACCATCCTCACAGTACAAAAGTATTTTCTTGTATTCAAGTGGATTTGCAGGTATTTGAATTTGTGTCCATTGACTCTTTTGCTTTCACCAGGTACCACTGAGAACAGCCTGGCTCCATCTTCTTTACACCCTTCCTTCAGAAGTTTATACAAATTGATGAGATTCCCCCTGAGCCTTCTCTACTCCAGGCTGAAGAATCTCAGGTTTCTCAGCCTCTTCTCATATGAAAGATGCTCCACTCCCTTAATCTTCATTGTGGCCCTGTGCCAGATTCACTTCAATAAGTCTATGTCTCCTTTGTACTGGGGTGGCCAGAATTGGAGACAGTACTCCAGGTGTGGCCTCATCAGTGCTGGGTAGAACACAAGGATCACCTCCATCAACCTGCTGGCAACACTCCTCTTAATGCAATCTAGGCTGTTGGGCTTCCTTTCCACAAGGGCACATTGCTGACTTATGTTCATCTTGTCGTCCACCAAGACCCCCAGGTCCTTTCCTGCAAAGCTGCTTTCCAGCAGGTCAGCCCCCTCTGTTACATAAAAAATTACTCGAAAGGTTTTGTGTTCTGGTGTACTACTCCAATATATACATATTTGCATAGCTAACTTGTTTAGTATTAGTGGCTAACTTCACTGAAGCCTTAAGCTGCACTCTGTCAATTTGTTACCTGGATACAGTGAACTTCTTCTGAATCCCTGCCAAGCTAACTGAAGGAGAGTCCCAAGAATTTCATTGCAGCTAGAAGATGAGGAAGTTATCAATCATCAACCGACAGTAGCAGGGCCTCTTTGAGGACAAGAGAAGATTCTTCCGCCTGCCCAGGGACAATAAAGTGAGGAACACTGAGGAGAGTTCACTGCCTGAGTGAACACTGCCCAGTGAGGAACAAAAACCCCAGACCCAGATAAATCCTTTGGATTTGGTGGACAACAGGTTGACCATGAGCCAGCAGTGTGCCCTGGCTGCCAAGAAAGCTAATGGGATCCTGGGATGCATTAGGACAAGTGTGGCCAGCAGGTCAAGGGAGGTTCTCCTTCCCCTCTACACTGCCCTGGTGAGGCCCCATCTGGAGTACTCTGTCCAGTTCTGGGCTCCCCAGTTCAAGAAATATGAGGAGCTACTGGAGAGAGTCCAGTGGAGGGCTACGAGGATGATGAGGGGACTGGAACATCTCTCCCATGAGGAAAGCTGAGGGAGCTGGGTTTCTTCAGCCTGAAGAAGAGAAGGCTGCGAGGCGACCTCATAAATGCTTATAAATACCTTAAGAGTGAGTGTCAGGAGGATGGGGCCAGACTCTCTTCAGTGGTGCCCAGAGACAGGACAAGGGGCAATGGGCACAAACTGAAGCACAGGAAGTTCCGTCTGAACACGAGGAAGAACTTCTTCCCTCTGAGGTTGACGGACCCCTAGAACAGGCTGCCCAGGGAGGTTGTGGAGTCTCCTTCTCTGGAGATATTCAAGACCCATCTGGACGAGGTACTGTGCAGACTGCTGTAGGTGACCCTGCTTCGGCAGGAGGGTTGGACTAGATGACCCACAGAGGTCCCTTCCAACCCCTACCATTCTGTGATTCTGTGATTCTGTGATCAGCTGTTGCATGGACACCACAAGGAAAGTGCATGTGGGGCACGATCTTAGTCTGTAAGGGTGTAAGTGCCTAGGGTTTTCTTTGTTTGGGGTCCCTCTCCGAAGTCACCCAGCTTAAGCTGTTTTACACTGCTGTACCATTCAAAAATTCTTATGGCGTACATCATGTCGGTGACTCTGCTTAGGGAAACCTAGGGTTGAGACTAAGGGATGATGAAGTGCCCGAGAGAGAGAGAGACAGAGAGAGTATGTGTGTGTGTATAGTCAAAAAGGGGCACCTGTCACCTCACTGGAGTTGCCTGCTGCAAAGGGACTCCAGTTCTAGCAGTTAAAGTTTCAGGAGGTGTGTGTGTGACTCCTTGAATGGCGTGTGAATATTCAAGAAGCAGCTTCTCCCGTAACAGCCACCATATGTGGGTACATGGGGTTGTTCCTCTCCAGATGCAGGACTTTGCATTCCCTTTGTTGAATTGTATGAGGTCTCTGCACATTTCTCCAGCCTTTTTAAGTCCCTCTGAATGTGGCTGAATCTGGTGTATCAGTCGCTTTTCCCAGTTCTCTATCCTCTGCAAACTTGCTGAGGTGCTTTCTGTCCCATCATTCAGGTCATTAGTGATCTCAGCATTTTCTGTGTCCTTTGTCACCAGATCCTCTACCTCATTCAGCAGTGGGCTCATGTTTTCTCTAGTCTTCTGTTCATGCTTCTTTCACTTGTAGAAACCTTACCTGTTGTCCTTCACAAACCTTGCCAGATTCATCTCCAGGTTGACCTTTCCTAGCCCCACATCCCTGCGTGATTGGACAAAAACTCTGTGCTCCTCCTGGGTCTGCTGCCCCTGTTTCTACCTGTTGTACACTTCCTTTATGTCTGAATTAATAAAAGAGATGCTTGTTCATCCATACAGATACCTGACACCTTTATTTGATTTCCTACTTCTTGGAATGCACCTTTCTTGAGCTTAGTGGAGGTTATCTCTTCATATCAACCAATTCTCCTGGACCCTTCTTCTCTCCAGGATTGTATCTGATAGGATTCTTCCTAACGGATTTCTGAAGCTGTTAAAGTCCACTCTCTTGAAATCCAGGGCTGTCATCCTCGTTTTTTCTCTGTCCTCCCTTCCTGAACTCCACCATCCCACAGTGACTGCAGACAAGGCTGCCTCCAACTTTCACACTTCTGACCAGTTCTTTCTTGTTCAGAAGTATCACGTTCACTAAAACACTTCGCTTTGTTGGATCCTCAATTAACTGTGCAAAGATATTGTCATCAATGCACTCAAGAAACCTCCTATATTTCTTGAGCCCTGCTGTATCATCCCTTCAGCAGACCCCATGGTAGTTAAAATCACAATGAGGACAAAGAATGTGTGGCTTCTTCCAGTTGTTTGAAGAAGGACCTCTCTATTTCTTATTCCTAATCAGGAGATCTGTAGCAGGTATCCATTGCAACAACACAGATGTAGGTCTGCCCTCTAATTTTTGTCCATAAGCTCTCAACTGAATCCTCACTCCTGACCCATCCCAAGACAGAGCTTCATGTACTCCATTACAATAAAATGTAGATTTAAATCCTGGATCCATAAAAATAAACATTGCTGTTGTCTTCAACTGATGGCTTTATATTAATTGCTTCCTGTGATTCAGAAGTACATCCTAAATATACCATGCTACATTATTCAGTGGGAAAGGATCATACAGGAGCTAATCTGCAAAACACATTTTAACTAACTAGTGCCTAGCTTTTAAAATGAAGGCATATCTGATCTTCAAGTGAAAACGCAAACTAAGGATGTTCTCCTTGAATGTATAATAAAGCTTTTAACATTCTTGAGCTATCAGTGAAGTGTGTATACAGCTGCCTGTATCTAGAGAGAAATCTGTAAACCAAACACATGTTTTTGCTTTACACACTTTGTAGAAGAAGTATTAGTTCTCACACTTACTGTAAAAAATTGTTTATTAACAACAGTCAAAGTTGGGACTCTGGAGTAAAAGAACTTTTTTTGTGAATTAGAATGGCAGTTCTTATAGGTAAATATGTAGTTTCCACAAGAGACTTTGGAGGCTTACTGACAAAACTGCAAATAAATTTAAATGTACATGTTCTTTGAAGCTGGGGTTGACATAAAACTCAAATTCATACCTGTATGTAAAAATCTCATACCATAAATATAATGTGCAGGGCTGTACAACAATTTCAACGTCTCTATGTAAGTGTCATACTGTCATTTCATCTGGAAGAAGGATTCATTTGGTCATTTGGTCAGCTACAACAATATTCTGACAGGGTAACAAGATAAAACAGAAGGTTTGCCTTGTATTTACGTGTCTTATGTTATGTAATCCATAATTTTCATCAGTTCAGAGGGTTACAAGTTATGCTGTTTCTTTATAAGGCATACAGAATAACACATCCCTCTAGTGAGGTTAGTGTTTTTAACTTGTTGTCTACTTGTAATGATTAGTGTAAAATCTTCTGACGGGATCTTCCTTGTTTACTGTTTTTTGTCATTTTTGTTGTTTTCCAGAAACTTTGTTTGCCAAGGGCTCCTCGATATACAAAGTACCTGGACTTTCTGATATCCCACATGGTCTGCCTTGGTTTCCCAAATGCCTATGACAGTGAAACCTGTTTTCCTGGCAGCCACAGAGGCCTTTAAAAGTCCATACTACCCATTTTCCCTTGTTCAGGGATGGTTTGTTTCTTTCTTATTATTTTGGCATGTGACTATGAACAGGTGTCATTAGGTGCAAGGAGGCATGTGGTGTCAGTGTTGTGAGGCTGTCACGGAAGATGGACTTCCCTCCTCTTTTCCTGGAGAACAGATGTCCTTTGCAGTGTTCTGCAGGCCTTTCTATCTCAGTCCTGTGGATACCTGGCATCTCTGCTTAATGGCAAGGGGCTTTACGAACTTCTGAATAGGCACCAGGCCATCCAAACAGATGGTCCTAGATTCAAGCAGCCAAAAAAAATTATGTGGATATAATATGTTTTTAAAGACCATAATCCCTGTTAGCCATACTGAAATGGTTGTCCTTTCTCTGCTCCTGTAACTATCATTCAGCAATATGCTATTGCTACTTTGTCTTTGATCCTGATTAATATTTCAGATTGCACTGTATAATATGTATAAACACATCTACATATGCATATGTATGTACACACTCACAGCCAAATTGAATTAATATTTATCCCTGTAGCATTTAGCAAGAGTGACTTACGACTGATCTAGGTCATAATACTTAGAAGTTATATAATCATTTTACATTCCAAATTCTTAACACACTCAACTCATATATCCATTAATTCATATTTAACACCTATATAATCAATCAAGGTCAAGATAACCAATGTAAAGACACACAGCAGAATAAGTAAAGTCAATATGCGTCAAAATCTATGAAAACTTTCATGCCTTTCTTTGCTGCATGCTCATTTGAACAATAACAATAGTTGATGCCTTCTTCATATTCTTAGTCATCAAACAGATCTTATGAAATGAGATTCTGTATAACCTTTTCTAAGGAAGATAGCATTAGCTTATACTTTGAATATTTTGCTGGTTTCAGCACTATAAAATTTCCAAAGAGGCACTATTTTAAATCCATCAAAATCTTCAGGAGTTTTTCTTAGGTAATATTTACAAGTCTGTGCTGTAACATCTTAAATAACCAAGCATACATGCTATCCCTTACTCAAGTGACATGGTTGCTGCAGTTTCGAGTGCATATAAAGTTACATTAAAAATGTAATGACTTAGGTAATTATACGTAGAGGATGTTGAAGTGAGCTGGGAACCAACTCACTAATAATTTCAAAAGTTATTTTTCCAGAGGATTATTAAATTGCAGACCTCCAGCATACAGATCATATCCTAGGTCACTACAGAAACCAGAAACCTCTAGAATCAACTGTTTAGCTATTTTCTCTTTCTTTCATCAACTTATCAAATAATTTGCAAAATGATCGATTTGTTTCACAACTGAAGAAAACTGTTTTTCAAAAAACGTCTTTTTTTCAAGTTGCTTTTTTCCCATACTGAAAAGTTAAATATTTGTGTTCATTCAGTTCTTCTCTGTGTCTCAAAAGCCACTGAAATAATTAGAAACTGTGATAATTTTTTTTCCATTAACAACAGTTAGTCTGTGGCTTCTTAGTATGTTACTGTGCACAAAGTCTCTCCCATCTTTCTTTCACTAACACCAAATTATGTTTACTACACTATTAGTTCTAAAATACAAAGTGTGTCTTAATCATCATGTTGTACTGTAACAAGACTTTAAACTCACTATCTATTCTAGTGCACCCTTTTTAGAAACACTCTTACAAATTCGCCTTAGTGCACATAGATTAACAGCAGATACAGAAGTAATTTGAACTGGGCAAATATTTCCAAATATGGAAAATTCCCATTTGGTTTCATTATTACAGACTTAGGACTTAAATGCCAGTGTTCACACTTGCTGTTGTCAAAATCTCCAGCTGAAAAAAGACGGATTTCTATAAAAGAAGAACATGACCTATACCACCATTTTATTTCCTTAGCATTACTGACAACAGCTGCCATATTTATCTGAGAGCCTAGCATGCCCTCAGGGGCATGAAATAAAAAAGAGTATTGCATAATAAAATTATATCTATGGTTTTGTAATTACCATAAAAAGAAAGAATATTGAAATAAAGATTAACTATACAAAAATATTATAATGAGCTATAAACAGGTAAATGAAAGGCTTCCCGGGGGAATAAAAGATGGAAAGAAGACCTGCAGTGGTCAGACAAGCCCACCAATTGCTGGATTATATCACAGTATCAAAAGAAACTCCATTTGCAGAGAAATCAGTCTATCCATCCTTGTTTCATTGTAGTCTCACAGCTTTATTCTCATCTGTGATTTATCCCCAATATACCTCATAAAAAGCCAACATATGTGAGTTGATATAATAATATGTACTCCACCAGAACATTGTTGGCACCTCGAGGTGGATCCAAGGAAAGCCAGTTTTTTCTCATAAGTTTGGGTTTTAAAACCCATAATAACCACCTGCCTGAAATCAAGAGAGGAAGCTAGGGATTATAAATATTTATAGTTTTACATAATGTTCTTTTTTTTCCAGACAGGTAAACAGGACACATAGAGAAAGATTAGGCAAAATTTGCCATTAAGTAGATTATGCACGTCGTCGAACCCTAGGTACAAGACAGAGTGGCACTTGTAGACCTTGAAGGCCTCAAGCAGTTTACCATCTATGGAAGATGTGAGTGTGCTGTTAACCTAAACCTATTGATGTGATATTGAAATTGACTCTTCTATAGAGCTTTACAGGATCTGTTTGCAGTCACTGTTGGTCTGATAAAAGATATAAAATAATTAAAGGAAAAGGTAGTAAGAACTAATGAGGAAATGGAAAAAAAAAAAAATCATTTATACTCAGGAGTAAAGATACTCCAGGGCATTTTGTTAAAGGATTCAAACATGGCAGTCATTTTGAAAAATGTCCTGGAATTCAGTAGAGGTTAGTTCAGCATGTATGTTAATCTATTATTTCTGACTGCTTCCAAGCAAGCCGTGCCTTCAGCAGGATTCATGTTGTCTTAAGATATTTTTTTTCCCTGACAGCTAAAGTTAGGTTAGTTATGATCATACTTACATGTATGCTGCATACCTGAAAGTTGGTAAACCATTTCACTGAGATGCAGTGGATAGTATGTCAGGTCATACTGGAGATAGCAATCATTTAAACCAACTCTTTTCAATTCTTTCTTTGCAAGGAAGACCCTTACACTGTGTAATAATGTCAGCTTTCAATCTTCTAATTAAGGTAGTCTAGTTTAACAGTATGATAAAGTAAGTCAACTCTGCAGGTGAAATTATATAACATACATAGGACTTGCACCTATTAGTCTGCTACTTTCTAAAAGTTGTCTCTGGTACCAATCATTAAAGAATGCAAGCTAAACACATTTTTTACTTTTATAATTCTATTAATGACTTTTCACTTATTTCAGTAGATCTCTGAATTATACTTCACACTGTATCAGTGACTAGATATATTCTCACATTTTTATTTAGAAACCAGCAACAAATGGTCTCTATAAATTTATTTTTCTTAAGGTCTTCAGGTCATTTATTGCACAGTTGCCTCTCTCTCAATAAATATCTCAGGTATAGTAAAGATTATTGTGTCAGTGATAACAGGCTCTCTAGGTACGAATAATGAGCTCGTAGCCCTGTGGGTGTTTCATGGTAACATGGCTTTCACATGGTCCTCTGGGAAGAGTAACATGCTCTTACTGAGGGTTTTATTTGGTCTGTTGATGGTTATTTCACAGTAACTACTATCTTTTCAGCAACTAAACTTTCTTGCTTGTATTTCTGGTATAAATTCCTGAAAAGGCAAATTTCTTTGTCTGTGATTCTAAGACCTATTTTAGTGAAAAGAAGAAACCCTATTTTCATTTCAGTGTTCCACAAAACAAGTAACTTACACAAAAGATCGTATTAACACCATGACCTTCTCTTGGGAAAGTGATTAAGAGGAGTCATGCCAGGAAGGTATATGGCAGGGGACTCAGTGTCTTTGTGCTTTTAATACTGAGATGTAATTTAACAAACTATGCTGCTACTGGAAGTAAAAAGTATATACAAAAGCAACGTCAATTTTTTTTTTTTAATTATTAACCCTGTACTTGGAAAGATCGAGGTCACGGGGTGATAGAAGTACACAGTGTCATTACCTACATCCTATAGTACTGATTGTGAAATTATGTATTAGATGGGGTGCACCACCTCAGCGAAACACCTAAATATGTTGAGGTAATTATAGCTAACAAATAATTTCAATGAGAAGACCGTTTTGAAATGTTCAGTGTTGGGAAGCAAGGAAAATCCTGCATGAGTGTACAGATGAAAATACATAGCACAGACAATACAATGGAGCCTGGATATTATCTTTCTACTTACGAGTTAATAAAAATAACTTCATAAAAAGAACTAGGAGACCTGTGTATAGATATATACTGTTTGTTTTTCACAATCTCTATCCAAGCATTTCTAAATGGAGGAGTGCCTATGCAATTCTTACAAGAGATCTCCTTAAATATCAGCTTCCAAACATTGCTATTGTGTTACAGTTCTGAAGCTTTATGGTTGCTGCCATCATACAAAAAAAAAACACTAATAGCTTTTTGCTATTGAAATTAATTGCAAAATATTCACTTAGAATTTGTTTCCCTCTCTATTTTGAATGACAAAAGAAAAAGTATTCTTTTTGCAATCATTTTTATGGTTCCTTATACTTGTGAAATATGTTGCTAGGAAGGACTGAGTTTAGGGGAAATTGACCATTTGTGTTCCCATAAACTATGTAAATTTCAGTGAGGAGTACACAGAAGTGAATACATCTCCATTGTAAAAAAAACAAAATCAAAACAAACAAAAACAACCTCCAGCTTAGGAAATCCAGAGTAAATTTTATTCCCTTCAGTTATACTTTATTTTCAGAATGTAAGGCAAAATCTGTTTGTTATACAAGAGTTTCTTTCTAGGCTATTATTTTGGTTCTTACGCTAATGCTTAGTACTTACTACTTTATTAAATAAATACATAAATGCATATATAAATAAAAGAGTAAATTTCATTTTAAAAAGTATGCAGGCAAGTCTTTCTGCCAAGTCATTTTGGACTAGATTTGTAAGAGACTACATATGTCTCTCACAAGGACAAAAAGGCATTTGAAAGTCATGACATTTTGAAAAATCAACTTGTTGAATCTGAGTCAGTTAATTAATAAATTTCTGCATGAGGATTTTGTACTCATGGTAGACACTCAGCATGCAATATGGAGATGAAAGACATGGTGTTTACTAAACGGTTTAGGGTTACACTTCTCTATCAGTCAGAAGGGTGACCAGTTTATGTAGAGAGCCAGTACTTGAGAAAGAAAACTTTGGATGAAAAGGGACAGTGACAGCCTGCTAGGGTGATTTCAGCAGGGAGATTTCTGGATGGCAGGGCACTGAAAACATATTGTTGTGGTTTAACCCAGCAGCTACTGTGTTTTGGATCTAGCATGAGAAGAACGTTGATAATAGACTGATGTTTTTAGTTGTTGCTAAGAAATCAAAGATTTTTTCGTTTTCCCATGCTCATCTAATGCACAAGTGTGCAGGAGATGGAAGGGAGCGTAGCCAGGCAGCTAACACAGGCTGGCCAGTGGAAATATTGCATACCATAGACATCAAGCTCATTTAATGAATGGGGGTTTCCCTGGAGGCAGGAATCCTTTTTTTTCTGGGAGTTCAAAATTTTCTAGGAGTTCGGTCTTTCTTCTGTGAGTTTGGTGATTTCTGTGAAATATGTGATTTTGGTGACACCCTCAAAATTTATGAGCTCTGGGAAACTCATGGGTTCCATGATCACTGCTCAGGAACTGGCTATGCAACTGGTTGTCAGGCAGTGAGAAAAAATTTTATTGTATATAGCTTGTTTTGCATATTCATTATTATTAGTAATATATCCTTTATTGTCTTATTAAGCTGTCTTTATCTCAAGTCAGCAGTTCTACCTTTTGTCCATTCTCCTCCCCATCCCACTAGGGTTGAATGGGAGGGGTGAGCAAGCGGCTGTCTGGTCCTTTGTTGCTGGTTTTCAGGTTAAACCACGACATACATTCACCTTTTGAAAATCCCTGAAATACTATTGATCATCCACACAGGCGAAAGGAAGTGGTCTGTTTCACAATCGCAATGAGCCCATGCTACTAGACCTGCTGAAAGGCAGTTCTTAAAGCTCAGAAGCAAGCTGCAAAATGTCCATCCTCCTTCTAGACCAAAGATAATAATGCCAAATTGGTTTTTTTTCTCTTGTAGTCACCTGTGTTGTGTGGTCATTCTGGCTTGAAATAGTGCTAGTTTAAGGTTTTCATCACTACATTGTTGTGCAACATCATGCCCACCCCTTAAAAGAGTTTGTTTTGCTTTGGTGGACAAAACGAAGAACAGATAACTTCTGGGCTGAATTTGCAAGAGGGTTGCCTGCAGGTCAAAGGAATCTTCTCAGTGTGTGTAAAGATCTGACAGCAAGAGCGGGGACCAAGACAGTCTCTTCTTATTGGTGTCCAGTGAAAGGGCAAGAGGCACCAGGCACAATACGAAATACAAGAAATTCCACTTAAACATGTACTGTGAGGGTGGTCATTCAGTGGAACAGGTTGCCTAGCAAGTTTTTGGCATCTCCATACATGGAAACATTCAAAATTCAGCTGAACATGACACTGAGCAACTTGCTGAAACTGACACTGCTTGAGGAGGGGGGTTGGACCAGATGATCTCAAGAGATCCTTCCTAACTAAATGATCTTGTGATTCTCTGAAAAGGTATGGAATAAATTAGACACAACTAAGTTTGTTCTGCAAATTCATTGAAAAATCAAAACAAACAAAATAAACCAGAACAAAACATCACCTCCTAATAAGTTTCCATTTCTCAGTTTGCATCACCTAACTGAAAAAGAAGAAGTAGTACTGGTTTCAGAGAGAAATTTGACAGCATCATGTTATCCAATTGCTTGCCAGACTTGGATTCAAGTGAGCTAACGTGTCTTTTAGAGGTCAATTTTAATGGAGGGAAGTTCTTTGTAACAAAAGTAGCTCTAGTCCATCTAGCTCTAGCTCTGAAAGATCAGGAAGAAAACTAGAAATGAGAATCTCAAGAGGATATTTGAATCCACAAATAGCAGGTCTTGAATAATAAAGGGTATTTGTGTAAGAGTCTAAATTATATGTCTGTTCTCAAATAAAATTTTTCTTATTACCTAAGTATACATGGAAAGCTAGAGTCTACCAATAAGTAACTATAGACATGGTGATAAGGCTGAATTTAGACTGCCAGTGTAAGTCTCAAGGTATGTAAGGAAGACAGTGTGCTGTAAGACTGTGAGAATACAGCTTAATCAAGCATGAGAAACTGCCATGCTGGGAAAATGGCAGTCCTTCAGAAATACATGCACATACCACAAAATTGTGCTGGACTATTTCAGCCTACACTGCAGAAACTGACCTACCAATTTTTTTCTTTGTGTTACATCGTTGTCACCATGAGGTGCAGCCAAACAGGATACAGTTAAAAGCTTCAGCAGTTAAAAGAGAGAAAGAATGAACACCTCCCTCTAACACGCATGGAATTGCCAGCAAACTCTGATTCCAAGAAAAATTGTTTAAAAAGCTTATATCATGTATTTTCCTATTTATTAATTTATTATCATTATCTTAATACTGTATTATATACTATTGAAAGAATATTAGCATTTCTGTTACATGAATCTTCTAATATTTTATTTTCAGTTTATTAAGATAAATCACACTTGCTACACAATATTTATAAAGCCTTTTGAGATGTTTCTAGATCTAGTTATTGTGTCCTGTTCTCCAGCTGGACAGCCGCTTGCCTGTGAGTTCTGATATTGTCTTGAATGAAAGATCCTTTAATTGAATTCAGGAAAAAAGTCTATTTTCCTTTAGAAATTTCCATGAAATTATATTTTTCCTGTACATTGTGTCAGATTGGCAACAATAGCTTTCAACTAGTACTTCATGTTATTATACAGTGACAGAAAGAAAAAGAAAATCTTGAAATATGACATAGAATGCCTTCATCTGAAAGCACCACCATCTAAAAAAAAACCCATAGTTTAACTAATTCAGTTTGGACTCCAACACAAACTTGCCTAGCTAGCCAAAGTAAATAAGTGACTATTTCATTGAATTAAAACATTATTATTACCTTAGAGGTTTCCATATTTTGTTATAGTTGCAGGTAATTTTCCTCAAAACTTTTTAATAAAATAACTGAAATCACATTTGATAGGCCTTTCTGATAAAAAAAAAAACAAATAACTACATATCATGAATCCATCTTGAGAATGTAATATTTAAGGTGTCTGAATAGCTTGTTTTCATATTCCTATTTAAATATTGTTCATATTTTAAGTCAGAATAGCTATTTTATAGATTTTTGATTATGTGGAGCTGAATTGCAAATATTACTCCATTCACCTCTAATTCAAACCTCCAAAGGAATTGTAGCTGCTACACAGAATGAAAAGAGGTTTCCCTGCTGTGATTTAATCATCCTATCTGTTATCTATTGTCGTCAGTAATAAGAGCAAAGTTCAAAAGCTAGAAGTCCCTCTTTAAATGAAGCAACAATAGCTTTAACCCCACATCAGATTTTCTTGAGATCTCTAAAAATAAATGCCTTCCTTGGATGTCTTCAATAGGCAATTCATCCTCAGTTGCAAGTACGGAGTCTGAAATAAAGCACAGTGCATGAAACAAACAAAACTATACAGTACAATAATGCAGGAATACTGCATCCATTTGTAAGAGAAATAAAAATGTTTCTCATTGTATTTTGGGAGCTTGTTTATTAATGCTATTTCTTCCATCTTTCTGGTAAGAATGATAAGATCACTTTCTTTCCAAACTGTTTAAATCCTACCCATTCCTGATTTAGCTGCAGTGGAAAAATCTATCTCAGAATTTTGAAGTGCCTGCCTGTCCCCAGTTCCTTCTAAAGAAATATCCGATAGTGCTACAAGGGAAAGACCCATCAGTATTCCTTCTTTTCTGGCAACTTGCAACATTTTTCCAGATGCTATTTGTTCATGCAGTTTGACATTATTAACTCATTTTCTCAAATTAATTAGTAACTTCTGTTCTTCAAATTTTGGTCTAATTTATGGTTAGCCTTGATTCATGTATTAAAGGGATATTAAAACCTGACAATGTCTTAGAAAAAGGGAAAAACTGTGATTCATCAAAAGGTTCTAGAAGCACATAGCAAAAGCAGGCAGAAAGTGCCACCAGCAGAATTACCTAATACTGATGAAATTGATGAAATATCAGAGATGGAATTTGGCCGTGACTCAATTCACCTTTGTGCACTGGCAAAGATACCCTGAGCTATATCCATGCAACTTTAGAGGTTGTCTAGTGTCTTCTCTAATGCTTTGATATAATACCTTCTAATGACATAACATCTCTGGGCTTTACTATTTGGATTATAAAAGACAAAAGTAGAGGTCATTTACAACAATTTTGTTGACTTTTAAATCTCTTATTGCAAGACAATGTAAAAAAGATGGGAAAATAAAATGCCTCTTACCATGCTTATTATTGCTTATTATTAAAAATTCCAAAGACAAAAACAACAAAAAAGGGAAATTACTAGTCTACCCTTTATTAAGGGAAATTTTCAACTACTGACTCCTGCACATTTTCAAATATGCATATTCCTTAATATTCTGTGTGCTTGATTGCATATGAAAGGCATTGTTGACTATATTTCCTACCAAGGATCAAAAGTGTGTTAAAACTACAGCCCAGTGTAGCAGGAAAAATTTTCAGTGAAGCTGCCATTCAGTTCGAGGAACGCAACTTTTAACATTTTGACTGTGTGCTCACTTTTTCTAGAATAAAATATTCCTCTGATGCTTAAAGCTAGAAGTATTTGAATCAGGTCTACTCAGTTGTTTTGATCTTACCTTCTACACAGTTATGTTTTTGTCTTAGCTTCAGATTCCCACACTAAGAGATACATATGTGCTCACTTTGCAGAGTAGGCCAACCTTTTTTTGGTTAAATCTCTGATTCTTCTAGATGACTTTTAGTTCTCAAAATATGCACTTAAATTAGCTGGACAGAACACGTCCTTAAATCATTAAGTTCTTAAACCTAATGTGTACTTATGATTCTTTTGGTGGACTCCAAAGACTCCAAGGCACCTTCCAACAAAGAAATCGAGTGCGACTAGTACATGTAATTACTATGGAAGTCTTCCAACCAAGCATATTTTGTTCATAAGAAGTAGCTATTACAAATTAATTTAAATCTCTCTGAATTTACTAATAGATGAAAATACATAAGACTAATTATGTATTTATTGGAAACAACAAAAATTTTCTGCATGTGAATCTTGACACTAGTTCTGTCTTAGAATCACAGAAACATAAAATCGTTAAGGTCGGAAAAGAGCTCTAAGATCATCAAGTCCAACTGTCAACGCAATACCACCATTCCCACTAAACCATATCCTGAAGTGCAACATCTACATATTTTTTGAACACATCAGGGACGGTGACTCCACCACTCCGCTGGGCAACCTGTTACAATGCTCTAGAACAATTCCAGTGAATTTTGCCTAATATCCAATCAAAACCTCCCCTGATGCAACTTGAGGCCATTTCCTCTTGTCCTGTTGCTAGTTACTTGGGAGAAGGGACCAACAACTGACTCACTATAACCTCCTTTCAGGCAGTTGTAGAGAGCAATAAGGTCCCCCCTCAGCCTCCTCTTCTCCATACTAAGCAGCCCTAGTTCCCTCAGCCACTCCTCATAAGACTTGTTGTCTAGCCTCCTTCACCGGCCTCATTGCCCTCTCTGGACATGCTCCAGCACGTCAATGTCCTTCTTGTAGTGAGGGGCCCAAAACTGAACACAGTACTCAAGGTGTGGCCTCACCAGTGCCGAATACAGGGGCATGATCACTTCCCTACTGCTGCTGGCCACACTGTTCCTGATACAAGCCAAGATGCCCTTGGCCTTCTTGGCCACCTGGGCACGCTGCTGGCTCCTGTTCAGATGGCTGTCAACCAAAACCAAGAGATTCTTTTCTGCCAGGCTGCTTTCCAGTCCCTCTTCCCCAAGCCTGTAGTGGTGCATGGGGTTGTTGTGACCCAAGTTCAGGACCTGGCATTTGGCCTTGTTGAAACTCATACAGTTGGCCTTAACCCATATATCCAGTCTGTCCAGATCCCTCTGCAGAGCCTTCCTACCCTAAAGCAGATCAACACTCCCACCCAATTTGGTGTCATCTGCAAACTTACTGAGGGAGCACTCAATCCCCTCATCCAGATCACTGATGAAGATATTAAACAAGACCAGACCCAAAACTGAGCCCTGTAGAACACCACTTGTGACCGTCCGCCGGCTGGATTTAACTCCATTCACAAGTCTCTGGGCTCAGCCATTCAGCCAGTTCTTTATCTAGTGATATCTTGTTGAATTCTTGATTAATAGTTGCTTTTGCTGCCATGCTACACAACAGACGGATGTCTTTGAATCTGAATACTTACTAGTCAAGAACAGAAATCAATAATTCTTGCATAATGGGAAATACAACTAGTGAGTAAGATTACTTTGTATATAGCAAATGCTCAGCACAGGGACATTAGTGAAAAACAAAAAAGACAGTACATGTGAGAATTTGGAAAGTAGTTCAGCAGGGTTCCCTAAATGGATAAAATTAATGTGAACCATATGGAAAAAATAATTCTGTACTGCAATTTCTGCAGTGACTCTTTCAGTTTCTGAGTCTTGAATCTCTGTGAAGAATTCACCTTCTGCACCCACTGTACACCCACTTGCAAACTAATTTTCTTAGAGATCTGTTAGCAGTATGAGGGTTATTTTCTAAAACATACCTAGCAAATCACAAAGTGCTGAAATTTAGTTAGGAAACACAGCATAAGTCTTGCACGATGACATGCACTCAAGTATTTAAAAAAAATGTCATTAATAGTAATTATTAGTACACCTACAATAATTATTAGTACACCTATCTAATAAGTTATGTGAGTCACCTCACAAAGATTACAAAGCTAGCAAATTAGAACAAACATGTAAAACTAAATTGGCTACTACACAGACAGACATACTATGACACGTACTACAGCATTTTATAAATAATGATTTCTTTCAAGCTGTCCTTTAAACTTACATGAAATGATTTGTGTTATGCCAGTCTTTGCTATGTCACCAACAAGCAGCTAGTTTATTTCCAACATTCTTTCATCACCTGATGTGGGATATTTGGAGAACCACGGCCATGTGGTGAGCCCTCCAGATACTCTGAGACTGACTCTTGATAGCCTGTAAAGGAGCAGGCATCAAGGTCACAATGAGGAACTAAAGGGCCTGCATTAACCGCGATTAGCAAGACAAACAAGATTTTGAGGAGGAGTTTGATGCGCGTGACTGATAACGTCACACGAATCAGAGACTGAGAAGTACGCGTGAACAGTGCGTGGACTGTGCATGCATCCAATCACGTTAGAGATATCGCATGGCAAGGAACTATATAAACACAGGCTTGTAGCTCAATAAACTGTCTTTGTCTGATCATATTGATCTTAAGATCCTTAATCCTGACACGACAACCTGACACCTGAGATAAATAAAAATTAAAAAATCAACAAGTTTTTTAGGCTGTCCCATCCTCCATGACTCTTTGCTAACTTTGCCTCTGAGGCTCTGTCACTCTAAAAATCAATTCAATCAGGGCACACTTGTGATATTCCTCCTTTGATTCTGAAATCTATCAAGTTTCCAGCAATGAGGAATTTCTATGAAACCAATAAAACAGGTTTGCATGGTTGACAGTCATGTGTGTAAAGGCCTTTACTTCATATACTTCTGCCTGATGGAATTCTCCATTTTGTGGGAATGCAGACTCAGATTCTTGATACATCATTCTCAACAATGGGGAAAAAAAATGTCACTAGCATAGCAGGAGGATAAAAGCAACTGTTAACAGAGAGCAAACAATGAGACACTGTGTTCTTCACAGGAAACTCATGAAGGTAAGGGATCAGATCTGCAGATAATTAATATTTATTTATGTCTGCTACAGCAATATACATCACTTATAGGTTTTGCTGTTTTTTCTGCTTTCTCAAAGAAGTGGGGACTATCAGGAAGCTTTTCAGTCATGTCTGTAATCTGTTAATCTCCTAAAATACGTTACAGTATTTCGGAGTGGGAACTCGGAACAGGTAGAAACGATACAATCCCAATGTGAGTAAGATCGTTCTACTTTATTAGTCATCAAAACAGGGTATATATAGCAAATCAATTACGGCTTCTAATTGGTTAGTTACTCTTAACCATATATAGTCAAAACT
>Ga0065711_1000567_pt1 | contig 61751 bp, 40 predicted proteins | sample Hoacrofraction12_FD_59098 | JGI IMG/M metagenome (GOLD analysis project Ga0065711, IMG submission 59098) | Hoatzin crop microbial communities from Cojedes, Venezuela - Epithelial fraction 12 v2 (version 2) | ecosystem: Host-associated > Birds > Digestive system > Esophagus > Crop | place...
TTCGGTCACAACAACCCCATGCAACGCTACAGGCCTGGGGAAGAGTGGCTGGAAAGCTGCCCGGCAGAACAGGACCTAGGGATATTGATCAATAGCCACCTGAATATGAGCCAGCAGTGTGCCCAGGTGGCGAAGAAGGCCAATAGCATCCTGGCTTGTAGAAGGAATAGTGTGGCTAGCAGAATCAGAGAAATGGTCATGCCCCTGTACTCGGCACTGATGAGACCACACCTCGAGTACTGTGTTCAGTTTTGGGCCCCTCACTACAAGGACATTGAATTGCTGGAGTGAGTCCAGAGAAGGGCAACAAAGCTGCTGAAGGGTCTATAGCACAAGCCTTATGAGGAGCAGCTGATGGAGCTGGGGTTGTTGAGTCTGGAGAAAAGAAGGCTGAGGGGAGACCTTACCACTCTCTACTACTACCAGAAAGGAGGTGCAGCAAGGTGGGTGTCGGTCTCTTCTCCCAAGTAACAGCCAGTAGGTCAAGTGGAAATGGCCTCAAGTTGCATCCGGGGAGGTTTAGATTGGATATTAGAAAAAAATTCTTTACTGAAAGAGAGATCAGGCATTGGAATAGGTTGCCCAGGGAACTGGTTGAGGCACCATGCCTAGAGGTATTTAAAAGACGTATAGATGTGGAGCTTAGGGACATGGTTTAATGGTGGAATTGACAGTGTTAGGTTAGTGGTTGGGCTTGATGATCTTGACGGTCTCCTGCAACCTAAACAATTCCATAATTCTACGATTCTATGAAATTCAAAAAACAAGGCATATACAGGCTGGGTACCTCAAACTTGCTAGAAAGGAGCCTTTCAGAAAAGAGACTTTGAACTCCATATAGACAACAAGTTACGTGTGAGTCAGTTGTGTGCACTTGTGATGATGATGACTAGTCGTAGACTGGGTTGCACATGTAAGAGTATATCTAGAAAGCTGAGGGAAGGGGTTATTCTCTATTGGCATTTATGAAACCACAATTGCAGCCAAGTTTTAGGTCCCCAGGACAAGAAAGAGTTAATTCAGCAAAGAGCTATCAAGATTGTCAAGGGGATGGTGCACATATGCAGAAACTGAGAGCTGGGTTTGTACAGTCTAATGTAGAGAAGGCTTCGGGAATCTTACTGCTGTCTTCAGCTACCGAATGGGAGGTCAGAGAGAAGTCAGACCCAAACTCTTCCCAGTGATGCAAAGTGAAAAAGATAACAGGTAACAGGCATAGGTTGCTGCAAGGAAAACTCTGATTAAATATAAGAAAAACAAAAATCTTCACAATAGGAGTAGTCAAATACTGAAACAGGTTGCTGAAAGAGGATGTGGAATCCCCAGCCTTTGAGATATTTAAAACTCAGCTGCACAAAGCACTGAGCAACCTAATGTAACTTTGAAGTTAACATTGCTTTAAGAAGGAGGTGAAACCAAATTACCTGCAAAGATCGTTTCCAACCTAAATTATTCTCTCATTCTCTGTTTATATTAATGCTGATACATCACAAAAAGAAGAATTTTATTATGAATCCAAAAAGAGCATAAGAACAGTTATGACTATGTAGTTTAGTACTTGCATATTAGAGAGAGAAAATAGACTGCACTGTTTCAAGAACCCATTGAACAGTCCTTAGAGGAAGCTCTGTTATAAGTATTCTAAATCAGTATTCTGAATTAAACTCACTAAAACTCGGATTATAGTTAATCTGCCACTATCTTTCTGACTAAAAACTACAGAAACCTTTTCTTCACTGTTCCATTTCAGATAGATATGGATTTTTTTATCTTAGTTAAGATAATTAAGTAGCTTTTCTCTAATTTTGTCACATCTTATGCAATTTAACAACAAAAGTTCTCCAATTCTTAGTACTAGGAAACTACCACTGAAAATAGGACTCTGACCCCAAAATGCTCTGTTGTGAACAGAATGGTAACAGGCATATAAATCCAAAGCCTTCATATTCCACTTGCATGGGCTAAGGACTACAAGAAAGCACACTATTTTTTTGCTTTCCTAGCCAATTTTCTTTGAGTTTTATGTGGCCCAAATCACCTGAGGATGCTTACTGATGTGTAGACTGAGAAAGTCTCTCTAAGGCAGGTAGAACTTTTACATGACTTAAGGGAAACTGTGGAGAAATGCAAGGGTTAAGCTAGCATTATGTCCTATTAATAGGAATTTAGATCTTACTGAACTTGAGTACTAATGGTGATTAAGACCTTTTTCAGCTACTTATAGCAGCCTAAATGCACGTATAGGTTCATAGGAAACTTGGGCTGCAGTCTACCTGTGTGCTGGACTCTTTTTGTCAGTAGAATTGTTCTTTGTGAGGTGAATTTATTCGTAAATATCTGTCTTTCTGTAACAAAAAAGGTTATTTAAAAGTAGCAATCCTCTGTTTAAAGACATTACAAAAAGTCTATATGTATGTCTTAACTGAATCTTTAAAATGACTGAATAATCCTCCCAAATGTCCCTTCCTACTATCCAGGATTATGAATAAACTTTTACACAAATTTACAATTTTAAAGGCTTGATTTTCAGCGGATATTAATTAGCGTATATCCACTGAAATATGTACATTGAAGCACCTCTGGCATTAGTAGAGCTATATTGATTTAAGTCAACTAAGGAAATGTCCCATATTCCACAAAAAACTCTTCAATATATTTTGTCTAAAATACTATATTTCTTTCAGTATGTTTTATAGGAATACAAAGGTATTTCCCTACGGACATAAAAGTTGTTGACATTTCCTGGCTCAACAGATCTTTCATAAAGTAGCTATTTTCTAGAAGATTTTTTTAAACATAATTTCAAAACGTTCAGTGCAGTAGATTATCTTTGTGTCTATTTATACAATAGACAAAAAAGCCATAATTTGAAAACAAAATTATTTTATTTGATTGAAAGCAATTAGAAAAGTAATCTATTTACATTTACTTAGCTCTGTGAAGACTGCTTTTTTGTGAGCATGATTGGATTCTTTCTTATGCATTTCAAGAACAAATTCTCACTAGATATGTTGCTTTTAATGTTTCTGATACTCAAGATGCACTTTGGCTGTCAGTACCAGAAAGTCTAATTTTGTACACTTTCAGTTATACTGTACTATACTGCTACTGCTTTTCTTTTTTTTTTTTTTTAATTTTTAATGGAGTTTCATGCTTTATATGTAAAGATTTGACAGGCTGAACCTACTCCATGTCCATAAGATACGCTAACATCCTTTGCAATGACACTGTAAAATATATCGAGATGTATGTAAGTATTTTGGGAGATCTGTACTCACAGAAGAAGGGTACAATGACTTCTACAGCACGAGTCAAATGTATGTACTCTTTAGGGTGGAAAGTATGTCTCTTCTATAAACAGAAATGCAGAAGGGAAAAATGAGAAACACAACATACAGGAAGCTTGAGTCTTCTCTCAAGCCCATGCTTTAACTCACTTTTTGCCTACAGAAGAAGCCAAAAAGAAGGAAATATTTGCCTATAACACTGCTCACCTTTATTGAATTATATGAAGACTGAATGCATGAAATTTTTGAATAAAGTTGCATAATAAATAGTGTTCTGAAGGAAGTACTTACCTCTAACAGAAAACTCATTCAGCTCAGGTTAAAATACCCCTAAAAGTACTCCTAATACTTAAGAAACAGATATCCAGGCAGCAGCTCAACTTTTCAATAATATATTTGCTCAAATTTCCCTGCAGATGATCATTAGGAGGACCAGAACTGTACTTCTTATCATTTCAAGCAATTTCAGAAAACTCACATCTTGCTAAGAATTACATCAGTCAAAGTTAGATCCTAATGTTAATATCTTATTCACTAGAAATTCAGGTTGTATTTAATATTAATCATGGCTCATGTGGGCCGTATTTTTGATAACAGCATAGAGAAAGCAGCTTCACTTCAGTATTTACCTCATCTCAACTTTCTGCACTATAATTTCAACCACACCTTTTGAACAATCAATTTTTTCTTAGAACACTTTAAATGCACTTTGACAAACAAAAATGAAAATTATTATATAAAAACATATTTAGCTTTTTATAGAATGTATTCTGTGAAGGTCTTCATTTATTGTGAATAACAGACCTGGAAAAATACATTGCTTCTTACTTATAAGGTATTTGGAAGCTGTCAGAAAAGTTTGAGAAAAAAGACCCTAACAAAAAGAGAACAAAAAATATGTGTATTTATTTCAAGACATTTTTGAAAGAGCTTGCAAAACTACAGTAGCCCCTAAATAAGTTAGGAGTAGTGTGGGGAACAAATATATTCTAAGGAGCAGTGAGCAAAACAAGTGCAAAGAAATAATTCCCGAAGTCTTTCATATTCACACAATCTTTCATATACATTTTATATATAATCTAAGTCATATCTCATTTTAATAAATTAATGGTGAGTTAGGACAAATATTTAATAATTTCAGCTTTTAGTTTTATGATTATGTGTCTTGGTTCTGGCTCTGATGGAGTTAACTTTCCCCATAGCAGCACTCGTAGTGCCGTGATTTATATTTGTAGACAGAATAGTGTTGATAACACACCAATATTTTGGCTACTGCTAAGCAGTGCTTGTACAGCATCAATGCTGTCTCTCCAACCCTGCTCCTTCTTCCAGAGGGAGGGGACACAGCTGAGACAACTGACCCAAGCTGACAAAAGGCATATTCCATACCATAAGATATCGTGCTCTGCAATAAAAGATAAGACAAAGAAGGAGATGAGGGGACATTCATTATTAAGGTGTTTGTCTTACAAAGCAGCTGATACACATACTGAGGCCCTACTTCTCAGGAAGTGGCTGGACGTCACCTGCTGATAGGAAGTAGATAATAAATCTTTTTGCTTTTCTTTCCTTCCGTGTGTGTCCTTTTTTTTTATTATTTATTAGATCGCTTTTATCTCTATCCATGAGCTTTTCGTCTTATTTTCTTTCCCTGTCCTGCCGAAGAGAGGGAATGAGAGAGCGGCATGGGGGCCAGCCAAGGTCAACCCACCCCATAAGGCTTTCAGCTTACAAGTATTTGTGGAGATTAATCTTTTCATGCATATTATTTCACATTTGGGTTTTCTTCTGGACTTTAAAAGCAGGGAAAAGAAGAGGACGACCTAAACACCAATCATTCTGTTGCATGTAAGGGCAAAATGAGGCAGAAAAAAAATTAGTGCGATGTTTCACTCTACAGAACACAGAAGAGATGCCAAAGCTTCTGCTTTCAATTCTGGAAGGATGATTAAGTTTTTGTAGGCCTGAAATGATATCTCCCTTGCTATAGTCTAATTTCTCTTCTTCACCTATTAAAATCTGTGAAAACCTCACAAAGTAAAAGAAATACCTACAGCAGTAGTTTAGAATTCCTTCTTCTGTGTCCAAAATTGTTTTCTGAACTTATGTTAATAAATGCTGAATGGAAACACTGAGCTGGTGGTTTTCTGTAAAAGATCCTGTAGATCTACTAAAGTTTCTCTGTGGCACTGCCCACCTGCATGCCGAAGTGAATCCATGGAAGTGGATCAAGGTTAGCATTAGTACTGACATGTTACATGACTGTTGGTCAGAATTAATTTGTATAAAAAGAAACAGTTCTGCAAACATATATCAGCGGACATATTGTGTTAATGACTAAGGTATTTTGTAGATACAGTAACTGTAGAGCTTACCATAATGTCTTACTGATAGTATTTATGTGGAGAATAAGAACAAATGTAAATAAAAATTTAAAAATAGCACTTTCCAATTCAACCTTTAATTGTATTGAATAATGAATAGAAAATTACATATTTAAAATATTCTAAGAACTCCTCTTCACACATCCCAATGAATCAAATCCAAAATAAGCCTCTCACTTTCAGTGCACATGAAAATGATAAAATATAGCAGCTCAAAGTCAAACAGCAGTAGCTGAAGATCACAAAGCTAAAATCCAAAATGTTTCAAGTTACTTCCGTATGGATCCACTCATTATTTCAAAGACTGGAGGCCAGACCCAAATCAGGACTTAGCTACTCAAATGCACAGCCTTTTCAAGGTATAGGATTACACAGTAATAAAAGTAAATAATAATAATTTTTTAAAAAGCCCTGGAAAAGCTAAAGTTAAAGCAGCAAATTTTGCATGCAGTTATGATTCTTTCAGGCATTAACAGTATACTTTAAAAAGAAGCTTTAAAATCCAAAGGTTTGGACATATGAAGATTTTAAAAGCCAAAGTCAAGTTCTGATCCTGAATACTCCTGCCTATTGAATATAGTCATGGGGGTAACTAATGGCTGCCAGCAGCCTAATTTTTTGTTTCCAATTAGCTCAACATCTACTATTATATCTCATCATATAGCCAAAATTGCACAGGAAGGGACAGGATGAGCATTTTGGAATTTTAATCCTGTTTAAATCCAACAAGCATGCAAAATAAAGTCTTCGGCCTTTTGAAAAAATGCATCTACCAAACAAATACACAAACAAACTCACGTCTAGATCTGAACTATGTGTTCCCATTATCACAGTATTTTAAAACACTGACATAGGATGACAGAATTATAGCCTCTTTTATTCATTTGACTTTTCATGAAGCATTCATCTAGACCATAGGTATCTGGTGTTCAGTTCCTGTCATAGCCTGAGGAGATTCCCTGCTCTGTCTGCCAAAAGAGTGCCGTAATAACCAGACTATACGTTTATCTAAGTAAAAGTATTCCTCATCCATTCTGACAAAGCTGTTAAATGTGTACAAAGATGCAAAAAAATAAAAAGATTAATATTTGTCAGGCTGTTTTTTGAACAGAACTGAGGATAATTCTTTAGCCTAATACTTTCAGTATTTATTTGGGAAAAGAAAAGCTTGATTTCTACTCCTTGATTCCAGGACTATTTCTGTAGTTTATATAAAAGCTTCTTCCTGCAATACACAGAGGCTACAAAGATCTGAGGCTTCTATGTTGAACTGAGGAGAACATTCTAAATAATTTAAAAATCTAAGTCCGAGTCTTAAAGATATTTTCAGACATACTACTGCCTTCAGAAATGCATAGTTTATAAGGTAGTACAGATTAGTGATAAAATTGACACAGGTGGGACTATTTGTTGGTTTTTTTTTTTCAGTTTCATGGCAGTTTATATTATTTCAGAAGAGCCGTGGAGATGTCTGGCCGTGGAGTAAAGATTGTCCCTTGGGAAAAGGTGGAGAACAGGTAGGCCCTACCAGCCCTTTTCTATTTTACTAGGGGAGACTTCAGCTTCAGTCAAACCCTGCAGCACAAAGGTGAAGTGGATTATTTACACCTTCCCATTGTATCTGACAGAATGGAAGTTTTTGCTGTCAAGGAAATTCAAGCACGATTCATGGACAGCCTCTGTTTTGGGTAGGTAGACTATCTAAACTGGCATGTTTTCAAGTGCTTAATTCAAACTGCTTTATAGTTTAATAAACCCTGTATTAACAAGTGAGCATACTTGCCTCTTCGTTGCCACTATGTCTGAATCTTCATTGAAAGAGAGAAACACCTGCTTATTTGGGTGTACAGGATGCTGAGTAATACAGATACCAAATTCTGTGTCTGTACTGCCATAGTGAAGCTCAAGGGATTGCTTTTCTCTGAACATGCTAGTGCTTCCCTTTGTTTTGGATTCAGCCCATCAAATCCCTCCAGTTTTTCATGTTTTTCCTCATGGCTTGTTCATTTTTCAGGCTTTTTAACATGTGTTATCTGATTCTGAGCTATTTTCAGTTTCTCTGCTTCTAGGACTGCAGGCTTGCACATAGGTTGTATGAATGCGAAACAAAATCTCCTCCCTGTTCTCCATCTTCTCAGGTTTAGCTTCACTGGACAGTTCATTTAGTGACATCTGGCCTTACATACAGGCATGTGCATCAGTGTGTTTTGGGGTCAGCTTCAGTGAAGCCTTTTTGGAGTACACTGCAGCTCTTAACCAAAGCATGTGCAAATCATCCTTTTCTGTTGAAAGCAAGGGGGTGTGTGACAGAGAGGCTTGATGGCGACCTGGCAGCCCACCAAGGTCAGCCCACCACCCTGTGATTGCAGTTACACCCCGAGAGACAATTGTTACTTTACACAGCCAAAAAGTATCAAAACATCACCCCCCCACACACACACACACCCAGCCCCATGCATATTAAAAGGCAATAAAGGCTAATTTGCTTGTGTTATAATCATATTAAAAGGGATTATACTGTAACTTCCACAGACGTGTTGCTGTCTGCTCACTGCCTTCTCAACAAAGGGAGGGGAAGTGTGTTCAACCTCTGAATTCTTAAAAAAGAGGGGAAAAACATGAAAAAAATATTGCGGTGGGAGAAAATGAGCCATCAGACTGAGTAAATGGCTGACTAACAGCATGATAATTTTTTTCAGTCTTAACCTTTGTTTTCCCTCCACACACACCATGTCTGTTTATAAGCTGACTTGTTATGTCATATTTGATTTAGACTGTATACGGCAGGGATCCTCTTTGTGCTTTATCTGAGTGGTATATGACATGTTTGCATGTGAAAAAGATATATGACAGAAAGAGAAGAAGAATTTAACTGGGTAAGCAGAAGCATAAGTTAAACACTCTTTGTTCTACATCTTTGTAGAAGCTGGGCTCAGGTGCTTCACCAAGCTGAAGGACACTTGCCTTTTGAAGGCAGGTATTTGTATGCAGTCCATGAAGATTTTATGACAGCTGCTTTGTGTGTTTTTGGCAACACATATAAAATACACTTTTCTACCCTACCAAAATTAACATAATGAAATCACATATTTAGAAGCTTAAATTTTATTTTTCATTTCCCTCTACTTTTTGCAAATTCAGAAGCACTAAGATTTAAGTGGACTGGTAATAATATAAAGCAAAATAATATAAATAAAATAGAACTAGTGCCACTTCTAGACAAATTTATTTTTCGGTTGCCATGATTTGCACAATGAACTCTATCTGCAGGGGAAAAAAAAAGTGAAAGAGAGAGAAAGCTGGAAAGCTACGATATAGAAATCCATCTCTAGGCAAAAAGGGAAATGCTTTATTTCCAAATACATACAGCCCCCTATGCTCCCCCCTTACTCTGTGCAAATTTTGGATAATGTGCAAAATATTTACTTTTTACTTGCAAGTTTCACCTACTTTTGAATAGCTAAAACTGACTTAATGTTTATCAAATGTCTTTTTATTAAAAAAGAAGAATTTATAAAGAGGTTATTTTTTTTCCAAGGACACCTAGCTGGAAGGCAAAAAAATAATTTTCTTTTTTTTGATGTGTTGCAGAGACAGGAAAAAACTAGCAAACTTTTATGTGTTTGCACTATTTTTATTAGTATTTGAAACTCATACCTGTCAGATAAATTAGCTATTAGGTGTTTTGATTATAAATAAGTAACAAAGAGCTTAGGTTTATGACTGGGTTTTCAGGCAGCATATATCAGTCCTAGCACCATGAAGATTAAGAACCACCTTAGTGCTTTATAGGTCTTCAGGGTAGCACAACTCTCTTGCTCCAGTTTGACTTTATCACTAATGAATGTATAACTATGTCCTGTTGACATACATCTGGTAACACCTTTCTCACAGTTCATGCTGTTGTGCTAGTCAAAATAAGTGGCTGAAAATTAAGAAAAAATTTTAGTTTTGAAATAATTTATTTTCTATTCAGCACTTTGACATTTTATGTTTCAGATATTTTCTTTCTTTTTCTTACCCTATTTGCCACTGAACTGTTCAGCATTTTATACACTTTTCTTTCTAATTCACCTCTTCCACCTGACCTTGAAAGACACTAAAACTTTCTGAGAGGAGGAAGTAAAAAGTTTCAGATAGCTGTATCTTTTATTTACTGATCTTTAATTTAATATTATTTTTTCCAGACAAGAAAGCCAGACTGCAGGATGGATAGAAGGGATACATACAGCCTCCATGTCATTGAATCTACTGCATTTTTAAAAAAAAAAACAAGGAGGAAAAGAATTTAGAGCCTTCGGCAACATCAGGAACATAAAATGGTTGGAAGTGCTGAAACATTCATTTTCAATTTAAGAAAGCATTTTTTCTAAATATTTTATTTTTTGGTACTGCATTTTCCTGCCAGTATAGAAAAGATTTATGATGGAAAGTCAGGAAGAAATAAATTCCCATGATTCAAAGCTTCTGGTGTCTAACATAGAAAGCGTTTTCTCACTATAGATGGAATATCTAGATTAAAATGAACCTGAGTATTTAACATCCCACAGAAGAATATAAGTGTTTTAATTTCTATTCTTTTGAAAGATTATGTGTCAAGAACTAAAGAAAGTCTCTATCAAATGTGTCTAATAAAAGGATGTCTTCAGCTGCCCTTTTAAAGATGGGCTAGAAGTACTCATCTTCAGGAAAAAAGATACATGTAAACTCCAAATCTCAAGGAAGCAGCTATCAGGAGGCATAGATAAGACACCTACACTTTAGAAAAAAGTGAGATTTGAGTAACTCTAATGTTGTCAGAAGTTCTGACTATCTTGTTTTAGTAGCCTGGAGGATATTTGGGTCTAGACCTCATAAGCAGAATCACAGGGGATGAATGACACTGCTGTGCTGCTTATGTTTCAGTTTTGGCTGGAGCTGCAGCCAAACGACAAGAGCCATTAGCATCTGCACTGCTGGAGATCACAGTAGCTGTGGGGACCAGGGCAGATCTACTGCATGTCGAAGTGCTCTTCTAAGTAAAGCAGGGGGGCTTCCTCAAGATTATATAGTGCATGAACTGCGGTAAAAGTGGATGGACAACCCATGGACGCTGAAATGTGCCACAGTAGCACACTGTCTCAGACTTGGGAGGTGTAACACCCAGATTTTGGGCAGGGACTGGAGATCTGGGCACACAAAGGAACCTATTCTTCTGATAGCCACCATTGTGCAGGCTCTCCCTCCACACTCAGGGCAAAGCGATCATTCCATGCCACTGACAAAGGGATTTAAAGGTGAAGTCTTGGGATCAGGAGTTCCTGTCGTCCATCACTATGACTGTTTAGTAAGCTACAAATTCACACTTACAGAGAGAAACTTGTTTATTTACACATGTCCTTAATCTGTGCTTCTTGTATAGTCCGTAGTAACTACGGATCTCTTATAAGTACATTAACAAACAGATCTGCCTCTGTAATGCGATGTTTAACAGAACTTTACATGTGGGGTTTGTTTAGAACATGATAGCTTCAGGAATTTTATGTTTTATCTAACCTTTTTATTTTGGTGAGAAAAAATACATTTGTATCCAAGAGGCCTCTATGGGAGCAGTGATGGCTGGGTAGCTGGCACTGAGGTGGAGGGTGCTACAGGGGAGGGGGAAGTTGTTGACAGCAAAACCTTGGCATGCAAGTAATTGGTAAATGGTTATTTCACCATTCTACTAATACTGTTGATGTTAACAAGAGCAGACGTGTCTATGGTATAGCTGAACTACTGACATTTGTCATCACTTGTCAGCTCTCACATCTCTTTCTGACTCGAGTTGTATTTCCCTTGAATGTCAGGTTTTTGAGATGAGCCCATTTATGTTACTTATAAGGCAAATGTGGGTACAGTGAAGTGGATTTCCCTGAGTGATTATGACTGTCAGCAGTGGCAGTATTTATGATCCTGACTCATTAACAAGACACAGAAGACATGAGGAATCTGCCTATAATTTCTGCATGACTGACAGCTACTGTCAACCACTGAATGCCTATAGGAAAGGTGGGTATGGTGGCTTTCAAGGGTCCCAGCAGGAGTGGCAATGTGCTGGCAGGAAAAAAGCAAAGAAGTTGGTGTTTCCTTGATGCATACTTGCAGAACTATTAGCCTCGAGCAACACAATGTGATTGGCTTATGCATGATTGTATTTTGAGTGTTAGTTTGATTTCCACACACAGCCTTTCAAGGACAGAATGAAAACAGCTATTTATAAATATAGGCTGAATTTCTCTCTGTTCTGTTATCTGAGAGCAGAGGATCTGTAATGACAGAAGTGTTGGAGTTTCAGGTATGAAATTTCAGTGTATCTATAATTTAAATGATGGCAAAAGCAGCCTGACTAGGTGAGTATCTCAAAGATGTAATGAGCCAAAATATTTAGGGATTATGAACCTCTGTCGTAGTACTAATCCATTCAGCACTGTTTATCAAACAACAGAAAATATTATCCCTTCTGTAGTTACTGTTTGCCCATCCAAGGCTGATCTTAGAGCAATCTCACAGATATCTGTCAATAGATGATGTAGATAGATATAGACATAGATGTAGATGTAGATGTAGATGTAGATGTAGATGTAGATGTAGATGCACTGATAGAGAGACACATATGTATGAAAAAAAGCCAGAAAGTGGTATCAAAGAGGTGAGAATACTTGAGGGGATAAAAAGCCTTTTGTCTCCAGATTCCTTTTGGCAGCTCATTAATTAGATAAGAATTCCAGGAATGGAGGCTAGTTAATTAGAATTGTGCCTATTTTTAGTTTTAAATTAAGAATTTCTCAAATATTTGAGGTACAAATATGGACACATAGTCATAGTTTATGTTTTAAAAAATGAGACCCACGGAGAAAGACATTGTTCTTCAACACATTTTCTGAAGGAGGACATTACATTTTTTTCTAGTGTATAATTGAAGTGTATAACAAGAAAAATTATTTCTGGAGGCACTGATACAGAAACCTAAGGTTATGACAACAACAACAGTTGTTAGTGAGTGAGACTATAAGAGCAGATATTGTTCTTAAAGCCAAGCTGTAGGAGAATTGTGATTCTACACTTCACACAGCAAAAATAACACTGACTGGATCAGCAGAATATTAATATATGGTCATTCACCCTCAACATCAAGATCTTTGATTTGCAGTGAAGGAGTTACTATCAAAAGCTATAGTAGTATCAACGTAAATTCTTTAGACTCTGCTTTCTATAATTTAATAATGCATGGTCCTGGGTTAGAGCAAAAATTATATAGGATGCTGTGGGGTCAGTTGATTCAGAATTGATTACAAAGGGAGTCACAATTTTAGAGTTATGAAGGAAGGGTAAATTTACCAAGGTAAAAAACAATATGAATGCTTATGTTCTGAGATCAAAGTAATCTAGTTTTTGTTTATCCAAAACCTCTTGCAATAATAATTCCATTAGAAAATTTTGGCATTTTAATAGATCATGATAATTTAAATTACAATTAAAGTTTTTATTGGCAATATTTTGATTCACAGTTTAATATCCATATTTTCATGAAATGAAGTCATCTTGAAGAGGAATAGTTTCATGTGCATGGTGAGAAACAGTGAATATAATCTGATTCATTTTAAACAAAACCTGAAAAATTAAGCTAATTTTTAAGCTAATATAACCCTATTGTAGTTCTGATCAATTTAAATTAAACTTTCTGAATTACTTTGTCCGTATACATTATTTTCTGTGTCCACCTAAATTACTTTCTGCTTAATATCATGTAATGCAAATTTCTATTGAACTGGGATTCAGCTAGCACAATGATAACAGGGCTTCATTTGAGTTAATGAAGATATATTTATTTATGGGTATATTTGTAGGTCCCCAGTGGGATGGCTCGGAAGCAGGCTGAAACACAGCATGCTCTGTGACCTTCATTCCATCTGTTCACATGGGGGCCTTATGATACCCATAACTCAGAGCCTACATATTGCACCCAAGAAGCCTAAAAAAACCTTATCCATCCTCCATCAGTTACATGATACTTCTTCAGGGCATGCAAAATACATGTTGGTGGCTTAAAGATAAGCAGGCAATCTGTGACCATTCCCCGCTCATCCACAGCACTTGTAAATCTGTTCTTGGTTTTCTAAAACAGAGAATAACTGTTAATTTTATTTTTCAGGTGTTTTCTAAAACACCAACGCTCGAACAGAGTACTGTATCCAGTTCTGGTCCCACAGTACAAAAAAAACACGGGCTTGTTAAAACAGGTCCAGAGGAGGGCCACAAAAATGGTCAGAAGGCTGGAACACCTCTCCTGTGAAGAAATGCTGAGAGAGTTGGAGTTATTCAGCCTGGACAGCGGAAAGCTCCAGCAAGACCTTGCGGCCTTTCAGTACTTAAAGGGGGCTTGTAAGAAAGATGAGGACAGACTTCTTAGCAGAGCCTGTTGCAATAGAACAAAGGGCAATGGTTTAAAACTGTAGAGGGTGGATTTAGACTGAACATAAGGAATAAATTCTTTGTGAGGAGGGTGGTAAGACACTGGAACAACTTGCCCCGAGAAGATATTGATGTCCTGTTATTGGAAGTGTTCAAAGTCAGGTTGTATGGGGCCTTCAGCAACCTGGTCTAGTGGAAGGTATCCCTGCCCATGGTAGGGCGGGTTGGAACTAGTAGATGATATTTAAGGTCCCTTCCAACCCAAACCATGCTATGATTCTATGATAAATCCACACACAATAATTTGGAGAGTAAGTACATCTGACACAGACAGGGCTGAAAGATACACCTGTACTTAAAATGTAGAGTAGAAGTAATTTAAATGAATTCTACCATGAACTTTAAGCCAGAGATAATCCATGATCTCACTTGAAAAGAAAATACAATCTAGTTTATATTTATTATAATCTGTTTGGTTTCTCTTTCTCAGAGGTGATATTTACATTTTTGAATCTCCTTAGTGTTACCTAAATGTGTTATCAGTCCAGCATACAGCTGTGTTTCTATACTGTATGAAGAAAACAACATTGCTTTTATTTGAGTTTGCACTATATGAATTTGTACAAGGAAATCTGATGCAAGTTATGGAGGCAAACAGATGACACTTGTACATGTATATTAAGACCAACTAATGCATATGAAAAGAGATATTCTGTAGGAGGAATATACAAATATAAACATACAATTTAGTTAAAAATATAAGACCTAAGAATGCTTTCTTTACAACAGCAATATGGCACTATTTGCATTAACGTTTTGAAACTGTTTTTACTGGATGCTACTCTTAAATCTTTCCCACTATTAAAGAAAATGAAAATTATAATTAGAGCTCTAACAAGCTCGTCAAGCTTTTAATTCACAATATGTGCATTTAGTGCAACATGCCTGTCTCTGTTGAAATCAATTAAGTAAATTAAAAGTCCCATTTACAAATGTCATTTTTTTTTTTTTCCATATTTTAACACTGTTACTAATTGCTTAAAAGCTCTTTTGGTGAAAGTACCCAAACCAGATTATAGGTCTATCAGTCTTCTCATGCTGTCATGTACCTTACTTCTTCTGGTTTATTTGCTGGGAAAGGGAATGTTGAGACAATTGTTCTAGCCATATCTATACCTTTGCAGATGACTAAGTTTATGTGTTTCTAACTCAAAGATAAGAAAATCTTTCATATTTTGATTTAAATTTTTGAAGAAGGAATACAAAACTGAATCCATGTTTGCATTACACATTTGAGACTCCTGCCACACCTAAATTTACCTTAGAAATAAGTCAACAGCAGACTAAAAATGTTAAATACACTAAATATTGGCAGTTTATATCTGGCCTACCTCACATTAGATCCAACAGGGGAAATAAATCTCTGGGTAAAACAATATTAGCCGTCAGTCAATAGACAGTAGATTAAAGTCCCCACTTCAAATATTCCAGAGGAAAATGAGTCATTCTGATTTTTTTTTCTTTACAATATATGCAAATTATGACAAAATGAAAGACATACAAATTCTTACTTTTAAGTTCAGGGCATGTTCTGGTTTGGCTGCGGCTGGCAACAAAAGCACCATGCGGCCACTCTTCCCCCCACCGGGGTGCGGAGGAGAATGGAAAGAAACAGGCAGAAACTGGTGGGTCGGGATAAGGGCAGTTTAACAGAACAGCAAGCAAAGGGAACAGTAACAACAACGATACAGATGAGGAGAAAACACAACACAAACCGCACAACCCACAGAGCTGCTCTCCCGAACCGCCGCCTGCGCTCCTAAGCCGCGAGTGAGTTTCCGCCACCCAACTCCCCCCCACCAGAACCCAGCATGACAGCACATGGTATGGAATACCCTGCTTTGTTTGGCCAGGTGGGGTCAGCCCGCCTGGCTGTGTCCCTTCCTGGATTCCGGTGAAAATTAACCCTGTCCTGGCCAAACCCAGGACAGGGCACAAAAAAGAAGAAATAACAGCAACAAAAGATATGTCAAATACTAACACAGCTATTATTTTCCTTTTGACATTTTCCTTTGACAGTTGGTCTTGATGATCCTAGAGGTCTTTTCCAACCTTAATGATTCTATGATTTTAAGGGTATAATTCTTCGTTTATTACCTGCCTTTCCTTTAGCTCTAATCATACACCTTTTTTTATTTCAGTTGAATTTTTAAAAATATATTATGATGCTTACATTCCTTCATCTTTTTACCTGAATCAAGTTTCCAGTTCTCCATCTCTTTTCAGGAGAAAATAGCACCATGGTATACAGTGGAGGAACAGGTCAAATCATGAACAGCAGGGGATCAAGGCAATCCAAAAGCAACTGAGCATCTGAGGTCCAACATACAGTTAATTTTTGTGTAAAGAGTGAGTTTCTTGTAATTTTTTAGCAGGTATACAGGCAAAAAATCATTGAACTTTCTGTGTTCCCTTAACAGGAAGTTTTTCCCTAATTACATATCAGAAATAAGAGGTCTTTTGAATGAGTAATTAATGTAATCACTTATTTTGATGGTGTTTGGTTTCCGTGTAACTGAATGCATTTAGTTACTGGGTAAGAATGTGAGCCTAAATACATGAAATTTATAACAAGCAATGACAAAGCAGAAATTGCTTGCAATTTCATGCATCTATCCACAGGCATCAGCTTGCTAATGGATGATATCCTAATGCTTCAATGCATATACCCAGATAGCATGCCTCTATACAGTTTTATACAGTTTACAACTCTGTGTTGAACTGTATAAACATCCATGTGCTAGACTCAAGTAAAAGTAAAAAGCCAGTAAAACGTATTCTGTGTTTTAGGAAGACATTTGGTGAGTTAGATTAGAAGACCCAACAATACTGAGCAGTGGTGTACATATCAGTGTAGCTACGTATTGTAACCGTTAAAATATTTTTTTTTTGGTTGGATCATCTCCATATCTTTTTCCCCATATACTGATATGAATTGTTAATTATGTTCTATGAAAATACAGATTAACACAAAATAAGAGTAATTTTAAACTGAATGTTGAGTTCTCTATAGACACTGAAAGTTAAACACTGTAGAATAATGTAAATAATAGCATATAACGAAGTTGTGTTGAAAAGTCATGGAAAAATTAACATCTCAATACATTGCTAAAGGTAATTAAATTTAGACACAGACATATAAAAGATGCAATTGTATTCTTATTTGTTATTATTCATTAGTGGGTTTTTTTTCTGCTGAATTTTAATTCAATACCATGAGGATAGTGACTTATCCATATATTCAGTTACATACATGGTACAAAAAGTATACACCTATCATTCACTGGTAAATTGGAATAAACTCTGGCAGCATTCAGAAAAGGCACACGTTTAATTTTTATAAAAGAAAGAGATATTTTTCCTGTGAAATTGGTAAGACACTTTGAAACATTCTGATTTATATGATCAATTTTATGGTTGCTGACCTGCACAAATCTCTGAAAGCAGTGTTAAAATATATTAGATTTTTTGACTCAAATGTTGTTTTATATGAATACATGAAACAATTTATGACAAGTAAGTCACTATTAAATGGTGTACTGCTGAATTCTTATTCAAGAACTATAATTTTTAAATTTATTATTTATTTTCCTGTATGAAAAAGTAATATATATTAATGCAATAATTATGATTGCTCAGTTCTTTGAGAACATAATATTTTGTATGATACAAAGCATCATAATATGTTTCTATTACTGCATTACACTGATTTGACCACATAGAAAAAAGTCTATATTTAAAAAAAATTGTATATGAAATATTTAACATGGATTCTCAGTGAAATATGTATATGCATTTACTTTTACCGTCATGAAGAAAATTCTTTATCAATGCAATGTTATACAAGAAAAGCCTATTATTTCATATAGGCCTAAGTTTCAACTTAAATATCCAGTTTCTCATCATAGTGAATTAACCTTTTGTCTTGCTATGTTTGACAATAAACCGTCACTAAATGTTGAAATAGCCTACAGTGATTTTCCTCTGGAAAATATTCCCATCCCACATTTGTCCTGGGTTTGGCCAGGACAGGGTTAATTTTCACCAGAAGCCAGGAGGGGACACAGCCAGGTGGGCTGACCCAAACTGGCCAAACACAACAGGGTATTCGATACCATGTGCCGTTTTGCTGGGTTATGGGTGGGGTGAGCTGGGCGGGGGGAAGACTGGAGCGTGTGGGGCACCAGGCAGTGAGAGTCACTCTGTATGTTTTGCTCTTTGTTTTGTATATTCTCCATATCAGTATTGTTGTTGCTACTGTTTGCTTCATTTGTTGTTCTGTTAAACTGCCCTTATCCCGACCAGCAAGTTTTACCTTTTTCTTTCCATTCTCCTCCACACCTCAGTGGGGGGAGGGGCGGCAGAGCGACCGTGTGGCCTTTTGTTGCTGACCGTGGCCAAACTGCAACAACGTTCTATTGTCAAAGCAGTTTAAGCCACTGTTTCTTAAAATAGTCATTTTCTTTTGGTACACATATATTTGCATGATGAAAGCAACCATACCTTTTGTGTCTCATCAAGAATGGCTACTACCCTTATCAGGACTTCTTAAAACAATTGACAAACCTCACAAGTACACAAATAATATTCTCTAGAAATCTCTAAGATAAATTAAAAGAAACGAGTTGTGTAATCAGAGCACCTTGAACTGTGGAGGATGACTGATAGGGTTTTCTGTTGTTTTATAGATCTATTTCCCTGAAAGAGCAACATTAGTGAGTCAAATGCTATTGAAACCAGATTAGTCATGTCAGCAACAAAATATTATTGCAGAGGGTTGGAAAAAATGGTTTCAGAAGTTTAAATTTCTAATATATTTTATTGTTTGGACAAATAAGAAATTCCAACTTTTTGAATATTTTACACCTTTTCCTGAAATAATTTGCTTCTAGAAGAAAAATGCAGTATATCAGAAAAGATGTAATACATATGTTCTATGCTTTTGAATTTCTTCTTTGGTATGTGTCCTGGGTTTGGCCAGGACAGGGTTAATTTTCACCGGAATCCAGGAAGGGACACAGCCGGGCGAGCTGACCCCACCTGGCCAAACAGAGCAGGGTATTCCATACCATGTGCTGTCATGCTGGGTTCCGGTGGGGGGGAGTTGGGCGGCGGAAACTCACTCGCGGCTTAGGAGCGCGGGCGGCGGTTCGGGAGAGCAGCTCTGTGGGTTGTGCGGTTTGTGTTGTGTATTCTCCTTATCTGTATCCTTATTGTTATTGTTCCCTTTGCTTGCTGTTCTGTTAAACTGCCCTTATCCCGACCCATCAGTTTCTGCCTGTTTCCTTCCATTCTCCTCCGCACCCCGGTGGGGGGAAGAGTGGCCGCATGGTGCTTTTGTTGCCAGCCGCAGCCAAACCATAACAATATGCCACCTGCATTTCATCTCTAATAATGTACTGTACTTATGAGAGACCTATGAGGTATTCTGCTATTTCAACTTTAAGGGAGAAGTTGTCTTGAAATTATCAAAGTAAGTGTTAAATTGCTAAAGAATCAGGAAGATGAAAATATAAAGTTCTTAATTTTCATTTCTGTGAGACATCACAGTACCATTTTCAAAAAGACTTTTTTAATGAGCCTGTTTTATTCTGACCTAATGTGACAGGCATGTGAAAAACTCTTAAGTGTAGGATTTAGTCTATAATATATAGATTTACACATTGTGTAGTGAATAGGTGCTCTGGGAAATGTAAATAGGTAGTAACTGTAGTGAGTATGACGTATACAGTTTAGCATATTAGCAAGCATGGATTAACTATGTGGGCACAGTAATAGGGTGCTTGTAACACTGCCTGATTATTAGGGTTTGTCTTCTTGTTTTCAGACCTTGCTTAAATTTAGTCATGCTTTTGACAGAATTGAGCTAAGGTTTGTATGATAGTCAGATAGCACTGAATTTTGGGAAAATTTTGGATTATGTGATCACCTGATTCTTAGAAAATGACTAGAAATCAAATGTTTTTAAACTTAAATAAACCATTGGCTTTTTCAGAAAGGATACCTCTTCCTCATATTATTGTGCAAATCTGTCTACATTTTGCTGATAGATAAAATCCGTGAATAAGTATTTTGCTTGTGCACAATCAAATATATCTAGTAAAGTCTCCAGCCAATCTAGCTTTATCTGTGCATGGTCATACCTACAAGTGCTTCTAATACTTCACATACTGCTGCACCCATAGAACGGGTGGGCTCTCTTACAGCTGGTCAAAGCTGCTGAACTGTATATACATTCTCATAAGAGAACAAATGACCATTTGTTTTAGCCCATCTATCACTAAGAAGAATTGTATTTGTATTCTGTTTGCTCTGTGCATTAATTTTCTTAACCTCATAATTTGTGAGGAACGTTTTTCATCAGATTGTTGGAAGTCATAGTGCACAGTGGATTATGCCCATACATCCAATAACTGATTTTCCCATTCACTTCCAGATTCCAGTCCTTTGATCAGACACATCTCATAAACTTTAATTTCTTCCAGGGAGTTTTCTAAGGAGCTACTTCTAAAACAAAACTCTGGTGTGCTTCTAAGGACAGGTAGTTCTAATGATCATCTTTATCAGTAATACAGGCAAGGCAAAAGTTTTCTTTCCAATCTCCTTCATATCCCTCCAACCTTGTCTCAGAAAACCTTTCACCTCAAACTCCTGTGCACGATTTTGTGCAGAGTTTAAGGGACTACAATGGGTACTACAAATAGCAGAATAACACCACTCTGCTTAGCCGTAAAAAAAAAAAAAATAAAGTTCTTATATCATTTTATCTACCCTAGGCTGAAAACACATGCCTATACATAATTGTGCCTTCTAGCTAGAAGAGGCCTAAGGCCATACATAATTTCTTAGAATCACAGTATGGTTGAAGTCAGAAGGGGCTTCTGGAGATCATCTAGCCCACCCCTTCTTCTCAAAGCAGGCTCAGATAGAGCAGGTTGCTCAGGAAAATGTTCAGTTCATTTTTTTCTGGTGGATGCCCCATCCCTGGTAACATTCAAGGACAGGTTGGATGGGGCTTTGAACAACTTGATATAGTGGTAGATCTCCCTGCTCTTCAAAGGGGGGTGGACTAGATGGCCTTTAAAGGTCTCTTCCAGCCCAAAGTATTCTATGATTTTAGTGTCTCTAAGGTTGGAGATTCCACAGCCTCTCTCAGCTACCTGTTCCTGTGCTTGATCACTGCGGGTTCACCACATCTGACAGCTGAGCACCTACAAAGCTGCTTCTGTGTTTTATCCTTTCTTAAACATGCGTTCTCCAGGGTGCCACCATTTTGGCTGAGGGGCTCAGCTGTACCTGCAGTAGGTCCATTGGAGTCAGCAGGAACCAATTGTGTCTGGCACAGGGCAGCCCGTGGTCTCTCTTCACAGATGCCACCCATGAAGCACACCCTGCTCCCATAATCTTGAAACCTACAGTCAATACAACCACCCTCATAATAAAAAGTGTTCTCTTATGCATAAGAAGAATTCCCTGTGTACCTACTTTGTGCATAGCCTGTCATCATGCCACTGGGCTCCACTAAGAAGAGTCTGACTTTCTTTTGTTTATTCCCTCACCATGAGATATTTGTACACACTCACAAGATCCCCTCACCCCTCAGGCCTTCACTGTTCCAAGCTGAATAGTCACAGATCTCTCAGCCTCTCCTCATATGACAGATGCTCCAGCCCCTTCATCTTCTTGGTGGCCCTTCGCTAGACTCTGTCTAGTATGTATGTGCCTCTCTTGTACTGGGGAATCTAGAACTAGACCCAGCACTACAGAGGTGGCTTCACCAGTTGCTTAGCAGAGAGCAAGGATCACCTCCCATGACCTGCTGGTGACACTCTTCCTAATGTAGCACAGGAAAGTGTTGGTTTTCTTTGCTGAAATGATGCATTGCTGCTTTGTGTTTAGCTTGTGTTCCACAAGGACTCCCAGGTCCTGTTCTGCAAAGCTGCTTTCATATCCGAGTTACCCTAGAACTCATTGCATATACCATCAGATACTGACATTTTTTTACTGGTTTTTTTCACTGATTTCATTTAAAATCTCTTTACACAGGCATAGTAGCTACTCTGACCTATCTATCTCCACTAAAAAGTGTTTCAATATTCAAATTTTTACACTGGCCTCTCATATAATCTTTGAATAAAATAGTTAATTTAGCTCCATTTGCACTGTTTTTATATTCTTTGTTTTCATATTTTACACTCTGATTACCTCTCAAGAACTTCTTGTGCACCTTCAGTCTACTCATTGAAAAGCAGTCTGAGAAGCAGAAAAGGCCATGATGCTGTGATGGTACAGCTCAGACAATAACTAAAACATGGGTGTGTTATATCACAAACCCAAAACAGAGAACCATAAGAGCTATTATGAAGAAAGTTAAGTCTATCCCAGACAAAACCAGTACATAAAAGTGCCAGGGGAGTGTTGTAAGAGTACCCCTATTGCTTTAATTTAGGATAAGTTTACAGTGCCTTGGTTAGAATTTTAGATAGACACACACACACAGTCTTCTAGAGAGCAATTCAAAGCATCCAAATTAGTCTTTATTAATTCTGCACAAGTTTGGGAAAAGGAGGCATTCAACAGTAATAATAAAAGTATTAGAACATCTTGTTCTTTCCCTTAACAATGTTTACAGACTTAAGTAGTTTATTAGAATCTAAATGCAATTTTCACCAATACTTTAGTGAAGGAGTGGGGGAAGTTTGGGTGATCTGAAAGTCAAAAAAAACCCTGTAATGTTTCAGAATTACTTAAACTGCAGTTTTCTTGTATGGGTTGAATATCTGTCCTCTGTTTTTGCAAGAGAGAACAGATCAGGAAAATAAGGCTAGTAAGAAAAGCAGAACTGTCAACAAATGAAGATGGAAGAAAAGCCTGTAGCAATTGCTTCCCCAGAATTGATACTCCTTCATCTTCCAGCCTTCTTAGAAAAATTAGGATATGAATGGTAATTCTGGTATTATGAGAGAAAACCTAGTTGAGTTTTTTGTTTTCTTTTTTTTTTTTTTTTCCTGACTGCTAACAGGATAGAGGAGGATTTATTACGATGCATATCACAGCGTGGAACATGATGAATTAAAAGAACCAGAAATCTGAGTGTAAGGAACAGCTTTAAGAATGCTGCAGGCAAACTCTTCTGGCTTTCTCTATGGAAGAATAAAGGAGCTTAATGGGGAGGAAAATACATATTCTGCCTCAGCTTTACAGGTTTTTGAACAGACTTTCATCCTAAAAGCTTAACAAGGCAAGATGCTGGGACAAACATCAATAAAAGCTCTAGTATATTTAATCACAACTAGAAATAGACAATTTCTTTCTGAAAAGAGAAATTCCTCTGAAGACTATAATTATGTGAGGGGAGTAGAATTATTCCTCTCTACTCTGCTCTCATGAGACCCCACATGGAGTACTGCATCTAGATCCGGGGCCCCTAACAGAAGAAGGACATGAACCTTTTAGAGTGAATCCAGAGGAGGGCCACAAAGATGATCAGAGGGTTGGAACACTTCTCCTATGATGACATGCTGAGAGAGTTGGGGTTGTTCAGCCTGCAGAAGAGAAGAGAAGGTTCCGGGGTGACCTTGTAACTGCCTTCCAGTACCTGCAGGGTGCCTGCAACAGAGATGGAGAGGGACTTTTTACAGGGGCATGTAGTGATAGGACTAGGGGTAATGGCTTTAAACCAAAAAGAGGATACCTTTGGATTAGCTACAAGAAATAAATTATTTCCTATGAGTGTGGTGAGGCACTGGAACAGGTTGCCCAGAGAAACTGTGGATGCCCCCTCCCTGGAAGTGTTCAAGGTCAGGTTCGATGGGACCTTGAGCAGCCTGGTCTAGTGGAAGGTGTCCCTTGCCCATGGCAGAAGCGTTGAAACTAGGTGATCTTTAAGGTCCCTTCCAATCCAAACCATTCTATGATTTATGATTTATTGATTCAGGCGAAATACAGGAAAATGCATTTGGGTCAATGTGATTTAGAGGTTGAGATACTTCCTTTTGTTGAAAACAGACTGTAACGTATTCTTAAATATGAATGAAGAAGGGCCAGAGGCACTTTAAATAATTAAAAACTAAAAAAATATGTTTATTCTAAATTTCTTTTCTCTAACGTCTAGTTTAGTAAGTTCAAGACTAAACAGAATACAGTAGACAGACTGGAAGCAAAAAACTATATTTTGTATTTTTAAAATATTTATCTTTCATGTTTTTTAACAATAAAAAGAAAAATTTATTTAGACAAAATTACTTCCAGTTAGAATCATTTCAATACTGTTACAGAAAAGAGTTTTCTTGTGTAGACCTGCAAAGTGAAATATTTATTATTATATTTGGAAGTTTACTTCATGAGCAAAAGGTTATTTTTCTGCCATCTGCCTCTGTCAGAGATGTAAATTGCTGCCCAACACCACAAGCATCTTTTCAACACAGAAAAACATATTCAGAGGAATGAGTCTCTAACTACTGCTCATAGACAGCCTTTAATTACATTTGCTACATTCATGGAGTTAGTCCATCTCAGTTAACCTTGCCGTCCATTCTTAACTTAGCATTATAGAAACCAAAGCAAAGTTTAGGGGTTTTTGGTGTTGTTTGGATTTTTTTTTCATTATAATTTTCAAGGTTTTTGTAATTGGTCTTTAGCTGCATTTGCTGCCATGAGTGGCTAGAAGCTTTTAAAGAAAATATAGTTTTAGTCCATACCTAGCAGTAACTCTTAATAGCTGCTTTAATATCATAGCCTAAATTTATTTGGGCTGTGTTGGAGCTAATAAAATTGGAAATCCGTGTTTCATAGCTGGAAACTCCAACTGTCAAGAGCACATTTCTGTTTCTTCCTACTTCCACTTTTATTACTATGGAGAGAGATTTTGGTATACAAAGGCATACGCTTTAATAATTTTCTGAAAATATTTAATGTTGTTTTCCTTCTTTTATTGATAGGCTTTGTATTTTCTCTATGTAAGCATGATTAATGGCTTTGTAGGACCCATCATCTTTAACATATTACTGTTCTTTGCTTCTGGGAAACCTCCGTAGATTAATTTCACTTGGCCAGTCTGAACTAATTCTTTAAAATTGGATAGAAATCTGCTGTAGCAACTAGTATTTGAATATTATATATGACACAGGAAACTGGTCATTCATTCATTCTTTGTAGCTCAAGGTATCTGACGGACCATTATCTCTCAAGAGAGGCCATGCATGACATTGTCTTAATACATATTGTACATCCACTCACAGATTGTTTTGCCTTCATGTATCTACAAGTGGCTCTTTTCTTTTTTTTTCTCTTCTCTCACTGCAAGTTTTATTGAAGTTTATATGACATCTATGTGTCAGAAGTTTAATATTTGAAAAGAATTATTTTATTGTAGTACATATTTACTGAGTTTATTAAACAAATTAAATCCAAACTAGACACTGGAATTGAAAAATGGTGTCTGATTATACTGTCCTTTATTTAACATTTATCTTCAAATTTTCAGATTTCCTTTCTTAGCAGACCTGGATTCAGAATCAAAGAGCTCTGAAATTATTTTTGTCCAGTAAGTTTCTGTTGCAGAGACATTAAACCTCTAAGTCTCCAAGGATTCCTCTAACACATGTATTAATGCGATCTCTTTTTATTCTCACGGAATTTATGCAATCATTGTGATAAATGTTTTTCTAGCAAAATTAGAACAATTCAGTGAGTTATTGACTCAAGTGATTTGGGGCTATCTGCATGTAATGTGTTTACATATAAATTTGGGAGAACACAAAAGAGTAATGAAGTAACTGCAGAAATATCACAGACTTTTCAACAGTGAAAGCAGAAATCTTCTTTATAATGGCTGTGCAACGGTTCAAAACCAAATTAATAAATTTCCAAATTATTTCTGTTAAAGGATTAGCTAGTTCTCCAAACCATGGGGTTTTTTTTTTAAATTTTTACTTCCCCTAATTATCTATTGAGAATTATACTCCTGTAGGTACCTAACCTGTGTGCCTCTGTTATAAACACAAGCATTATCTACATTGTATTTTGAAAATAGTCTTCAGACTATTGAACATACTAAACACATTTGTCTGCTGTGTATAAACTCAGCCTTCAAGAGGAGGCTCTGGCACAGTCAGTGCACTTCCTGCAAAATACACAGGACCCTCTTATGCCTGAACATGTTCAATATACATACTTCCCACCAGGCACAGACACCATGGGCTGGCTGCAAGTAACCCACAGAAATCTTCAGTCTGTGTGGCTAGAAGACTGGCAGGAGGTAGAGCAAATTTAAATTACAACGGATCTAGAGACTGCTCTTTTAGACACAGGTACAATGACCACTGCTAGAGTTTCCAAAATTTACACTGTTCTATTGCTATAACACAGGTATGCATATCTTCAACATCAAACTATGTCATTCCTGAATTCTCAGTTTTGCTTCCTTCACTCTGAAACTATGTAAATTAAACTACATATATTTCACAGGTTTGACTGTAGTGAATAATGTAGTTAGAACAACAAAGTCTCAGTATATACCAGGATGCACACATGTGAGTGTTTTCCAGCTGTGTACCAGACAAATTTTTGTGTATGACTAACACAGAAAAGAGAAGTTCTCTTGCACACTGAGGCCAGTAGCCCAAGAAATATTCTATTACCATTGATAGTGACAGGCCTCAAATTTTGTAGTCACTCTGCAAGGCCTCAGGACAAGGACTTGTCAGGCTTTTTATCTGAACTTATCTTGGACTGCAGACTTTTGTTTCAGCTTGTGTAGCTGTAACAGTGACTGTCTTATAACCTAATCTGTCTTAATATTGGCTTAATTTTCTATTGTTGTCTGGTATAATGCCTATTATCATAGTAATTTTGATACATTTCAGTAAATACTAAATATCAATAACAAGTAGATATCCTGTGTAGAGTGAACTATGTATTGCAACTGAATATACGTATGTATGTATTGAGGGTGGTGAGGCACTGGAATAGGTTGCCCAGAGAATCTGTAGATGCCCCTTCCCTGGAAGTTTTCCAGGCGAGTTTGGATGGGGCTTTGAACAACCTGGTCTAGAGGAAGATGTCCCTGCCCACGGCAGGGAGGTTGGAACTAGATGGTCTTTAAGGTCCCTTCCAACCCAAACCATTCTATAATTCTATGCTTCTATATGTGTGTGTGTATATACCTATATCAGTTTGGAAATAAATAGATACCTCTGTAATGAGAGTGGTTAGAAGACTAAACTTAGTCCAGTTTAAAAAAAAAAACTTTAAGATCAAAACAACTATTCATTCATTAACAACACATTTTGTGCTAAGAAGTAATTCTTAATCATTATCACTATTTATCACTGCATATAAAAACCTGTTAGTCCTTAACAGTTACTTTCTAAATTATCTGCGAGTATATGTTGCAGGAGAGGTAATGTTAAATAATACCAAAGAAGTGAGAAATTTAGCAGGTGACCTCTTTTTTTCTCCAGTTTTCCTTACTTATGCCTCATGTTTTGGTGCTCCTCACTCACTCTCCCCTCATCATCTACTCCTGATACTGATCTATCTTGTTTTCAGTCTTGCCAGTCGTATTTCTGGTGTGCTCAGCAGGATGCTCTGCCTTTTTGCAGTCCCTTGCACTTGTTTTGTTCTTTTTTCTTTATCTTAGAAATTGCTGCATGCGCCTCAAGTGCAATTTTAGAAGTCTTTGACCTCTTGGTAGTTATATTGCTCATATACTTCTGTACAATGCTTATATAGTGTTTAGCTATGTTATCACAACATTACAGAGTGATTATGCACTTTTAGCTACTCTGACCACTCTAAATGTATGCTGCTATTTAGATTCAAGGCAAACTAATATCAATTATATGCTAAATAATTTGTTTAACACAGATGTCACAGTCCTGTTTTGCCGCATGTGAGCTCAGCACAAGAATACAGGTCAGAGAAGTTCCTTTTATGTGTGAAAACAGCATGGTACCAAAGATATCACGACTGTTAGTAAATCACCAATGGTTAGGCAAAGCTTATTGAAGGAATAAAGCCTTAGAAGCTTTAAATATCCCAGATATCTTTTATGAAATTAAAAATTGACTGGATCCTCGTTCTTCTTTGTTTGCAGTATCTTGTAACAGAATGTTAAATAAAATGCAATGTAGTAGAACCAATGGAACTAATCTGATGTTAGCAGGTGAATTTGTATTAATGCATAACAGGTAGAGATTTCACCCCCCAAATATCCTTTCTGCATTGTCTGAATTCTATCTTATAAAACTGTGTTCATCTCAGACACTCTCAGACACTTGCAGTTTCCATGCAGAAGAAAGTATATTCACGTATTTCTATTGCCGTATTTCACTTCAAATCATATTTCAGACTCTCTCTAAAATTGTGCTTATGTGCCAAGTTGGTGCATTTAGGGGGAGGAAGGTTTACCACGTAGTAAAGTTTTCATAGGATCATACAGTCATTGGGTAATTCAGAGATTTTAGGTCTCTAACCCCCTGTTCAAAACAGGATCAGCTGTAAAATTAGATGAGGTAGTTCAGATGTTTTCAAGTTGAGTCTTGAAAAACTCCAAGGACAGAGACTGCACAATAGTTCTGGTCAACCTGCTCCACTGCTTGATGCAGCTTCTATTTCCATTGCACTATTTAACATTTTTTTCTTTTCTGAACTTTATGTACCAATAAACCCAAAATCATTTTAATGTTGCTACTGTAGGAATGTACTTATATTCTGAATTACTCTCTCTGTTCAGTTCTACAATGAGCAGGTCCGAAGAAAAGAACAACTCATGTGAGAAAGGATAGTCTATCCTTGCAAGTACTCATAAATAGCATAGACTGTAGTTTTCACATAAAAAGCTGTATATACTTTGTATTCTCTAAATTGAGTACCTATCATATGTACAGATCATAATTCTTGATGATCTCTGTTGTTTAAGGAAACAGAAATAATATGGTATCTTTCTTGGATAAGTTTACAGTATAGTTCATTTTCTGCCTTACATACTGTAATCTCATTTGTGGAAAAATACATGTCAGTAGTTGTTTCTACTTTTAGTGGAACTAACTGCCTACTCACCAAGATAACAATTATCAAACTGCTTATGAACTCTTTAATAAAATGAGCAGTAAACAGCTGTGGAATCTCTGTTGTATGTTACTGCTATGACAAAGTAAGATGAAGATGACACATGATTTTATTCACTCAGAATATACTCCTATAAACCCTTTGGCTTTTGTTAAGTAAAACAGTAATTTTAAAATATTCTGTTATAAATAGTAACTGTGCTTTGCTTTGTTGCATTAACGTTAAAGGTAAAACAACTGACTGCAAAACTCTATTAATGAACGATTTCATTCCGTAGTTTTGACATTTGGGTCTACAGCAGTGCAGAGAATCTTTTACAAGCTTGCTTGAAGTACTTCCATAAATGCGTAGCTTCAGTGCCATATGTGTGCTTCTGGTTGTCTTATTATCGTACACATTTGTTCATTTTAATTTAAATAGCATACTCTTCACTACTGAATTTGAGGATCTTTGCCTAACATTCTTAAAGTGACTCTGTGATACAAGTCACAGTTAATGAATTCAAGTGAAAAATGTTCCTACAGATACAAGAACATGCTTTATAAATAGAGTAGCTCTGGGTACAGATATGAAAAACAGCTAAAGTAATCAGGTTGAAGATTTGTACTGGAATTTCAGATTTCAGCTGCATTATTAGTTGCTTTCAATTGTAAAGTTAAGGCCTCCATTTCACTAAAAACTCTGCTTTGTTGATACTTTAATTGCCAAATCACAGCATTGTTTGCATTTGAAGGATGCTATTGAGATCATCTAGTCTAGTCCTTCAAACGATGTTCTCATTTTTGGCATGTTTGTGTGCATAGCCCTGTTGTTTTCCCAAAAGTGGGATCATTTACCTGGTGTGCAGCACTACAGTCTACACACAGAGCGGAGATATTCTCTTTATTGTGTATTTGGGCAGATATGAGTGCTAGGTGATAATTCCACAAAGTTAGCAAACCTTCTAGCAAAGTCACAAGGACAATATACTCTTACAAAACCAAGGAAATTACTTATTACATTCTGATTGGTTCCTTACATTATGCACTCATCTTAAAGGTATATTCCTTCTTTGTTTAACTAGCCATGCTCACAAGCTGGGGGGGGGTGTCATCTTTCTGGTTCTGAATTGAGTTAGTGGTCGTGATCTCCCCCTGCTGCCTTTACCTTTCTCCAGGTTACCCTAGATTATTGTTGACTTCATACTTCTTTAGTAATCATCCAGCATTCAGTGCCTCTCTGTCCAGGCTGAAGGATGCAGCTACTGCATTCCCATCTACAGGTTAATCCAGCTGTACAGCTGAGCATGTATCCCAGACACACACAGAGGACGCTGACAAGACTGGTCACACAGCCTTCCATAGACAAGGTGGTGGTTTCAACAGCACCTACATACAGGACTCACATCAGATACAAGCCCAGACAGACAAGTCACCTCCTCCCTATGAGCTGGCAGAGGCAGAAGGTCACAAGTACAGAACATGTATGACACTCTCAAGGTTCGCAAGCACAATTATCGATGATAATTTTCTGATACAAGTGGTGCAGGAACCAACAAGGAGAGGCACTCTGCTGGACCTCGTACTAATGAACAAGGAGGGACCGGTTGAGGATGTGAAGGCTGGAGGTAGACTCGACTGCAGTGACCATGAAATGGTGGAGTTCAGGATCGTGCGTGGAGGAAGCAGGGCGATAAGTAGGATCAAAACCTTGGACTTCAGGAGGGCTAACTTTGGCCTCTTCAAGGAGCTACTGGGAGGAATCCCATATGCTAGGGCTCCAGAAGGCAGGGGAGTCCAAGAGAGCTAGTCGCTGTCTAAACATCACTTCCTCCACGCTCAGGAGCCGTGCATCCCCCTGAGAAAGAAATCTAGAAAAGGAGACAGGAGACCCACATGGATGAGCAAGGAGGTTCTAGGGGAGCTCAGATGGAAGAGAAATGTCTGTGGAATGTGGAAAGAGGGACAGACCACTTGGGAAGAGTACAGGAATGTTCTCAAAGCATGCAGGGATGCAACAAGGAAGACTAAGGTCCACCTGGAATTGAATCTGGTGAGGGATGTCAAGGACAAGAAGAAACGCTTCTTCAAGTACATCAGCAGCAAACGGAAGACTAGGGACAATGTGGGGCCGCTGCTGAATGAGGTGGGTGTCCTGGTGATGGAGGATACAGAGAAGGAGGAGTTACTGAATGCCTGCTTTTCTTCAGTCTTTACTGATAAGGATGGCCCTCAGGAATCTCAGTCCCCAGAGGTAAGAGAAGAAGCCCACAGAAAGGAAGACCTTTCCTTGGTCGAGGAGAACTGTGTGAGGGATTGTTGAAGCAACCTGGATGCCCACAAATCCATGGGCCCCGATAGAATGCACCCACGAGTACTGAGGGAGGTGGCAGATGTCATTGCTGAGCCACTCTTCACCATCTTTGAAAGGTCCTGCAGGACGGGAGAGGTGCCTGAGGACTGGAGAAAAGTCAACGTCACTCCAGTCTTCAAAAAAGGGCAATTAAGAGGACCCAGGGAACTACAGGCCCGTCAGCCTCACCTTCATCCCGGGAAAGGTGATGGAGCAGCTCATCATCAAGCAAGTGGAGGAAAGAAGGTTATCAGGAGTAGTCAACATGGATTCACCAAGGGGAAATCATGCCTGACCAATCTGATAGCTTTCTATGATGACATGACTGGCTGGGTAGATAAGGGGAGAGCAGGGCATGCTGTCTACCTTGACTTCAGCAAGGCTTTTGACACTGTCTGCCATAACATCCTTCTAGGGAAGCTCAGGAAGTGTGGGCTGGATGAGTGGTGGGTGAGGTGGATTGAGAACTGGCTGAATGGCAGAACTCAGAGAGTTGTCATAAGCAGTGCTGAGTCTAGTTGGAGGCCTGCATGAGCCAGCAGTGTGCCCTGGCTGCCAAGAAGGCCAAAGGTATCTGGGGGTGCATTAAGAAGAGTGTGGCCAGCAGATCGAGGGAGGTTCTCCTCCCCCTCTACTTTGCCCTAGTGAGGCCCCATCTGGAGTACTCTGTCCAGTTCTGGGCTCCCCACTTCAAGAAGGATGAAGAGCTATGGAAGAGAGTCCAGCGGAGGGCTACGAGGATGATGAGGGGAGTGGAGCATCTCTCCTACGAGGAAAGGCTGAGGGAGCTGTGTTTGTTTAGCCTAAAGAAGAGAAGGCTTCTAGGGGACCTTATAAATGCTTCCAAATATCTCAAGGGTGGATGTCAAGAGGATGGGGCCAGACTCTTTTCAGTGGTGCCCAGTGAAACAACAAGGGGAAACAGGCACAAACTGAAGCATAGGAAGTTCCATCTGAACAGGAGGAAGAATTTCTCTACTTTGAGGGTGGTGGAGCACTGGAACAGGCTGCCCAGGGAGGTTGTGGAGTCTCTTTCTCTGGAGATATTCAAGACCCTCCTAAATGAGGTCCTGTGCAACCTGCTCTAGGTGACCCTGCTTTGGCAGGGGTATTGGACTAGATGGCCCATAGAGGTCCCTTCCAACCCCTACCATTCTGTGATTCTGTGAAGCACAAGTACTTTCACAGATCCCCCAAGAACCCACACAGCTCACCTGCTGCCCAGCAGCCCCTCCCAGTCTGGTGTTAGGAATTCCCCTTGGTTTACAGTTTACCTCTTGTAAGTCCAGGTTCATCCTCAAGAAAGTATGAGCTGTAGCTTCTTGATAGCCCACCAGTTAGTGTGACTGGCAAGGTTTGTTTCTTGTCATTGTCTCTATGTTCAGAGTTTTTGTCTTCTTTTTCTTTTGTCCTCCCAGTTATGAGATTTTGGGTCAGATAACCTTGCTGGAGTAAACATCCTCACACTCCCACATAGTTTTATCAATTAGTGTGACTAATCAGATTTATTTTCATCACTGCCTCACACTGACCAGGCAATGACCTCCCCAACAGGCCACAGCACCAGAGAAAAGAACAGAATAGTGACAGGAATAGGCTCTATCAATAGTTCAAGAACTGTCAGATAAAATAAGGTAGCAGTCCAAGTCCAACCAGAAGCCCAAATCATCAAGCAAGTTTATAGTGAAAGGATAGGTTCAAGGTCAAACCAGGAAACCTATTCACAGGTCAGGGTTAAGATGAGGCCCAATGATCATCAGGCAGGTGATTACTATAGCTAAAAAGCAGTCCAGAGTTTTAGTTCTGGTTCAACAGGGTGTACAGATATGACATATAAGAGACCAAAGCTCTTCCAACATACTTCACTCAGGGAAGCAAAGCCTAGGACTGGGCTTAAATGCTCACAGTTAGGGTGCTTGGGTGGGAAGCCCAGGTGAGGTTCATCAGTGTCATTAAGTCTTATTAGTTCACTCGGAGCCCTGGCAATAAGGATACTCTGGGAGAGCATGGCAAATATTGCTGAAGTCACGATAAACATCATTCTCTGTTTTGTTACTATCCACAAAGCTAGTCACATGCCATAGAATATAATCAGGTTCTCAGGCATGATTTGTCATTGGGAAATTCATGCTAGCTGCTAAAATCCACCTTCTTCTTCTACATGTGTTTGGAAATGGCTTTATAGAGGACTTTTGTCTGTAACATTCTCAGGGGCTGAAGTGCAGTTGACTGGTCTATACTTCTCTGAATCCTCCTTTGTCTCTCCCTGAAGTCAGATTTGACATTTTCTTTTTTTCCCCTAATTACCATGACTTTTCACAGATGATAGAGAAATTACACTGACTGAAATTATCAAGGGAAACCTAGGATATCCATGCTATTCCATTTCAGATTAATATCCTGGCTACCTCATGATTTAGCAATGTGCGATGAGAACTTTTCTTCACTCAGGCGTCTAAAATATGGGTTAAAAGATATATGGCTACCTAAAGCTTTTTATAACTAGTTCCTTGTTATAATATAGTCACTATAATGCAAACTACCTTTTGTGGCTTTCTAATAATGTTCATTTCATGGAGTAGTAATGAAAAGCAATAGTCTACTTGGTAGAAGTACTGAGTCAATGCACTTTGAACGTATAGAACACTGCAGAATAAATAGCCTGAAAAATCATGCTGTAAGTTTGTTGAATTGGGCAGTAGAAGATAATGGTGTTGGGCCTGTCTTACTCTGCATAAAATCAGGGTAATAATATCTCTTTCACAGTGATGTAGCCATAATATGTGCTGCCTAATTAACAGAGTATTCCCATACTGTTGTAATAAAAGGTAAAGAAGAACTGTGTGTAATAATAATTTTGAATTTAGAACAGCTCTAAATTCGCATAAGGTAAATAAAGCCTACAGCCATACGTTGAACGTTGGGGAAATGAAAGAATTGAGGAGCTGCTTACTAAGGGAACATTGCCCATATCATGGGTGTAATGGGAAAAGTTAATGTAAGTGAAGATTATATCCAAATTTATACAAAATGGATGATCAAATTACGGTTTCTGAAGCACATTTCTGTCCCTGATCTTTTGATTGCCTAACTCTGAATTCTTTCTAGTGAGTCTTAAAACAGATGAGTGTGTGCTTGTGAAGGTTTATAGCCACCACCAGTAGACAGTTTTATGGTTTCATTTTGTTCTAGTGTTGTTGTTGACGCCAGAACCAATAGAAGTAAATAATTCATTATGAGTTTTTCTTCTGGAGAGGATTTTACATACTCGTATTTCCACCTACCTATTTACCCTTCACTTAATTGCATGTCCTTCTATTAAATATACATACAGGCTGCTCTTTTTATGTTTTCTAAGCAAAGCAACTGACCTTGCATTGATCTGAAATTTGTCTAATGTTTGCTGAAGTTCTACTGGGAATTCAGCCTGTATAAAGAGGAGATTAAGGAAACTGCGTTTAATTTGAAGGAGAAAGCTTGTAAAAACTCAGCTAATAACACATTTAGTAAGAGTACTTGTTGCCAAGTTGTTGATACAAAGCTGCATAAAATTCTTGAAGTTAAAAGTATTCAACTGCCATAATTCCTGATTAGAAACATACACAAATTTTCTTACTTAAGTATCTTTCGAGTGTACTTAGTTTTGCATACCATCCAGTTAAATCAATACTGAATTTGTCTTTATTTTTTTACCTAAATTCTTTTACTTCATAAAATATGTTTCCTGAGATGGAAGAGCACACTTCTGAAACTGATTTGCTAGTTGTTAGGTCCTTATGGTTGCAGAGAACTTTCCAGTTGCATTTCTTTAGACATAGAGTTATATATATGGTGGCAGGGTACAGAAGATCCATTTAGTACAGTGCAAAATTTGTACATTTTGCTTTAATATTTTGTCAAGGAATAATGAAGAAAATTTTAGACCATTTTAGTTGCAAGCTTACAATTAACTTTTCACTCCATGTAATAATTTCTCTGTCTTTTCAGAAAAGTGTTTCCGTTGTGGTTTTGCCTCAATTTGCCAAAAAGAACCACTTAGTTATGCTCTCACTCCTTCCCCCTCCCCAGTGAAATGGGGAAGAGAATCAAAAGGTAAAAGGCAAAACTCGTGGGCTGAGATGAGAACAGTTTAACAGAGTGGCAAAGGGAGAAAAAAACAACAATCAATAATACTGATAAAAAGCATATACAATATGCAGTGTTCTCTCCACCTCATGCTCAGCTTTCTTGTGAGTAGCTGTCCTGGGTTCGGCCCGGACAGGGTTAATTTTCACCAGAATCCAGGAAGGGACACAGCCAGGCGGGCTGACCCCACCTGGCCAAACAGAGTAGGGTATTCCATACCATGGGCTGTTATGCTGGGTTCCGGTGGGGGGGAGCTGGGCGAATGGAACTCATTCACAGCTCGGGAGCGCTGGCGGCGGTTTGGGAGAGCTGCTCTGTGGGTTGTGCAGTTTGTGTTGTGTATTCTCCTTATCTGTATCGCTGTTGTTACTGCTCCCTTTGCCTGCTGTTCTGTTAAACTGCCCTTATCCCGACCCACCAGATTCTGCCTGTTTCCTTCCATTCTCCTCTGCACCCCGACGGGGGGAGGAGCGGCCGCGTGGCGCTTTTGTTGCCAGCCACAGCCAAACCATAACAGTAGCAGAAGCCCCTCCTTCAGCCAGCTCCCCACTTAAATACTGAGCATGACATCACATGGTATGGAATATCCCATTGGATTGGCTGTTTGGATCAGCGCAAGTAGATTTTTGTGAACTCTATCCCTGCTGAACCCAGGACAGCTTCATACAAATATACCTTTTAGGTGCAGTGTTACCTGTCACTGTGTGTAAAATAGGCAATGAGAGAAATATTTTCGTGAACTGCTTTGTCATGTAGTGGGAAGCTCATACTTTATGAGCTTTGTTAAACTTCAGTATTGAAAGAAAAAGGCTCTGCTTTTAATTACTGGAGCTGAAATTCCTCCAGTAGTGAGATCCAGAAGTAGGTTTATGTACCTATTAACATCCAACTGTACTCTCAGAATGCGTGTTCTAAGTAGACTTATTGGTATTTTCTTTAAAAATTGAATTCCATTGTGAAAAACTAACAATTTTTAGCTAAGAGCAACTAAAATAGTTGTGCTATTGAAATTATCTTGCTATAACAGACCGGGAGAAAGACACATAGTGAGGTGAAATAATTTGTCCAAGGTCGTTCAAAAAACAAATAGAAAATCTTGTCTATGAGTACCAGTCCACTGTGCTGTCCACTAGGAAACAATATTCCCCATAAATATATATTCAGTTCTCTTCCTTCAATAATTTGTTACAAATACACAGATATTTTTTGTTTTATCTTCCTCTTTTCTGCATCCCTCCCAATGAAAAAATAAATATCCTTTACCACTGAAATCCATCTGATTTAATTAGCCTAGTATTTCTTAATGACTTCTCAAATAAGTTAAATTAGCATCAATAATGAAATAGCTAAATGGTATTAGAAGGGAAATGCCTGAGAAATTAAAAACATACATAAAAGATACAATGGAGACAGCTGTAATTAGACTTGTCATGCCTTCCACTACCATAGCAATGCTGAACTAAGAGGATTTACCTTAGAAAAGCGTCAAGCATTTGAAGATAAGGCAAAAAAAAAAACAACCTACCCTTGAAATGTGTACTAAATGTATACCCGTCTGGACAAGGTCCTCTACAGCCTACTGTAGGTGACCCTGCTTCGGCAGGAGGGTTGGACTAGATGACCCACAGTGGTCCCTTCCAACCCCTGCCATTCTGTGATTCTGTAAAAGGCTAAAATTAAATAAGGAATGGACAAGTTATAAGGACAAAAGAAAGAGGGCAGAAAGTATAAGAAATGGAACTCTGTGAGGTAGATTAAGAGCATGATGAGATCTCATTTGTGTCTCATTCTTTAATAAATGAGCAACATCAAAAAAAAAGAGACAATTTTACCTGGGTAAGGACATTTTTGTTCCTAACACATCTACCTGTCTGACTTTATATCTACATTCTCGCTTTGATTTTTGATTCTTGATTTGCAAAACATGCACAGAAATAGATTTCCCTTCTTTCAATTCACACAACCCAAATATCTCATTATTAGAATAAACACAGCAACAAAGGGGCATATAAAATCATTTAGCCTTTCCTTCCAAAGTATTTTGCAACACATTCAGAGTACATTACCAGATTTTTTGCAACAGCATACAAATTGTCACTAGCTGATATGTATAGAAGAGTGAATTGAATGACAGTAAAATGATAACTTGGCTGCTTCCATGAAACATTTTTATGAACAGAAACAAAAAAATGCCCCAGAGATGCAATAAACTTATAAGCTGTATGCTGATTCTCTGCTGTAAATAAAACTTATTTGGTAACGTATATTTTTCTTCAGTTCTTAATCTCTAATACCTAGTTTTTTCAGTTAGGAGGAAGAAGTTATGACCATTAGAAAAAATCTCTGTGTGTGTGTGTGCGTGCATGTGTGTTTTAATAGGCCTGCTTATACTCTGAAGTACCAAAATGTGTGTTTCTCTTTCAGTTCTCATGCTGCTTTAGACTACTGAATATAAATATCTCCAACCTGAGACAGAAGGAATAAAACAGGGGCTTGTACAAGTAAGAAACTAACAGAATGCTGATAGCTCCATGGAAGCCCTGAAGGTGGATGATTTCATAGTGATTTGGAGAAAATGATTCCTGATTTGGGTAAACTTGTAGTCTTAAAGGTATGGAAAACAGAGCATAAGCACTGTAATCTGAAATTTTGAAATATTTCCTTTGAAACAGTTGATAGAGAGAAAGACTAACTGAGCAATTTTCATTCTTCTAGGGAAAGGGAATAGATCACACTTGCATTTTGTCATTACTATGCTATGTCATGATACTGAAACTTTAAATTAATAAACATGTTGATTTTCAAGCTGTAACAAAAAATATTTTTAACAGTCTTCTTCATATAGCTGAGAGGCTTTATCACTTTGGAACAACTTTTATTTATGCCCAGAAACCATTTAATGAGTAGGGATAATTTAAAAAATATAAAAGCCCTTGTATCACAAGCTTCAGCAGTTATTATAACCGTCAGCTTCACTGGTAATAGTAGAATTAATCACTTAATTGACATCCTTAGGGCAGCACTGAATAATACTGATAGTTCTTATGCAACATTTTTCATCTGAAGATCTGAAAGTTCTTTAGTGAAGGTAAGTCTTACTATCTTCTTCAAAAACAAAAACAAACAAAAATAGAGGCTTTACAGCAAGCTATAGTGGAGCTTTGACCAGAATTCAAGTATGTCAACTCCCTGTTCATTATCTTCTGTCACAGGTGATTCATCTGTTTTTTCAGTCACCAACACATTAGCTATATTAAGTTTCCATTTAAAGCCAGTGGATTCTGTATAGAGTGAGTAGGCATGTTCAAATGTGTGATTCAGTTACCTAAGTTCAGATGTTGAATAACATTTTTTGAGACACTTGAGGTTATTTAATGCCTTCACATGGAGCTGGCAGAGGACCCAGTTTACCTATGATCTTCCAGAGCAGCAGTTAGAGGCCAGATGGAGTAAATTAGGACATCTAAAACTGCCTCAGGAAACTGTTTTTAAGGAACGGACTCCTGCCACAGCTAACTGGATTCAGGAGTGTAAAGTAGGGCTACTTTTAGCTCACAATGACTGTAATAGGAACTTAGACATTTGACTTACATATATCTGAAGTTCCAATCTATCCAAATAACAACTGTGACCCAGTTCCTCTTGATAAATCAGCGTTCATCTGACTATTTGCTAGCAAATTAAATCTTTTAGTCTTTTGCTTTTTCTTCTGTGCAGAATATTTCCCTCTGCTAGGATTCTCCATCCTCTGCAAAGATACTTTACAGAGTAGAAATGTCCCAAATAATCTCATCCTACTGAACTGTATAGTAAGTGCTCCTTGTATGTTAATTAATATCTTTAGTTGCTGTAAGCGATCTCGGTTAGGAATATTTCTGGAAAAAAAATACTTTGAAATAAAATATTATTACAAAAATTTTACAGCCTTGTAATGAACTTTTTACAATATGTCTGAAATAACTCTGAAAAAGCACTGTAATTTATCCAGCTTTATAGATGAGGAATCTAGTGCAGAGAAGAGGAAATCATGTTTTCAAACCACGCAGGAGCTCTCTTCACCAGTCAAAGGTTCTGTTCCAATTTTATGAGCAATTTAAGTGAACTGAACGCCTAAAGGGAATCAAAGTCTACATTGTGTGCTGGGTTCGGCCAGGACAGGTTTAGTTTTCACAAGAAGACAGGAAGGGTTACAGCCAGGACAGCTGACCCAAATTGGCCAAATAAAATGGGTATTTGATACCATGTGATGTCATGATGGGTTATGAGTGGGGGATCTGGCTGGGGTGAAGTTAATCGCAGCTCATGAATGCGTTGGGCATCAGGTGGTGAGAGTTGCTCTGTGCGTTTCGCTGTTTGTTTTGTGTATTCTCCTTATCAGTATTGTTATTGGTACTGTTTGCTTCGTTTGCTGTTCTGTTAAACTGCCTTTATCCCAGCCCACAGGTTTTGCCTTTTTCCTTTCCATTCTCCTCCCTACCCCAGCAGGGGGAGGAGAAATAGAGTGACCGGGTGGTCTTTTGTTGCCAGCCAGGGCCAAACCGCGACACATCATTACCTTATTTTCCTCTTATGAATTCCCACTCTTATATTGGTTTTAATGCCATTCATGACGTCACAAAGAATTAATAATGCTGATCAAAGTATCTTCCTTTGGTTATATTTTTTGTCCATCAACTCTGATCAAGCTAGTTGTCCTAAACTACCTGTAATGGTACTGTACTCCTAATGGAAACCTCAACTTTAAGTGCACAGAAGTATTTAAAAAAAAGGTAGTTAAAAAAAATTAAAACTGTCTACTCTGTATCTTTAAGGATCATAGGCTCACAGATTTGTTCCGGTGGGAAAGGACCTCAGGAGGTCTCCAGTCCAACCTTCTTCTCAAAGCAGGGTCAGCTCTGAGGAGAGGCCAGGAAGCTCAGGTCTTTGTCCAGTCCACTATAAAGCACTTTCCGACATTCAGATAAAAATTGTTGTGTAAGAAATAGTATTATTCAGTGCTGTCATAGGAATGTCATTTAGGTGGTGAATTCTACCATTATCAATGCTTCTGTTGTCTGAGACCTCCTCTAGTATCCAACACCTTTGAAAGATGGTAGAAATCTGCCTCACAAAGAATTCTGACAGCTCAGCGTTCTTTGATGCACTCTCTTGGGTTTCAGAGAATTGTACAGGTCTAATTGTCTCATGTAACCCCTGACTTGATCCTCATCCTCTTCTGGTTGTTCTCCTTCTCCTTGAATCCTTCAACTAGTCACAGAGGCCTGGGAAACCTTATTGGTGAAGACTGAGTCAAAGAAGGCATTGAATACCCCAGCCTCACTGTGCTCACTGTCACTAAATTCACTCACCCCATTCTGCAATAATACCACATTTTTGTTTAACTTTAATATCGTGGTAAAAATTATTCTTCTTATCCTTGATATCCCTTGCAAGTCTCAGCTTCAGCTGAGCTTTGGTTTTCCTAACATCATCCCTAAATTCTTCGGCAATGTCTTTATGTAAAGCATGTCTTCAAATCTCTCTAATTTTTGAATTACAGTCAGCTACAAAAACACTGAGAACAACTGGCCTAGGCCTTTCAATTCATGCTAAAAGATCTACTCCAAGAGAAGTTGATTACATAAGACTGAGCAAAGTGATAACCTGTTTCTAAGTTACACAGATTAGCCTTTCATTAGTGATATTTTCGGTGCTTTTTCAGTAAAAATAGTGAAGAGACAGTCTACTTCACTTCCCTTTACATTTGTATGTAAAAAGAAAAAAATATTCTCTCTTTTGTGAACAGAAAATAAAGATGATTTAGTGGAAAACAAATAAATTGCTGATGTCTTCATTACTCTGCCATGTTTATATGTGTAAGAGAATCTCTGTTGTCTTCATCTTCCAGAGTTTTAGTCACATCATCTGACATATATGAAGGGTGTCAAGAAATGACACACATATGTATTTGGTTTATGTGACAACGCTTTGGTAAAGGGGGCACTGCAGGGGTGGCCTCTATGAGGAGAGGCCAGGACTGCACTGTGGCAGACACAGCTGGTTCCAGACAGCTATAATGGACCCACCACAGAGCATAGCTGAGCCCCTCAGTCAAGATGGTAGCACCTCAGGGAATGCGTGCTTAAGAAAGGGGAAAATGCTGCCCAGAAATGTGTGAGGCCTGATGGAAGAATAAGCGTGAGAAACAACCCTGCAGTCACCAAGGTGAGACAAGAAGGAAGGAGAGGAGATGCTCCAGGATGGGAAGAAGGAGAAGAGTTGGAAATGAAAGAATGAAGTTGAGGAGAAGATGAATGGGAAGAAGGTTGTTTTGGTTTTGTCTTTATTTCTCACCACATAACTTTATTTTTAATTGGCCACTAATTAATTCTTTTTCCCCCAAGATGAGTCTCTTTTACCAGTGATGACAATAGGTAAGTGAACTCCCTGTGTTTATCGCAGCCCAAAACATATTCATCTTGTTTTCTTCCCCACCCTGTTGAGGAGAGGGAATGAGAGAGCAGGTGGCTGGATGTCTGCCAGCTGGCCAAGGTCAACCCACCACAACATAACAGGTCAGAAAAAATACATGACAAAAGGAATTCTTTTATGTCTTTTGATGCTATTGAAATGCTAATTGTAGTAAGAATCAAATGAAATCTTTATAATTAGGCTATTTAATACTGTGAAATCCCTATTAAAATTTTGATTTGTCATTTTAGGATGAAGGTGGAAGGGACAAAGTTGATTAAGTGGATATAACATTGCCAGATACTTTTACACAGTATTTAGGTACAATCTGACAGCTGTGAGGTAGAGTGAAAAATACTAGCCTTATCTGTCTTTGATGGTTAAGTCAGAATAAAAAATCCTTGTCTTCTCAAAAGAATTCCAAAGCCCCACCTAAAACAACACCTGTCTTTCTTCTTTTTCTTTTTATTTTTTCCTGATTTTGAAGTGATATCATTTAAACAGAATCACAGAATCACAGAATGGTAGGGGTTGGAAACCCTATTATATAATTCTAATTTTGATCTGCATGAGTGGCTAGGGGAAAACAAAATGACAGCATGAGCAAATAAAATCATTTGTCCATTGTAACTCAGCCTTCGGATACAAGCATTCTTTTTTCTGTTTTATCCTTGCCACATAATGCTTGACAGTGGGGGGGGGGCAGCTACAGGGATGTGTTGGAGCCGGTCCAGAGGAGGGCCACGGAGATGGTCAGAGGGCTGGAGTACCTTTCCTATGAGAACAGGCTGAGGGAGTTGGGGCTGTTCAGCCTGGAGAAGAGAAGGTTCCGGAGTGACCTTCTAGCAGCCTTCCAGTACCTGAAGGATGGAGAGGGACTTTTTACAAGGGTGTGTAGTGATAGCACAAGGGGAATGGCTCTAAACTAAAAGAGGGCAGATTTAGATGAGACATTAGGAAGAAATTCTTTACCATGAGGGTGGTGAAACACTGGAACAGGTTGCCCATAGAAGTTGTGGCTGCTCCCTCCCTGGAAGTGTTCAAGGCCAGGTTGGATGGAGCTCTGAGCAACCTGGCCTAGTGGAAGATGTCCCTGCTCATGGCAGGGGGGTTGGAACCCAAAGATCTTTAAAGTCCCTTCCAACCATTACCATTCTAAGTTTCTGTGATTCTATGACTGTCTTCTGTGAGAGGGACCCCACACTGGAGCAGGGGAAGAAAGCAAGAAGGAAGAGGTCGCAGAGACAACATGTGATGAACTGACTACAACCCCTATTTTCTATCTCCCTGCACTGCTGTGGGGGAGGAGGTAGAGAATTCGGGAGTGAAGCTAAGTCTGGGAAGAAGGGAGGGGTGGGGGAAGGTGTTTTTATTTTTCATTACCCTATTGTGACTTTTGATTGGCAATGAATCTAACTGTTTTCTCCAAGTGGAGCCTTTTTACCTGTGATGGTAATTGGTGAGTAATGTCCCTGTCCTTATGTCGACCCACAAGCCTTTTGTCATGTTTTCTCTCCCCTGTCCAGTTGAGGAGGGGGAGTCTATAGAGTGGCTTGGTGGACACCTCGTGTCCACCCAGGGTCAACCCACCACATTTACTGAAAAATTCCCACCACGACTACTGCTGATAGAGTGGCTCTTTTAAATACTTTTTAACCTGTTAAAGCTAGTCAAGTTCAAAAAGACCTCCTATCTGCACCTCTGAATATACTATTACCCATTTTGACTGAAGAAGATTAGAAAGAACTCATATCTTAAGGCTTAATTTATTGGTACTGTTTTTGCAATCAAATTTTGTGACATGAAATGAGAGGACAATAGTACATGTAGTGCCAAATTGCTGCTTCTATTCTAAAAGGAGAGAGGGAGAAAGGGTACAACTAGAAGCGAAGGAGCATGCCAGAGAGCAGGGTGTGCTGCTCTTTTGTCTGTAAAGAGATGGGAGGGAGGGAGGCAGGAAGGTAGGGAACGACTGCCTGTTGTTCTCCCAGATGGTATCTAATAAATTAAACAACCCAACATCTACCTCAGCAGAAGAAGTAATCCTTGTTTTTCATATATCCACCATATGCATGGCCATTTGGTCAGTCCTAGCAATTTTCTGCCCAATTACTGCCTAGTTTGTCTTTGCTAACACAGAATTTTGTACACACCACTGCCAAAATGGCTCAGGTGATTGTTGCCATTGGTGGCCTAGTTGGTGAAACGCCTCCTGCTTCCAGAACAACACGTGGAAGAATTTATTTTTCTAGAGCCTAACTTACTGATGTTCTGAGACCTTTAAATTTTATTTCAAATCAAATTCATTCTTAAACTCTGTTAGTTTGATTCTTGGATGTATTTCTAATTATGTCCTGGAACTTTAACTGATATCTCAATAAAAATTTATAAATAGTATCATCAATGCTTTAATTCAATCTTACCTAGAACTAAAAAAAAAAAAAGAAAAAAGAAAAAAGAAAAGAAAAAAAAAGGAGTGAAAAATAAAAAGTGAAGTTTATCTTCTTTTTAGCTCCAGATATTAAAAATTTAATTCTAGTAACTAATTTATTACCACAACATTAGTTGGATTAATGTATTAACCTTTCATAACAGTCACATTCCTGTTGCTTCTTTGGAAGATTAATTAAGATTTATGTATTTGTGTTTTTTTATTTTATTTCTGGAGCCATAATATTTTCTGAGAGAAGACTGTCATATTTTGAGTATACTAGTTTCCTTTTTAAAATCTTTTGGACAAAATAATGCTAAATAAAGGTATCAAGGAATGAGCTGATGCAGTGAATTTCTGTTCATGTTGCTTAGGTTTTGGCGAAGTGTCTGAGTCAGTCCGGACTTGGCTATCCATCCCTGAAAGTACAGAACTCAAGTGTATAGAAGTAAGCCAGTTCACATAATTTAGTCTTGTCCTCATTGTACACACAAATTCTGAAGAACGATTGATTTTTTAATACCAGATGTCTCCCAGAAATCCTTTTTTGCCCTTGGTAGACTTTGCTGGTAATAGATAACTTTGTAGTACATTAAAGAGAGAAAAACTGCCAGGATCTCTACAGTAACTGTTAAGGGGTGGGGGCAGAGGAAAGAACATACTATAGACAGCTACATCTATGGTTTCATACATTTTATTAATAGTCACTAGAGAAGGAACAGGACCTCTTATTAGTTTCATTTCAGAAATTTTGGATTTCTTCTTTAGCATGAGTCAAACTGTCATATAAATTCTGTATCTTCATTTTTATTAACAGCCTAGGATAACTGGATCTGTGTAGCTAGTTCACCAAATAGATCTCTGCATTGATTCAGATAAATCCCATCACTTCTTCTGAGATGTATGTTGAAGAACAGATGTTACTAAAATGGCAGAATGGAATAGCAGTTCACTTTGTACACCATAGAGTCATGGAACTATTTAGGGAATGATACATAAGGAAGTCTTTATTAAACATATTAGCTGTAAATGTATGTATGCATGTATGAGAATGTGGGATTCACCTAAGTGTAAATAGAAACATGCCTGTGTTTTGTTTTATTTGTTACAAAATGGGTTAACATGAGTCCTAAACATACCATTATAAATAATATGGTAATTAAAAAACAGGGTTTGAAATTTGGTAATATTTTTAGTCTCTTTTTACCTCTTCCTGTCTCATCTCTTTGTCTAAAATCAATACAGCTATACAGCCAGAAATTAGATCAAAATAAAAAGAAAATACGTTCTTATTGTTCATATATCGATCTACACAAATGTGTGTATATTCTTGATAAAACAGTTATCATTTTTGTTTATTCCATAGATAGAAAGAGAATGAATATTATAAATTCTGTGGCACTAATCTGTAATACAAATGAAGTTATGTCTGGTATTCAAAGGCTGCTCAGAGCAAATTAATGGAAAGGAATAAAACATAGAATAAAATGGCATTATGCCACTGAAGAGATGCTCTAGATTAAAGGTTGTGTTATGGTACACTGTGAAATGTGGTTTGTAAAGTCTTTTTTTTCTTCCTCCCTTCTCAGAGTGGCAAAATTCAAAAGACTGCATGGGAGCACTAAGTATGGTTCTTCAATGAAAACTGTGAACATTCATTAAAAGAAATACAGCATGCCATGGCAATTGCTAAATTATTTTTTTGAAATTTAAAAACAAAATAAAACTAAAACCAACCTAAAAAACCTGCCGATGTAAGTAACTTAACTGTGTTAATTCAATAATATGACACAGAAATTGTACAAAACTGTTGCTAGGATTGTATTTTAGATGAGATTTTTTGAGGATCAACTTCACTTGAAAATGTAAAATATCTTTTTTTTTCAGAATCAAATTATTTCAGTTCAAATAAAATCATGTAAGTTCGACCTCAAAATAAAAGACTTTCATACAGTAGTACTTCTGCTACTTAAATAATACTGGATACAAAGCTCTGACTGGACCAAAAGATCTTTGATATTTACTTTTTCCTTTCTCTTTTTTGATCAAAAAGAGTCATTGCTAATGAAATTAATACTTAATGTACATGGCATCTTTTATAAGTTTTGGCCTATGTGTTTTCGTATATCGAAGACTGAAAATGTATATATATGGATTAACCAAAAAAAAAAGGAGGAATGGTCAAAGAAAGTTTTTAAGCATTTTGTTCCTCTTCACCTTGGGCTGAATGAATGGTGTTTATCTTTTTTCATATATCTCAATATTAACAGAATTGTTCTGCATTACTCTTTGATTTTTCTTAACTATGTACATTTTTCTTTCTTTTAATGTGGCTAATTTGGATCAGCCTCCTATTGCATGATGACTGTACTTTTTTTCTTCTACTCAATAAAGAAATAGATTTCATTGTGGTAGAACTGATGCTAGATCTTCAGAAACATGAATGTTATTATAATTATGTAATTACGCATAATTGTAATTACACACATGCACTTACAATTATACATAATTTTAATTATAAGTTATGAAATTGTATATAATTGTAATTACGTAACTATGCCAGCGAATCAGAGATTTTAGAGATGAAAAAGACCTCTGTTCTGGGTTCCCACTCCGTTCTGGTGCATGTGCAAGATTGTTGATTATGCTATACCAATATTCCTTACCACCTCCTATAATCCATTTTAAAATGACTTGGAAGTCTTAATGCCAGCTCTTTTACCAGAGTTAAAAAGCTAATACCTCTAATCTTTGAATATATTTTCTCATATTCCTCTCTTCCCTGATACCTGCTCTTATCATAATTATTAAAATATTTCTCCTAAATATTCAGTAAAATCCATAAAGTCAGCCTGACAATATTATAAATGTTCACACACAAAATTAGCCATGTGCTTAACTCTTCAGCTCCATCAGAGTTTATGTTTAAGAATTTATCTCAAGTATTTTCTTTTTTCCTTACAGTCATATGCTGCTCTTTGAATGAGGTGCAGATTCAGTCAGCACAAGCACAAAAAAAGTGGCCAGCTTTTACAATTAAGACTAAGTTCTTCCCTTTTATCAGTGTATTTCCATTAATTTAGTTCAGCTGAACAGATGTAACTGAAATTACGGCATATCTCTTAGTGCTCAAAATCCTCAAATATTTGTTGATAGTGATAATTTTTGATCAATCTGGAAAAACCAAGAGCCAAATCTGTTTATTTTGCTCCTGTGAATAATATTACTCAAGTCAATGTGACTAGTACTGTGAATAACGCAAATCACCTGAGTCGTGGTTAGAACCACAGACACACATTGTGCCCTTCCTTCAAGGATTTTTATCAAACCTAGTATATTTTATATTTGGAAGGATGAGCTTTTTAGACTTTATCTTCCCACAGTACATGGGTTTTAGAAATATTGATATAGTAACAGAATACTTTCCATGGCACATTGATACTAATTTTCGGTTTCCATTTCTTAATGCCAGTAAAGTCAATACTGTTTTCATCAGGTATCTCTACAGTTTATGGCCAATTTTTGAGTATTTCTAATGAATTTATTCTTATCACTTTATGCAGTAAGAGACCACTAATATGATAAAAAATAACTGGCCCAGCTCCAAAAATTGAATTTGTAAAGATGATTTAGGTCCTCTTAACTCTGCACAGTGTAGGTAGGGAAGAGGTGGGACTTTAGAATGCCTAAAAGAACAACCAGGAGTTGATTGTTTGAACTTGGTTTGCTGCCTCGGACTGATGCACTTCAGCTTCTGCGTTCTTTGTAAGGACTGCAACAAAGTATATCCACAAAGTAAATCTTAATTATTTAAATTCCTGTCGTGGCCTTAGATACATGAGTCATTAATTCCTTTTTGTATGAATTTATATTAGAATGCAGATGATTTGTTCAAAAATGTGGGGTATTATATATGGGGATACTCAGACTGGGGGTGAAGGGCCCATGATTCCTACGTTTTAGGAGATAGTTTTCATCCAGAAAGAAAAACTATTTAAAGAACAGGTGGACCCCACGTGCCCAGCTGAAATCCAGATACTGACCTTGAATACAAAATTTTAGAATTTGGAAGACAAAAAGGGAATCCTTCCGCCAGTATGTCAATCTGTAGCTTCATTTTTCAAAATCCACTCAGAGCCTAAGATGAAGTATTGAAACAGTTCAAGAATCAGAAACTCAACATTTTATACTTCCCTGTTAGGATCTTATCCAGTAGAAGACGACTCCCCTCTTTAATAAAACTGATATTGTATTCCTGACTTATTTCTGCATCAGCTGTGACAGACAAAGGAGGACAAAGTGGAGTTAGTAGGCAATGTAAGGGTTGTGTAGTTCTAGGGTACTTGAGAACCATCTGACTTTTCAGGGAAAGGTTTGCCTTAATTAGCTAAGAACAAAATAACCCATTGTTTAAATGACTAAAGCACTGAAAATAATGTTGCTTTTATTAGAACATCTCTTCTCTCCTGGTACGTAGGAGGCTCATTACACTTTAAACTGAAGAGAGTTAAAAATCCAGTTTTTCTCTTCAAGGAAATATCTGTAATTTCAGTCTGTGTTTCTCCTTTTGTGGCTGAATTCAATGCAATGAGATCCTCCTATATATAAATAAAGCAAATCTAGAATATAGGATTATTCAAAGAATTGAGATTTAGATATTGCTTTCTCAATTTCACATAGCATGAAGCAAGAAGCTGAAATTTAAGCAGACAACTCAGAAAAACAGCAAAACTGCTAAGCATGTCCAGTGCTTTCCCAAAATTTTGCTAGGAAAAAGTCTACGGTCTTCTATTATTTATTTCTAGACACTCTAAGGTCCTGGACTGATCTCCAACATGTCACTTTGAACTCTGAAATGTTCTGTCTCACATGGCTTGAGGACAATAATCTAGATTATAAGAATTAAGGAAGCACTATAGTAGAATATCAGTGTTTAATGGAAAATTAAGTCAAATGGACTCAAAGAAGAAAAACAGTATTATTATGTTCGGAAGTTATTACATACTTTGTGTCGTCATTATGATAGTGCAACTAATAATACACTTTGAGAGAGCGAAGCACAAGTTCTGACACCTTTCAAGTGATTTTAACAACTATTTTTGATTCATGGTGACAAACGAGTTCATATTCTGGCACTTAAATTTTATTTTAGTGGGAGACACTGTCTCTGTTCAAAGCTATGGAAATCTTAGAAAATTAATATATAAAAGCATGCATAACATTCTAAGTCATCCTGTAAAATATAGAGTGATAATGTTTATTTTAATAATGTCTAATATTTTTTGGTTTTCCCAAGCTGCATGGTAATTTACACTAAGGACAGGTGTGGCTTGTATGTGTGCTTTTGCTATATACCTATGCTATAAAAAAATCCACATTGTTATATGCCACAGTTCAATATGCTGAAATAAAAAATATTCTAAGTTAAATATTTTTGAGACAGTGCTGACTGTTTTAGCACTTCAAGACAGAGAACTAAAGGAAAAGGAATTCTTTCAAACACATACATTATGTTGAAATCTATCATGTCTTCTGATGAGGATGAGAAATACAAAGTAATCAAAGTTCTTCTTTCAAAGTCTTGACATTTGTCAACAATCTCTTACAGTCTACAGATCAGTGCCTACTGTCAGGAAATACTACATTTACTACTGTTAAAAGAACATTAAACCTGAGCATAATGGGTGACACTTTCCCTGACCTGAAAACTCATTTGAAAAGATGAAGAACAACTCATGAAATTAGGAAGTGTCATGAGTAAGTGTCTGTGAAATGTGATTGCAAAACCACTATGCTAATTATGAAGATAAAGAATAGGTCAGGAAATAAGAAGACCAGAGGGAAATCAAACAGTAAATGTCTTACAAAGCTTAAAACCTTTATGAGTGATTTAAAAATAAAAGAAAAACAGCAAAACCTGCTACTTTTGTGGCTGTACCAAGAATTGTGAGTCAAAAGTGCTACATACTGGTCTATTCAGTGAGACATTAGGAAATTCCTCTATATTTACACGATCACAGATCTCTGTTTTGATCCTCCAAATTTTCGGTTGTTTATAAGTGGACTGATTTATGTTGGGTGAAGAATACAAATTGAGACACAAAAAGAAACTGATTCCTGTAAGGATATCTTTAAATTACCACTTTGCCTATAGCACATATAACGGATGCTGACAAATGTTAAAGATAACTTTAGTATCTAGTCTTGTCATCTAGTCTGCAGAGATGGGTTTTATATTTGTGCAAATAGTTGATAACTTCACATTGTTGATTTTGTTTGTTTCTTTGTAGTTTTTTTTAATTTTTATTTTTATTCAACAGTCCACTGATTAAGGTACTTTTTTACATAACTAGACTATATATACATTTGCTTTTGTGAGCTTCATAACAGATTTTAAAATGTTGTTCTTCATCACTGAAATGAAAATTATCTGTGACCTTTAAGACTGCCTATCTCCATCTTATGTCTTGGAGATGTTTCAGAGATCAGCTAGTCAAATACAGCAAAAATCTAGAATCTCATGATTAGGATATAATGTAAAAAATTGATTCTAATGGTAGTACTAAATAGCTTGCATATTTTTTGTAAACTTAACTGTCATTAATATAAGATTTACTCAAAATAGCTGATGGCGTGATGGTTTTTATGGACTTAGAGAATGCAAACCTTTGGCAGGAAACTACAAATTCCTACTAGAAAAAATTTCTAATATTCTGCTGACTCTAACATTGCTATCAGATGCTTGTAAAAGGGAGACACCACCATTTGCAGAATTAACTCTAAATTTGTTTTGACTTCCTAAATGATTCTTCAATGACCACATATTTTTTTATTCAACCCAACATATTGCTCAGCTATAATGGACTCCCAGCTCTACTGAAATATATGATTAGCTTCTAAATTGTCAAGTAAATTGATGAGCAAAACGTGAACCCCTGTTGTGTGTCTGCATGACAAGGTTTTGGTAGTGCGGGGGCTATAGGGGTGGCTTTTTTGAGGAGCTGATGGAAGTTTCCCCCATGTCTGACAGAACTATTGCCAGCTGGCTCCAAGATGGACCCGTCAATGGACAAGGCTGAGCCAGCCAGCGAAGCTGGTAGAACCCCTGTGATAACATATTTAGGAAGGGGAAAAACCTGCTGTGGGGCGGCAGTCAAGAGAGAAGAGTGAGAATATGTGAAAGAAACAACTCTGCAAACACCAGAGTCAGTGAAGAAGGAGGGGGAGGAGGTGCTCCAGGCGCCAAAGCAGAAATTTTACCCTGCAACTTGTGATGCAGACCATGGTGAGGTAGGCTGTCCCCCTGCAGCCCATGGAGGTCCATCGTTAAACAGATATCCACCTTCAGCCTATGGAGGACCCCATGGCAGAGCAGGTGGATGACCAAAGGAGGCTGTGACCTTGTGGGAAGCCTGTGCTGGAGCAGGCTTCTGGCAGAACCTGTGGACCTGTGGAGACAGAGAAGCCCACACTAGAACAGGTTTGCTGGCAGGACATGTGACCCCATGAGGGACTCACACTGGAGCATTCTGTCCCTGAAGAACTGCATCCCATGGGAAGGACTGATGCTGGAGCAGCTTTTGGAGAACCGTGTCCCATGAGAGGGACCCACGTTGGAGCAGGGGAAGAGTGTGAGGATTCTTCCTCCTGAGGAGGAAGGAGTGGCACAGGCAGCATGTGACAATCTGCCAGCAACCCCCATTCCCCAATCCCTGCGCTGCTCAGGGGGAGGAGGTAGAGAATCAGGAGTAAAGTTAAGCCTGGGAAGAAGAGAGGGGAAGATGTGCATTACACCTGAAGGGAAGTGCAAAGAAGATGGAAACAAGCTCTTATCAGTGGTTCCCAGTGGTACTGGGCACAAACTGAAACACAGGACTTTCCATCTGAACATCAGGAAGCACTTTTTTACTGATGGTGACTTAACATTGGCACAGGTTGTCCAGAAAGGTCATCTAGTTTTCCTCCTTGCAGATACTCAAAAGCTGTTGGAATATGGTGCTGAGCATCCCACTCTAGGTGGTTCTGCTTGAGCAGGGGCGTTGGACCAGATGCCCTCTTAGGTGACTTCTAACCTCAAGTATTCTGTGATTGTCAGGGCTGGAGAGCTTGCCCTGAATGAGAAGCTAAGGGACCAGCACTAGTTACCTAAGAGCAGCCTCGCGATATCACTATGTGGTGGTCATAAACAAGAGGGAGAGGGGCTACTTATGTGCATCACAGAAATGAGCTAATGGTCATAAACTGTGACAGAAAAGGTTCAAATGGGATACAAGAACAGACTTTTCCACTACTAGGAGAGTCAAGAATTGGAACAAGTTTTCTACAGAGGTTGTGGATTTTCTATACTTAGAGGTTTTCAAAACTGGACTGGATACAGTACAAGGCAACCTAGTCATATAATTGGAAGGTTAAAGATTCAGGTTTGAATCCTGTCCCTCTAAAACTCCATGTCCAATGGTAGTCTCTTAAGGAAAAGGAATTGTGTCTTTTGAGTTTTGGAGAACTCCGGTCACAGGGAGGAACTGGCATCCTTTTATTTGAAATATTGTCCCTAAACATTGTGCTGGCTTCCATGAACTTCATGTACTGTACATCATTTTTTTGTAATGATTTCAGAGTTGGGTGTTTCACTGATAAGTACTGCCAAAGGTTCCAAGAAATTTCATGAAAAGAAATGAAGAAAGATTCTACACAATCTCTACAAAAAAAACTGACATGGGAATTACCTCACTACTGAAAATATTTATGGAAGAACTAAGTTCCACTAAAAAGCTATCTGTGCATTTAAGTTTGTGTATGACAAAATGAAGCTGCTTAACTTCACTGAACACGAATATACACGTATCTACTATCTCAATAAATTAGAGACATAGTGAATTAAACAGTTTTTCTTTTTGACCAAATCAACCTATACAATGCCAGATATTTCACCCCAATGGCAAGAGACAAAATGACATAATTCGGCCAAAATTATTGTGGCAGTTTCCCCTAGTTCTGTCAATGAGTAAATCAGAATGTTTTAATACTATTTTGCTTTCATCATATTACTGAGATAATTATTTTCAGAGAAGATTATGTTATACACAAATTTAAGTGCAGCTTCTGTTCCCATTTTCATGTAACTGGCAGGTATTGTGTAAACCAGAAATGATGCTCCAGTTTTTAGGTGTGTATGCTTTAACAGTCATTGAAGTATCTGCAGAACATGCCATTCTAAAGCAGGGCCTATGTATTAAATACTTTAGTAACACAGTGTGCACCTATAGGTATGGCCACAGAGAAAGCTAAAGCTAAAGAGAACACAAAATAATAGAAATATGAAACAGTGGAAGGAGAACAAGGCAGGCTGAAACACTTTACCTAATTATAAAATGAATGCTTTTTTATAAATTACAGGGAGAAAAAAGGACTCTGAGCAGGGATATGAGAAAGATTAAAATGATACTTCAATAATAAACAAGAGGCAATTGCTGATGTCAGGCTGATTGCTTCTGTTTTTTTTCTGCAGATATAAGATGTGCTGATTTCACTTCAAAGAGTTTTTGTTCTCACAGAGCGAAACAGCTGTGAGGAGAAAAATATGAGAAGAAACAAAAGTTTTACTGAAAAAGAAATAAATGGGCCCAATAAGTAAGTTATATATTTTCTTTTGTTTAAAATAATAAAATTGCCTGCATGTTGATGTTGAAGTGATAGTTCCATGGACAACATTAGTGTGAATACCACTTGTTTGTTAAGTTATCTTAAGGCTTGGAGTACTGTTGCAGGAACTGCTGTTTTCACACACACAAACTGCTGTTCTGTGATTTCTTCAGTTTGCAAGAATGAACATGGCAAAGTTTTTTATCAATAGGCTTGATGGACTGAATTTTTCATCATGTGGTTAACACTAAACATGTAATTTGCACTAAAATTATTTTTCCGCATTCTCCTGAAAAATCACACTATTGTGACACATAGGTCTGATGCATAACCCACTGTTATAACCGGAAATTAGAGATAATATTTAAATTTAGTTGAATGAGCGAAGCCGTGTGTATCTCTTCTACAATAGAGAGAAATTAATGCAAAAATGTTGCCCAGATAAGCAGGCATCAGTGTACTAAGAAATTCACAGATAAGGTTACAGAAACATTTAAATAAATGTATGTGATAATCATAACAATAAAGAAGTAGAAAATACTGTTTTGGAATCATGTGTTTGGAAAAGTAATTTAAAACAGGGTAATTAACATCAGCTCTTGTTTTGTAATTTTTCTTCTACAGCCACTCTGTTTAGAAAGAATATTGGAATAGACCTTTGTGGCTATTGTATTGGAGATGCTCAGTCCTTGCTCTCAAGACCTTCCTGTGAAAATAACAATAAATATAGTAAAACAATGAGGCTTTTTAGGTTTCAGAAGTGGTAGAATAAGTATCAGGTATATGAGAAAAAATGAAAATCTTTTTTTAAACTACAGATCTCATGCAGGTCCTGATCATTACCCACTTACTGAGATTACTAATGTATTTTGAAACTTCTTCTGCTAATGCTGCACCAATAAAACTGTATTAACATAAAACATTTCTTAAACTCTTTCTATATTACACTATTTCTTTCTTAAGCTTTTTACACAATTTCTCCCTCAAATTTTCAGTTGAGATATATGTCAAACTAAGCAATAACTCAGCTTAAAATTATTCTGCTTCACAGGGTGTTCTCTTGCTTGCAGGACGTTAGGTCTGAAACAAGGAATAAGATATAAAGATAAAGAAGATTTTTTTCTCTCCCTTTCCTGTTACTATTTTCCTCTACTTCTGATTGGGGGCTTTTCCTAATCCAAGCTCTTTTTTCTCTAAATTTCATTAGTAATTAGCTAGAAGAGATAAACTCTAGTTGTCTTAAATAATACTGAAGACAAAAGGAAAAGATCCAGAGACTGAAAGTGATCAAGACAGAGACGAAACATCCCTTCCATATCATTTAGGCATCCTGACTATCAGAGCAAACACCGGGCTTGAAGAAGTGTATAGTTCTTAAGTCTTCAAGGCTTTTATTTTTATCTTGGATTTTTTTTTTTAATTTCTCATTTGGGTATTTTTACATGGGGCTTTTGCTGTCTGATTGCTTCAATTTCAGGGAAGAGAGAAGAACAAAAATTATACCCCTTATTTTCTTAAATAAAAACAACTGAAAATCAGCCTTGTTACCTGTCCGATAACACTTTACTTCAAATTGCTGTTTCCTTAAAGGTTTCTGAAGTCTTTTGTCTTTCCTGCTTAAAAGATTCTAACATTTTCTGATGATTCTCCCTTTGATTTCTCAGTGTAGCATACAGATTAATCTTTTATTATTTTTTTTAATACTTATATTGCCATAGGCAATAACAGAAACATTGTTATACGTTATCCAAGAACAGATCTTAAGATTCAAACAAAGGGCATTGTCCATCTCTTTATCATTATCTTTATCATCTGTTGGAAAATGTCAGTTAGCATGATCTATCCAGTAATCTCTTTCCAGCTGTATATTAACTTCAGATCCTGTGCTATACTATATTTTAGGATTATGAGATTACTTGGAACAGATCACAGTCCTAATCTGATGAAAATGGTTTCTTTGTATTTATGGCATTCATCCAACAAGAAGCGTAAGTACGTAACTGTAAGAACTTGATTAGCCCCCTTACATTTAATAGGAATATTTTCAGATTTACCTTACTGAATGAGAGTCATATGGTACATAATAGCTGTGTCTATGCTATTTAAAGTAAAGAAGGCAAAAGCATCAACACTGGCATTTTATTATCCTTACTGCAAATTTTAGCACAATTCCAGCATGGGTTAACCTGGGTCAAACACTGCTTTCATGAAACAGCCTAGGCACAGTTCAGGGCTTGACATGGGCAGGAACCATTAGCACTGAACAGTTTGATAAGAGCCACCCCAGTCTGAAGGGCAATAAAGCATAGCTATATGACTGTGTCATTCTCACTCAGAGGCAGAGAATGTATTAGTAGTATACATATTACCACTGTCACTTTATGGAGGAATTAAAAGATGAAAGACAAATTTCAAATGCCATACCATCTGTCAAAAAAAAATTATTGTAACAGCTATATTGATTTTTACTTCAGTAAACTAAACACAGCAGTGGTTACTTATAACTTTACAATTGGCTATTGACTTTTTTTAAAAGAAAAATAAAAATAATTTAAAAGAAGAAAAAGTATGAGTTATGTGTCATTAATAACCATTTTCTATTTTAAAATTTTCATTTTTATGCTGCTTATCATTAATGATAGATTCATTTTTATGCTTTTGTAAAAGATTTATACGGTTTATGCTACAAGCCAGATCCTGAATTTTGGATATGTTTATGGGCTCCACTGATAAATAGGCTAAACATGTTGCTTTGCAAAGATTTATAAAGTAGCCACAAAAATCTACTTTGGGGCAATTTTTTCCACAAAATGGTTAACTATGACAGTAAGTTCTGCTTCTATACTGTAATATAGTTGTTTTACAAGTCACGTTCAAAAAAAAGAGGAAATTGTGGATGTGATATAATATTTCCAGTTAACTGCAAAGGGCCTTCTGTGCCTTTTTGTGTGGGAAAACAACTTCAATTAAAGAAAGCAACTGTCCAAAACTTTCCATTGTTTCTACCTGATGTTTTCTGAAAAATATTTAGTTCAATATTTACATTCTCTCAATAACATAGATTCAAATACTTTTCTCTCCCCACCCCAAGTTCATAACTCCTCATCTGTTCATTATCTCTCACTCAACAGGCTCAGTTAGACAGCAAAGAGAATCAAGCCCAATGAACTCTCAAATCAATCACCTGAAACTCAGATCTAGTCTAATAACCACTTCTGTTGTCCTTGACAGAGAAAACGATTTATCAATAAGAGTTCAAAAAGTGATCACTTCTAGTAATTTTTAGGAATTTTGTCATGCAAAATCAAGTCTGACACAATAGAGACTGGTTATTATATGCAAATTATCAGACTGGTTTAATAATTTAGGATCTATTGGCCAAATTTTGAGAGAAAACTTTGGAGGGATTTACAGTGTATGATAAAAAACATTTGCATAACATAAATTCTATTTGAGTAATGGATGAAGTCAGTCGCCCATAGGGGGGTATCCAATACAGCTTGAGGTGCTCTACACTGGCAAACATATTTCCGTGAGGTATGACATAGAATATAGGAATGACACAGAATTAGTGGTAGATCCAGGCCCTTTGGAAGGGAAGATAAAGGCCAAAGAGGTTTTTCTCAGGATATTTAAGGTAATGTGAGATATGTATGCTTTGGGAAATGAAATAAGCCTTAAAAATAAGATTTTGCTTACAGAGTAAAGCCTGGAAAACAGATGTGTAAATGTGAGCTAGATTTGTCAAGCTCCCACCAGTCACTGATATTTAGTCAGAACAGTCAGTGGAATTACATAGCTCTCCCTAAAACAAAAAATATTTATACAGTCTACTGACCAGCTTTCTAGACTTGTGACTGTACTGAAAACATATGTCTTGGCTATAATAAGAGGTTAAATGACTAACTTACATGTGGACATCATCATTGTGTGTGTCATATAAACATACAATATTCTTTATAGATTATAGATGTTTTAATCTGTGATCTGAATCTCATCATATGTGTCATGTGAACAGAGAATAGACAATGACAAATCACGAGCTGTAACTTTGCCACTTAGTGGAAGGAGGCTTTGTGGGCCACAAGATGCACTTGCAGTTGTTATGAATTGTCATTTCTAAGTTCCTGCATCTTTTGTGGAGGACCTGTTTTTGCTTTGTTCTTTTGAGTGGCAAAGATATATTTGATTTCTTCCTCTTAGAAATTATCATATATTCTTATAAAAATTACTGCACTGAGACATGAGTATATGATTATTCTTCATTATTAATCTGTAATTTGTAAAAGTAATGTCTGGGTCTGCAATTTTGTTAATGGCCATATATATTACGTGTCTCTATAGTCATCCTTTTGCCTGTTTAAACTGAAGAAGAGAATATTTTTTGTTTTAATAATTTCAACATGCCTTCTTTTTTAAAAGACGTATGTACGGGCTTTCATCTGAGGATGTCAACTCTTTCACTGAAACCTACAGGTTCTCAAGCAGACAATTACTTCTGTACTTAGAGGTATAATTAACCACAAAGAAATCCCTTTAAAATACTAAAGAGAATATTATAAAAAGAGTGTTCAGTTTGAAGTCTTGTTGAAATTAATAAAACACATATTTTCCAAACATAGATGGTCAATGAATTTACTACCAAATTTGTAATTAATACTTGAAATATATTGTTTGTAGAATCACGGGAAAAATTATCTGTGGGTTAAGAGAGTGGAAGGGGACTGGACTTATTTAATGAGGTATAATAACTTGAAAATTACAAACTGTCATTATGAAATAAAAAGAGTGTGCTATCATTTAGAATGCATTGGCAATTGGTCAATGACTTGGAAATCATAAATGTGTTGCAAAAGTAGAAAGATGGTCACTTTACGAAGGATCAGTGAACAGAAATAGGTCAAGTAAGTAAATGATGAAAAAGCTAGAAAGAGTAAGTTTTAAAATTGTGTATATTAGCGAAACAGAGTGTCCTGGATTCAGCTGGAATAGAGCTAATTTTCACAAGAAACTCGCTGGGCTGACCCAACAGCCAATCCAATGGGATATTCTGTACTATGTGATGTCATGCTCAGTATTTAAGTGGGGAGCTGGCTGAAGGAGAGTCTTTTTGCTACTCAGGAGCAAGATGAATATCGGGTGGTGAGAACACTGCATGTTCTATATGCTTTATATCAGTATTATTGATTGTTGTTTTTTTCTCCCTTTGCCATTCTCTTAAACTGTTCTCATAGCAACCCAGGAGTTTTTGCATTTTTCCTTTTGATTCTCTTCCCCATCCCACCGGGGAGGGGGAAGGAGTGAGAGAGTAACTGCATGGTTCTTTATTGCAGATTGAGGCAAAACCACAACAGTTCTTGGTGCCCAACATACGGCTCGAATACAACAACAGATTTGTACTAAATGTGCTATAGCTATAGTTGTTATTAAATGGTAAGCTCCTGTGTGGGTCACAGAATTGGTTGTTTGTGCTGCTTTTCTCTTTGTTTTGCTGAGCTTTGGAGCATGTTAGTACAAATGATGGCTATGTGCTTTGTCCTGGTGTTGACAGTCTGGCTGTACTGCAGAAGCTGTCTTGTGGAGATAATGAGGGAATGCATCTCCCTTTCCCCACCTGGGATTTCTGTGGATGGTTTTATTAGGCAGGCTCCTGAGGCCCTTGTTCACCCTCATGTGAGCTGTCTAATACTACTAGTTAATACTGTTGGCATATTACGGATTTTGTGAAATGTGGTCTTGTCCTGGTGTAAGAGAAAACAGATTCTGGATGAGGTGATAGTGAAATGTGCCCTAAAGTAGCCATCCCCTGGGTGGCAGTGTGTGTGTAAGGATCTGGGCAGGTTCCTAGAACGGTTATCACCTCCCATAGCCTGGGATTTTACACCTAAACAGGCAAACAACCTGGGCAAACTTACGCGCCACCTGATAGAAGGGTGCCTTGTTTACCCCAGTAAAAACCAGCAGTTTCTAGCACTGCACTGGGGTCTGTCCTGTGCCTATCAAGCCACTGTTCAGTACTCTCAGAAGACTGTGTCTGAGGCAGGAACCCAGACTGCACCTGAGGACAATAGAGTTGAGGTAGGGACCCAAACAACAACAACTACAGTAATTGCCCCACTAGTGAAAAGCAAAAAACAGTGGACAAGGAGAGCAACGGGTCCATACCATCGATTAGTAAGAGAGGATGAAGAATAGAATCATAGAATGGTAAAGGTTGCAAGGGACCTTAAAGATCATCTGGTTCCAACCCCCCTGCCATGAGCAAGGACATCTTCCACTAGACCAGGCTGCTCAGAGCTCCATCCAGCCTGGCCTTGAACACTTCCAGGGAGAGGGCAGCCACAACTTCTCTGGGCAACCTGTTCCAGTGTTTCACCACCCTTATGGTAAAGAATTTCTTACTAGTATCTCATCTAAATCTGCCCTCTTTTCATTTACAGCCATTCCCCCTTGTCCTATCACTACATACCCTTCTGAAAAGTCCCTCTCCATCCTTCCTGTAGGCCCCCTTCAGGTACTGGAAGGTTGCTAGAAGGTCACCCTGGAGCCTTCTCTTCTCCAGGCTGAACAGCCCCAAATCCCTCAGCCTGTCCTCATAGGAGAGGTACTCCAGCCCTCGGATCACCTTGGTGGCCCTCCTCTGGACTCGGTCCAACACATCCATGCCCTTCTTATGCTGGGGGCTCCAGAGCTGGATGCAGTAGTCCAGGTGGGGTCTCACAAGAGAGAAGTAAAAGGGCAGAATCCCCTCTCTCGACTTGCTGGCCACACTTCACTTGATGCAGCCCTCGATGCGGTTGGCTTTCTGGGCTGCAAACGTGCACTACAGGCTCATGTTGAGATTCTCATCCACCAGTACCCCCAAGTCCTTTTCCTCAGGACTGCTCTTAAGCCACTCTCTGCCCAGCCTGTACTTGTGGTTGGGCTTGCCCCGACCCACATGCAGGACCTTGCACTTCGCCTTGTTGAATTTCATGCGGTTCATGCTGGCCCACCTCTCCTGCCTGTCAAGGTCCCTCTGAATGGCATCCCTTCCCTCCAGTGTGTCAATCACATCGTACAGCTTGGTGTCATCAGCAAACTTGCTGAGGGTGCACTCAGTCCCACTGTCCATGTCGCCGACAAAGATAAACAGCACCGGACCGAGTACTAAGCCCTGAGGCACACCACTCGTCACAGGTCTTGACCTGGACATCGAGCCATTGATTGTAACTCTTTGAATGCGTCCATCAACCCAGTTCCTTATGCAATGAGTGGTCCATCTGTCAAATCCATGTGTCCCGATCCATTATCGGGGAGGTTTCGATTCGATCCCAGGAGACGAGATTAAGATGCAAACACAGTCATATGCCATGCAACCTTGTAAACTTTATTTTTGGTGAACTGGGAATTGGAGGTCTGGCAGGGACAGCAGCGGGGGAGGGGCGGAGAAGACGAGACAGGGAAAAAAAAAAAGGGTAAAGTCGGAAAAAACCCAGAGGGCGAGGAAAAGAAGTGCGGGGGAGGGGAGAGGATCAGTTACCACCACCACGGATT
>Ga0065711_1026709_pt1 | contig 61745 bp, 27 predicted proteins | sample Hoacrofraction12_FD_59098 | JGI IMG/M metagenome (GOLD analysis project Ga0065711, IMG submission 59098) | Hoatzin crop microbial communities from Cojedes, Venezuela - Epithelial fraction 12 v2 (version 2) | ecosystem: Host-associated > Birds > Digestive system > Esophagus > Crop | place...
AACCACTGATCTACATGCCCCAATAGTTTTGTCTCTTGAAGCTCACTGCACAGTAATGAAGAGAGACAGGTTCTTATACAGGGTGATTTAGGATACGTTTAGATTGAAGAATAAGTGAGGTTTACAGCACCCCATAACCCTGATGCCCATAATGTACCTGTCAGACGACCTGTTTGATCACAACACAGCTCCCTTTCAGCCTGAGCAGCGTGGTGTCCTTACTCTCAGATCAGGGTATGGGCCAGAATTTGCCTCAACCCAACATGAAGTCAAAAGCCATCTGGAATTCATATGCAATCTGAGTCTGGGAAACACCTCTGATTTCCACAGTGTATAGCTTCACACTATAGATATAACATCTGATCACCCATGTCCAGCTCTTGCTCTGAACCACAACCTTCACTAATCACTCCTCACCGACAGTAGTTACAAAAACTACATTTGCACCCTAACTGAGGCATGGTACTATGGTAAGACAGTGAAAGTATCCCTGAAGACATCATCCAAGTAAATTAACAACTACAGTACTTTCCTTTCGACATGAATCGAATATCGATTTGGTGAAAAGTAGGGGAAGTATGAGAAAGCCTTAAATAAGATGCGAAGCAGCAAAGAAATCATCAAATGACCTACACCAAAGTTAATAAGACCTGCTGCTCTGAAGCGTGAGAGTCACAACAATTGTCCGTAAACCAGCAGACTGAAATGTACTTTTTGTTGCTGGAAGGCTGCATAATTACAAACAGTGCCAGTGTCTAGCAGCACACACCGTGTACCTTAGTACCAATAAAACAGGAACAATAAAACAGGCAGGTACAACATCTATGTCACAAGATCCCCTGTATGAGAATCCTCTAATATGGAAAATTAGTTAATTATACAGACTGTCAAAAACGTTGTGCATAATACACTTTATAATATAATGTTTTTTACTACCCTGACAATGTTAACACCTAATTACAAGGAGGTAAGACACTCACAGTGTTTCATAAATCACTTTTTTTTTTTTTCTACTCTGGGCACATAGCATAGAATTTACCCTATTATTATGATTCCAGTCTCTCTCAGAAGTATGGAATGAGTTATATGTTAAGTGGCATATATAGAAGAATAGATACCTCTTTTATGTAAGGATTCCATACATACCAATCTTATTCCACATGCCGATACAATTCATGAAGGTATATATACACTAACTGACACTGAGAAGTTTACACACCCTTATTTATTGTATACGGACCATCATACAGGATAGCTCAAGCTGCCAGACTAGTTTTCCAGGCAGATCCTCTACTAACGCAACGCCTTCTGTTGGAATGGATAAATATCTATTCTTTGGCTCCATATATAATGTCAAATCAAAGGAGAAACAGAAGCTGTACACTGCTTACTTCTTAGCCTCCAAAGAAGAAAGGGTTTTTTAAAAGCTTTGTTCAGTTAAAATCAATTGAATACTTTTTATTCTAGAGACTCAGCAGGACTTGACACCTATTCCCTTAGTTGCCTTAATGCACTGCCAAAATACTAACTGTAAATCAGTAAAAGCAGGGAAAGAAAACTAATTTCAAATTTTGTAATCTTGAAATGTTGAATGTACTCCAGATTTTGGCTGTTTGCGTATCAATGTATAGCTCTAGCAATGCAATCAACAGCAATGAGCCTAATGCGCTATATTTCGAATGTTGGAAAGCTTGTGCAAAAGAATTTAATGAAGTCATTTTCAAAGCAGGAAAAAAGAACATTTAAAAAGTATATGAAATAACCTCTCAAAATCCGATAATATTAAAGAAAAGCTGTTCTTTATAAACTTCTTGAACAAAATTATTTGGGGGAACTCAGAATATACTTGGATGAACAATCGGACATTAAATCTACAACTTGTCAGGTCGACACTAAGATTTCAGATGCCTTAGGATTTGATTTTGGTTTTTTGTAAGCTTCTTCAAGAAACCAAAATAGCAAAATAATACTAATGATATGCTGAATGCTGCATTGCACGTATTCTATTAAACACTAATTTATTGCAGTATATGCAGTCACAGTAGTGTAGTTTATAGTGACAACAACATTAGGAACAGTCATGTCACAAAGAGGAAGGCACACAGTACAAATAAATTCATGTGCTCTGTAGGAGGAATATGAATTAAGTGGAAATGAATCTTAAAGGTTAATGAACCAGATTTTTCCCATATTAGATATTTATTTAAATAACTGTATTCAGAATTGATCACAGATCGGAACTGATGAGGAAATGCTTTGCATAAACTTTTTGCTCTTACAAACTTATCTGATTTGCTGTAGTGTTCGGGAAATATTCTGAATGATTTAAAGAATTGAACATGACTACATAAGAAAAATATCTGACTGACAAGCCTCAAAAAACGACATTCATAATAGACCTGCAATATCTAGACATTCCTCCTCTGACACAGTAAAATAAGTTTTGTAAAATCCAGAGCTCAGATATGGAACAAACACATGTTCGCTAAGCTTCAGTTTTCTATTCCAACACATTTTCTTGCATTTCATTTCTCATTTACATCTCTGCTACAGAAATCTTTTCCTCACAACCTGTATTTCACTTCTCTAATGAATAAATCGTACCATACAAACAACAGTATCTGCACCATAATGAATGCCAATGCAAACACTGGAAACTACCTTTGCTACATTAATTTTCAAATGATGTTTCAAAAACTGCTGAGGAAATATGCCAAAACCTATCCACATGCACAAACATGCAGTTACACAAATCTGTGTAACTACTGAACTTCTCTCTGCTGGGAAACACAAATGGGAAGGAGAACATGAAACTTCAGAGTTACTCTGTAATAGCTGGCCCACTCTTCCACACAAATTTACTTCCTAAATCCTTACGCACATAGGTTTTCACATTGTTTACTGTTAATGACTATTTTTATGACTTAAGGGGACTTTTATGACTGTGGGACTCAACCCTAAGTTTTATGTGACTAGTTTCGTCACATAAATTAATTTAGCATTCACTGTTTAACAGTAGAGGTTACATGCAATACTAGTGACAAAATACAGTGACTGTTGGAGCAGAAAACTGCCAGTCAGATTTTCCTCACCATGCAGTGAAGATGGGCATTAGCTTAAATTTTTTCTCTGTCAGTGACTAAGATACTGCGAGCCTCTACTACGTTTTCCCATTTGCAAAAGACAAGAAGACACAGAATTACCTAGTTCATTGATGAGAATTGGTGAGTTTCTTGTATGAAGACAAAGTTACATTCTAGGAACAAACTACCATCACTGACAGCATTGTGTGTGAGAGCTGTAAATCTTGATATACCCATTCCTTACTCTTCCTTTCTTTGCTATAAAACATATCATTTTGGAATTTCAAAAGCCTTACTGTAAGTTTTAATGCCCGGATCTAATTCAGCATTATGAAACCATTGCAAAAGCTTAATTTAAAAATGTTCACCCATTCTTGGTTTTCTTTTTATTTGATATCCACCCACTGCTTTTGTTATTGATGTGTGCATCCTTTTAATGGAAATACAAAATGAATAATAATTTCTTTCAGTATGTATTTGCTGTTCACTCTGTTTTGTGACTTTACAATACTTTGGTGAGTACAAATACTGAAGTTATCCCTACACCAAGGAACAAAGCTGTTATTTGATTGGGTTAAACCAATTTACAGTCTGTGTTCCAAAGCTCTGAAACTACCGTTTCCCAACACTTTCACCAAAGATGACAAAGGCAATAAAAGACATATGTCTCTGTCATCTTACAAAGAGGCATATTTTTCATCTTCTTTACTTATCTAATCTACTATCTAAAAAATCAGCATAAGCAATGAAATGAAAAACATCTAAGTCATTGCTGTTCTGAATGGATGTAATGTCTCCTTTTTGACATATTTGGTGTAACTTTGTTCTGTATTTTAAACCTAGACTTTGAAAAGCTGCCTCAAAAGATACTCAGAAGCATACTCAAATTACTTCTACGTCTTTGCAGGCTGAGACTGAGAGGAGGAAAGTCCAGTTCTAGAGCCTTAGAGAAATATGAATAAATAACTTGCAGTTAGAAAACTTCTCATCCTGTTACACATGCGTATCTCATTTATCCTTAGTAGAACTGGACAGATGCAAAAAAATTAAACTGGATGGCCAGAAGATAGATCACATTTGTTTGATAGATTATGACCCGATTTCTGCAAGTGGGTGGCAGAGAAAAGAGACGATTTCCAGTTGCTGAGCCTCACCAGATTCACACGTAAGGACCACAGAACAGATTCAGCTGGGGTTAGGGAGACAGACAGCAGAGGGACAGATGCAGCCTAGTGCTAACAGCTGACCCGAAATGAAGCTGCGTTATACTGCCTGCTAGTTACCATACTTGCAGGTCTTTCCTCTGTGCTTACCCCCTGTGGGACATTGCCCTGTGGGTGAGGGCATAGCTTACACTAGGGCTGTTGTATCTCAGTCTTTCATTGAAGTGTCCCATAATGGCTGATGCCCAGTCCTCTACCTGTCTTCTGCTTCAGAAAGAACATACCTTTGAATTAGGAAACATAATTTTAAAAAGGTAGCATTCTATAGTAAGAGCAGGAGAGAACAAAAAATTCATACCTCCCTCGTACTCCCTTTCATGAAATTCAATTCACTGGTACTCTCATTTCATTTATCTGTTTTGTTCATCCTTATTTATTTGTATCCATATTCTCCAACCTATTTTTAACTTTACAGTTAAAAAGCCAAAAAATATTTTTTTAATCTACTTGATGCACTTAACTTGGTTATGGAATTAGTTTCTTTTTCAATTAGAGCATGACAGAAGAAAAGCATATACTACGATTTTAAAGATTAGCAGTGAAGAATCTTTCACTCATAGCAAATCCTGACAAACTATTATATCCTGCTTTACCTTCCCAAACTATTAATTCTTCTCAGTTCTACCTAACACAATCAAATCCATTCTGCATTTCCATTTCTTTCACATCACTAGCCTTCACAATGTCAGAAACCACTCATTTTTTAATCTTCCTTTGCTCTATTCAACCAACACAGTATAAGGACAAAAAGTCTAGCTTAGCAGAGTTGAATTTGCTTTGCCATCAGTGAACACATCTTTCAAATTGCTACAGTGAAACCCCATCAATCTTTGATTAGAAAACATTAATTTCTCCTGGTTTTGAGGTTTCATGCAGTTACTCACCAGTACTTCTTCAAAAACATTTAAATTCATTCATGATGAAACATTTCTCCAGATAGATGAAACATTTCTCCAGATAGCCATGGCATTAGAGGTACAGATACTTTAATTAAAGCTTTTAGGTTTTTTTCTTATTTCCTCTTACTACTTTTTCCATTAACAGTTTAATAGGTTAGTAAAAATGGCAACTACTAAACTTTCCTCCAAAAATGAAAGAAACCCAAAGTTTTCCAAGAGTAGCCAAGAAACAGAGAGCCAATTTGAAGGGAAGTCACTATTAATTCTGAAGCCTGTATATATTGAGTCAAATTCAGGACAGTAATTCTGCATTGACGGTGAGAAACAAAGACAAAATTCAAAACACCTTCCCCCCAGCTACCCCTTTTTCCCCAGGCTCAGCTTCACTCCTTCACTCCCAGCTCCTCTGTCCCACAGTGGTGCAGAGCAATGGGGAAAGGGGCTCGTGGTCAATCCGTAACAGCCCCGCTCTGCCGCTCTTTCCTTGTCACACTTTGCCGCTGCTCCAGCATGGGGTTCCTCTCATGGGATACAGTCCTGCAGGATAAACACGCTCCTGCAGGATAAATCTGCTCCTGCACGGGCTCGTCTCCGCACGCTGCAGTTCTTGTCAGGAGCCTGCTCCAGTGTGGGCTCTCTGGGGGCCTCAGGGGTGTCCATCTCTGCTTGAGCACCTGGGGGTCCTCCTGCCCTCCTTCTGCTCTCACCTCGGCATCTGCAGGGCTGTTTTTCACACTTCTTCCCTCACTTCTCACTGCCACGCAGTGTTTTTCCCCTTCATAAATACTCTTTCCCAGAGGTACCACCACTGCAGCTGAGGAGCTCAGCCATCTCCTGCGGCGGGCCCACCAGAGCCGACGGGAACAACCCGTGTCTGCCCTAGGGCAGCCCTGGCCCCTCCTCACAGAGACTGCCCTGCAGCCCCCTGCCGCCAGCATCCCAACACCTGCACCTGGTCCGGTCCCACATCTCCTTCCATATTATTGAGTCCCAGTGCCATTTTACTGGCTTTAACAGACACAGGCCCAAATTCAGAAGCGTGTGTTGCTGTTTCTTTGCTGTCAGTGAGAGGCCAAGGCTTCACGGTGTTCCTCTCTAGGTACCATTTTGGCAGGTGCTCATTTTGTTGGGTTCAAAGACAAGAGAAAAATGCAGACAATGCTGCCTAAGAGTGGGTCTGCTTCCAGGATTTTATCTTATCATATTTTACAGACCTCCAGACAATGGAGATATTACAGCTTTCCAACTTCTTTCAAAATAATAAAACCCGCCACAATCTTTTACAAGAATCAAATAACCTAAATATCGAATTTCTGGGTTACAACTGGGAACATGAGTGCAAGGGGAGTCCTGTGCATTTCACATCCATCAATTCCTACAGCTTTGACGAACTCAGAAAACTTATTTCCACACTTTCCAAAAACATGGCTGGGGCCAGACCTCATTCCCGGCAAGGACGCTCTGTCAAGAAGTCCTGAATACAACCTTGTTCTTGCCGCTGAATTTTACAACGCCAGTGCAGTTCATTTCACAGTAAATTCCTCAATTACATTCCTCAGTAATGTAAATTATTTCTGTTGCTCTACCATACAGTCTCACTATATAAAATCACATGATACAGCATTATGCGGGCTTCCTGCTTTACTCTGTTCTTTTTTGAGGGCATTATTAGCCAATTCCTTACATAGAAGGTAAAACAGTGCTCCTGCAGCTATTACTTGCTCAATTTTCAAGTTCATTAATCTTCACGATTTAAAAATATGCATTTCAAAGAGCACCTCTGGTGTTTAAATGTTTTAATTTACTGGACTAATTGATAGCTATCCTTAGAGCTGTGCTGTGTGAAAACTCTGGGAAACGCAAATTAAATCTCACTGCTTATGTTGTCAGATAAAGTTGGTACAAGTTGTAGCTTAATACTTTTTAAATTGTGTGTAAATCATTGTCTTTGTTCTGCTAAAACAAAAAAAATACATTTTTAGGTTGTGGTAAGAAAAAGCAACAATAGTTTTGTGACAAATCCCAAGATGCATCAGATAATTCTTTTGGCACCGGATTCACAAAGCACCATTCATGTTTGTAACCAATTCAGGACGCCTCTATCAAACTACAGAACTGACTCAGGTTTTATTTAAATACACTGTATGTAATAAGGCTAATCTATCTGTTTCTTAGAAAACAGTTTCAAATATTTCGTCTGGCTGAACTAACAGCTGTTGTGCTGTTAGTTCATCTAGTTTTGGCCAAAGGAGCTGGGTCATCTCCTGTAGACGCCACTCACAATGCTGCATTTGCCTGCTATCATGCTGAAATAGATTCATCCTGTATGATGTACAGATAATGGGGATCCCTTTGTAGGTTTATGCCACTCTGCTCAGACAAATCTGACACATTCTATACTCCAGGGCCCGTATAGGCGTAGATGGAAAGGTTTGATTTAAAAAAAAAAATATAAATTCGAAGCCATGTATTACCTTAGTTAGATGAGTATTGATCCATTTTGTGAAAGTCCTTTTCTGCACTGACTCTTGCTCATCTGAGAAAAAAAGGAGATCAGTTTGATTAAACATTGCTGAATACTTTTGGATTTCCATGATGGAAGAACAGTATTACCTATTGACAACAAATGTATTCCGCACTTGCCAGAAATGCCACTATATTTTCTTGAGACAGTTAATTTTGCCTGCAACTACTCATAACAAACATTTCATATTCTTACTGACGCTTGACTATTTGAAGTGTTTCACAGCAAAGTTCAAGTCTTAAGCAGTCAATGACTAGTCAGACAGCATCTCTAATCTGCATGCCAAGATCAGTTCGACTTCTAAGTCCATATTGTATTTACCCAAGGTCTGAGCACTTCGAACATCTCTGTACTTTTTAACTAGAATCCGTGTCTCTGACATTCAAGGTGCTTTTATGTAGAAAGTCAACCAGGAACTTAGAAAAAATACTTTTAGTATGTATATTTGAAAATGTCTAGAATGTTGAATTAATGATTGGAAATTGCATTATCAAGCTTATTTGTCCTCTGGGAGATCCTGTCAGGGAGGAGCAATTAGCTAGTTCAGGCAATTTCTGCACTGCTACTTACTACCTCCCTTAGTCCTGTCTGGAAGCATTTGTCTGATTTATAGTGAATTTCACTGATTCTCAGATAATGCCTCAGGGACCGTTGCCAGCTGCATAGACAAAAATAGCTCCTGAATGAGCTCCCCCAACTTCAGCAGCCAGGGTCACAGCTGCGGAGGGAAGAGAATCACTGTGCCATAACCAATCCATGAAGTTCTGTTCCTTCATTGTGGGGAATCAGGTTTGACACATGGAATAATTTCATAACGGGCATTCAGGTATTTATGTTGGAGATTTTTCTTTCAAAAATAAAAGGAAATTCTTATTTCACTGAAAAATCATGTTATTACTATTATCAGTTCTGAAGGAACACATTCATTCCCCTACAGAAAATCCAAATAAATAAAATTGCTGTTAAATATTTACTTTTTGTAAGAACAAATGCATGTCCCAAAACCTACAGGTTGAAAATCTAATTTTAGCTACTGCCTTTGATACTGACTTGTGCAGCACTGAGTAGTGATTTGATCTCTTTCACACCTGTAAACACTGAGGAGTGATTTGATCTCTTTCATACCTGTAAAATCAAAAGGGAACATTCTTTAATCCCCTTTGAAGTTCTGGAACAGATAAGTACTAACTTTCATGCACTGCTAATAATAAGCTCACTGATTTACACTCATGCAATGCTGCTCCCCAATGAGGGTACATAAGGATGCAAATCGGCACGCAAGATTCTTCAGCCAAAGGGTTATCTTAAGTGAGACAATGACGGCTCCCTGACCGCATACGAGCTCCCAAAAAGTGTTTGTGTGTTATGACTCAGGGATATTTTCTTTACATATACACAATATTTCACTTATAAGAAATAACAGAGGAAAAAAAGATACATATACTTGCCAGCATCTATTTCTAGATTAGCACCCTTCATGTCTAAGAAAATAATTTTGCATTCTTTATTTTTCTTTTCTTTTATTTCATTGGGTAGGCTGTCTTACATAATATTTAAAACATTCATTACATTCTCAGGATCTACTTGTTGCACTGACAGGCAAGTTATGAAAAGTATCACTCAAAATACAGCACTGTGCTTCATTCCGTACTGACTAGTTTTGGCAAGGGGTGTCTACTTTGTATACGATAATTGTTTCTACATTGCGGAAAACAGATTTCTCACTGTACGGTTTCCAACCATGAACAAGATGTTTCCCTTCTGACGTGCCGTAAACGCCAGCTGCGCTCTGATGAGCAAATATGTAGACAGGTAGCCCAATTAATTTCAGTGGAAGCACTTGCACACTTGAATCGGGTTGTGTGTGAGTAGGTAGTAGGTGTGGGGACAGAGGTCAAGTGTGCACAGAATCAGTCCAGCTCTGGCTTCATTTGCACCTCTCTAACTTAAAATTCACCAGCAACCACGATACAACAACAGCACAGCAAAAGAAAAGAAAAGAACTGGGCCTTTAGAAGTCAAACATCTGATCAGAGAAATGAATGAAAATGATTCCTTAATATGTAGTTCCAGTGCATCCTGCTGATTTAAGAAGCAGCCTTCTGACAACTGGAAATCAGAGAACCAGCTGCCAGCTTCTAAATGTTTACCAGCAGAACACATACAGTTCTATCATATCACTCATATCAACAAACAGTAGAAACAGCCTTTCAAAATAATCTGTTTCAAGAGAATATATGTAAGCAATATATTCTTTATGAGCCCAACAGCAACTACAAATAATCGAGTTTCCTTTTTTTTAAGGACTTATTTTGTATAGGCTTAAAAGGAACAGATTTTACCACTGTAAAAGCTATGTCTGAACATAACACACGTAGTGCATTGATTTTACAAATTCCATGATAAATATGCTTTTTACAGATTTACCTGGAAATGCATTGAACTGATGTAAATTCTCCACAGAGGTACTGTTTATGCATGCCCACAAGACGCAGGTGTCACACGCTTTCTTACGCTCCCCCCACTTGCTGACTGTCAGCTCCTTATTTGCACCACTTACCCTGCCGGTACGGAAAGAACCCGGGAAGCAGATTTAACGACGTAACATTCCTGCCACCAGCACCTTTGTAGCGAGCCATAAGCAATGATGCTGCTGCTGCCGCTGCTGAGGCTGCTGCTGTTGCTGTTACTCCTGTCTCGTGTAGTGTGCGGTAATTCTTTAGAATACAGCCAGAAGTATTTTTTCAGTAGCAATCTGATTTTTTTCCTTCAGTGGAAATGCAGGCCTCTTACACAAATCCCTCCACCTGCTCTTATCGGAGAATTCACTTGAAGCCAGACCTTAAAAACATCTTTAGATTTTCTTGCAGAGATGCAACAGCCAGACAAAGCCAGCTGTACTGGAAGTAGCAGTTCTGCTGGTCTCACTGCCATCATCCTTCTCCACTGTTTTCCTGTGGAAAGATTTTATTATCCGAGCAGCAGCCAATCCGCTAGCGGAAACCTCTGATGTCAAGAGCCTGAATAATTCATCCAGGGACTGGGACAACCCAACCACACTGCCGATATCCTAAAGCAGCAAGATGCGTGGCTGCAAAAAGCGATGCAGTCTTCTCACCAGTGCTTTTATAACAACACACTGCTCAGTAAGCATAAAAATGGCTGAATGGCATAGCCCTTCTCTAGGTCATCATACATATAAAGGAAAGCAGCTTTTAAAATCAACCACTTGGGTTCATCACTACATATTCTATTTAGACATGGGTGTCCTTCAGTTTTGCAACAGTGAAGTGGAAGAAATAGCAAGCAATGAATCTGAACAGACACGTAGGCCGCTTAGCTTTCAATCATATATAATAATAATATATTTAATAAAAATATACAAAAATAAAAATAATACATAAGAATAATATATAAGAATAATAATATATTTGAACTGTTGTACAAGAAGGTTGAAATGTGTGTAAGGATGCACAGAATTTTTGGGGTGCACCTAGATCAGCCTGAAACATACTCAAATTTATGTTAATATGCAGTACTTTCTTTTTCATTATATCAGAGCAACAGAGCATTTGAACAGACTTTGTTTTGCTCTGGTAAAATGAAGGCAGTTGTGAAACACTATGAGGGGAGATTCATATGTTGTTCACCCACAGGGCCCAACAGAGCAGTACACACTAATGAAATGAGAATAAAAGGCCCACTTTTATTATGCCACTACAGTAAATATACTGTTATTGAGGTTGAATTCAAATTGTTGTTTTTGTAAAATTCAATGACTCTGACAAGATCATTCTGCATCTGAAAGAAACCTTGCAAGAAAGTTTTGTTTTATTTAAACAAAAGTCTTCCTTTAATTGTCTGGAAATGTCTTCATATTTGTACAAACCTTTTGTCTACCAAAGCACCACTAACAGACTGTATTTTTAGGCTGACTCATAAAAGAGAAGACAAATGTAATTGGATATATTTACTTAAAAACACTTAGAACAAATTATTTTGAAAGATGAACAAAACCAGCCATGTATCTTCAGACAGCTATGAATATGCTGATAAAATATTCCTCTTATATGCACATTATAATGACTAGTGTCATGCGTATCACATCTACGAAGAGAGAGCGAGCTCCCTGGCAGAGGAGGCAGGCTTCCCTGGCAGCATGGTCCCTGCCTGGCGGCGGTGGCAGCAGCCCCTCCGCGGCCACTGAGCTCCAAGTGCCACAGGGAGATGTGGGGTGCACAGCAGCGGGGCTCACACCCTGCACCTCTCGCCTCATGTGCCTGGGGACCCGATGGTGAGAAGGTCACGGCAGCACAGGGCTGCAAACACAGGGTTCTGCTGCGAGGGAACACGTGGAGCACTCTCGTGCACAGAGTGAGAGACATGACAGGGACGAGTTCACACATGTCTAGTAAAAGCATCTTGATTGATACTCAGTGACCTAATATGTGGAGATTTGCTTTGTTTCTTAATTTAGTGAAAATCAATTCAAGTTGCTCACAGCTCCTTGTGTTCAGCATCCTTTTTTGTTTTCTTTGGTTTTTATAGCTCTGTCCTAATAACACCAAGGAGCTTTTTGTTTTGTTTTATTTTGTTTTGTAGGTCTTCGGCACCTTTAGCAATACCAGTAAAACAACTCAGAAGTGCAGAAAAGTGTGCCAAACCACCTGCAATGCTTCAAGATGTCACTTGAGAACACAACACAGCCCAGAAAGCAGCAAACAGCACCCCGCTGGGATAGTTTGTTTGGTCAGCAGTATGGCATAAATTCACTAAAGCTTTCAATAAGATATATTATATAGCAATTTCCATCTTCATCAAGGACTTTCTTAGCTTAAAGCAGCTGTGGAAAAGCTTGCAGAGTCAAAGCAATAATATGGAGCCTCTACTTAGCAATATTTTAAGCTATATAGTTTAATCAACACCTCCATAACAGATGGATTACCGCATCCAAGAGCACTACACAGAGGCAATGCAGGCTCATTTATTTTCCGTTAAGTCTCCAGTTAATGTTTTTATGGAACAATGCGGGACAGTTTTGCTTTACAAAAAACAACAAACAAAGTAAAAAATTTGGTGGTAGCTCTAAAGATAATATATTGTTTGTAAGTTGCTAAATTGAATAGTAACACTCTACACTGTAGGAAGAAAAAAAGGATAAGGGAGCTATGGGCAGTGGTAGCAAAGTAAGAAAGAGAAAAAAAGTTATTTCAGCAGCCACTGCAATGCAGTTGACAAGAAGACTTAGCAGTATTGGTACAAAGAATGGGAATACATTTTTAAATATCTCATGCACTTAGGACTTCTCAATTCTTTGTATTTTGAGGAGAAAGATAGGATTTGTCAAAGCGTGGCTTTGTGATACATGCCTCTATTGAATGTGTTTTATCAGAGACAGTGAGCCAGTCCCACTAACAGATCTGTCATCTAAATTTCCAAGCTCCGAGACCTAGGTGCCCACACCAGCCATAGCCTGCTTCACCACTGAGCACCAGTCTGCTCTCCACCAGTTGCTACAGAAAGGAAACCCGTGCACAAGGGCTAGAGGGCAACCAGTCATCCTTGCTCAAACCCCTACTAGGGAAAATGATGGAGATCGGCTCTGTGGGGTTCACACCAGCATATACCATTGCTTAGTCTAGAGGTAACCTTAGTACAGTGGTTTGGGGGCCAAAGGTTTTATGTCATTTGGAAGAGTGGAAGTAGAGAAAAAAAACTCTGCATACTGGTAGAATAGTTACAGGACAGTGAAGCGTGGAGAAGCAGTCCCACAGCCGCAGAAATGCCGCCTGCTGTGCAGCATGCTGCTGGACAGCAAGTGGCACACTGCTGAGAACTTTCTGCTGTTACTGTCTGTCTGAAATGTATTTACAAAATATATATTTCGATTTTACACATTTCTTATTTATTTCCTTCACTTCTAAACCAGAGAAGGTGTCTATCCAGCCACTAGTTAGAAAGATACACAGAATGATTCAATTTATCACACAAAGAAGGTTGTATTTTAAAAAATATCTGGCTATAATCAAATGCAAACCAAACAAATCATTGTTTCTTCTCTTGTTCTTAGTCAATTTATTCTTATACAAGCACATTCACCCATCAGTCTCTCTGGAAGCACTTGCTGTGGACTGTGCAAGTGGATTAAATTTTTGAAACGTGGAAACCCAAAAGTTTCGCCAGGGCCAGAGAGTGTGTGCTTTAACACAGGCTGTTGGCTCCACCTCACCGCAACACTTCAGCTGTCACAGAGCATGTTTTTGCTCTGGGACTTGGGAGACTTCCAGTCCTCAAATCTAAGGTCATGCCCTGTTGTGCCCATATTCGCATACACACATGTCAAATGTTCCTGCTCCATCCAGACATGCGTTATCCCCCACTTTCCGGTGCTCTGGTTTTCACAGGAAGGAACAGAGCACAGTGCACTGATATAATCTTGATCCTCAGAAGCCAGGACACAGTCCGGACATAGCTCTACTGCCCGTAACTGCTCTTCATGTTGATCAGAAGGGCTTCCCTCGGTGTTTGGAGAAACTAATGAGAACAGCATGATTTCTGCAGTGGATTGGAAGATACACGCCCAAAATGTCATTTTTATGACTTTGTGCATCCTTCCCATGCCCAGTCCTTGCAGCATAGTTGCTCCTGTTTTGTGTTTTGAGTTAAAAAAAAAACAAAACAAAACACAAAAACCAAAACCAAACTGTGATTAAATTGTTCTGCTCCATATTTTGCCTGGGTGGGCTGCATTTTGTTCTTCTCTGCATGCAGAGGCAGAATGTATTTAGAACTAATCAATGAATGTATTTGCATTTAATCTTTACTGCATTTCTGCCTATGCTGCTGCACTACTGTTATTCTCATCATCTCCACTAAGTGTTGTCTTAATCTCCATGTGGCTGTAATATATATTACTCATTTTCATATTACCCGCACTTGACGGAATACAGTCAGAAATGAAAAGAACACCTAATAAAAAACCATTATGAGCTCATTTAATTAATTTCTAAAAGCAGCATTCTGAAGAAGATATTAACTAAAATCAGATACTCAGCAGTGTGCCTACAAGTATCCTAGTTAGGGATTTAAGTAGTCATTCTACAGTCAAGAAGGGTACTTCACATGCAGTTGTACAAAACTGTCTATGAGATAAGACTGAAGGCAGCATATGTTTGAAAATCAAAAGTGCATGCTCCAATTCCTTCTTTTACTCACTCTATGGCACTTACATGAGCTCCTATAACCATCGAAAGTTTTGCTTGCCTGAAGCCAGCCGTGTCAGGTAGACAAATTACTCTAACAGTTGTCATTGATTTTCAGTAGATTTGCTAATATTATATGACATCAATAGGACCGTTCACAACATTAAGCACTACAACCTGGAGAGACTTTGTGCAAAAATGTTTGAATTTGAATGTTTAATGTTTCTATTTAATAAGGCACAAAAACTAAAATGCACTACACCAAATGCACCGCACGGAGCAAATTTCTACTACCAATGGTAAGATTACTGTTTTTCTATGCCTACAGTGAGTTCAACAGCCTAAAAGCAGTGGAGACAATTTGACTTGGATGAGCTCAGAATCTACTGAAATAAATAAAAACTAATGGAGACATACTAGGTACATGCTGTCCAAGAGATTAAATCAGGATGTAGGAGTGCAGTGTCTGTAAATTTGACATAAATCTGTGCAGAAAAGCAAAATATACATAACAATTCTTATCTTACAGAAAAGACATTCTACAATCATGTGTCAATTCTCTTTATAGCTCAGCTCAGTGAAATGACAATGGCTTACTAAAGGCTTTAAAAAAAACCTGTAAAATCCCCTATTTATTCCATGGAAAGTCTGGGCATTTGTACTCTTGAGATCATTTTTACTATAGTTACACTTATTGTAGACATTAAGATCTATGCAACTCAATATTTCAACTGAATAGGTTCAGTATTAGAAGTAAATGAAAGAGCTAAGCACTTACAGGGCAGCTACAATGAGGACAGAGACCCTGTCTTCAGAAACAGCCACAATGAGAAGACAAGGGATAACAGGTAACAGTTGCACCTGGAAAGGTTTCGTCTTGATTTAAGAAAGAAATTTTTCACAGTGAGAACAATCCTTAACTGGAACAACTTCCTCAGGGACATGGTAGAGTCTCCATCACTGGAGGTTTTCAAGCTGCCATTGGACAGGATGCTAGATAATCTCATCTACGCCCCCTTTCCCACAAAAGCTTAGACAGATGAGCTTTCAAGGACCCTTCTACCCTGGCCTGTTCTTTGGCTCTGTGATTTTATGAAAAACTGTTCTGTATTGTTAGTAAAAAATGTGCTACGTTACTTAAAGCAGTCATAAGAATTTCTCACTGTATTTATAAAATTATATATATGCTCAGATATGTTCCAGCTCAGGTTCAAATCAGGACCTTACAAATTAATTACTCTTCCAAGTACGAATTGTAATAAACCAAAAATACATATAAGCACATTTAAGAACTCAGTTCTGGAGGTAATGATAACTCCTATTTTCATTGTTCTTTAAGTAATAATAAAAAAAGAAATCTAGCATATCCTGGTGAAACAAATTAATACTTAAAATGTTCCAGAAACAGGATGATGACGGGTATCTATGCAGGTGCTGAAGAGATGTTAGGAGTGAAGAACTGTGTGCAAGCTGTTTGCACATACATCTTTCCAGCCGAGGTCTTGTACAAATATAACATGGCCTTAAATCATGTGGTTATTCCTCTCGGAGCCAAGACCATCTGCTGTTTCTGAATGCCAGCCTTCTCAAAACACTTGGATACACTTTGGCACATTCACAATGGTTTCATACCTTCATCCGATTTCCTTTGTTTTCCTAAGTGTCTCCAAACACACAATCCTTCACTTAAAAAATTATACCACTGGTATTTTAAATGTGATACTGCTTTAACAAGTAATACATGACAAATTCTGCCACTCTTACACTAAGCAGTACCTAAGTCAGAGAGCTGTCCCACTATCCACCACTGAAACTACTCACAAAGCAAGTTATTATGCAGGTAGAGAACTCAAAAACAGGGCTACTTTGATAAAGGAGCTTCCTTAAATGACGATATAAGTAGGAACAAAGGTTGGAGTTCCTCAACTAGTCCAAGTCTTCAAATTTTCAGCCATGATTTTGGCAGGAAAATCACAACAGTGCTTATAAAGTTTACCACCAATTCGTATTTGGGAAACACCATTACAATGTATTCAGAATATCTTGAAAATTAAAGAAATTGAGCTGACTGAAGACTGAAAACAGTTAGATCACTGTTACTAAGCAGGTCAAAATGCAAAGCTACATACTCAGGGAGCATTTCTGCTGTGAGGTGGAAACTCATTATATAAAAACCAAAGTAGAGGAAGACACACTTTTGTAGTTCTGCTATAGGAATGATGTGAGCCATTAGTGTGACAACGGCAAATGGAATCTCACGATGCTATCACGTAAGACATAATCAGCTGAACTGGAGAATAAAAATTATTGTTCCAGACACATAAGCACACTTGAGTATTATACAGAGTTCTGGCAACCCATGTTCAAAAAGTGTGAACAGCTGGAATAGGTACTATAGAGAAAACTAAAGCCGTGTAGCTGCTTACTCTCACAAAGACTGTAATTGCTCTCTGCAAATACAGAGAGAGAAAGGAATGAACACCAGAAAAGGAAAAACTTCTTGAAATTAAAAACCATGCAAAAGCACCACAGAAGAAGCACGTGATGGGATATGAATATATTTAGGCTGGAGTTAGCGGACAGTTTTTCCCCTTAAGAAGAATAGTGCAATCTCCAAGGCCTCCAACATCATTTTACTGGTGTGGTAGCCTATAAAGCCAGATGATAGATGATTTAGAAGACTTTTCCAGTCCTATTTTCTAACCTGTCCTGTACACCTACCTGAAAATACGAACTTCCAAATGAGGTGAAATTATCTGTGCAGAAGTAGCACTGTGAGTATGGGAGAAATGCACACGATGTCGCTCTTCACTGTGTGGCTCAGTCAGTCCACCTGTACCGGGTAGCACGTGGCACAGGTACACCTACGCTTTTCTGATGACAGAACAAGAGCCCTTTAAAGTTGGATTTTAGGCCCTTATCACACACTGTTCCAGCTTACCCCAAAATCAACAGAAGAAATGCACAAGAAAACAAAAAACCAGAATAATTACGGAAATACAAACATTGTTACTATTGAGGATTAACAACAGTCTGTGCTAAAAATATATCCACGTTACAATGTAATGTGAAACATGCAAATCTCCTTGGTGAAAATTATATTTGAAAACCAGAGGCTAAAAAACGCAGGCCCACTACTGTTTAATATCTTCTGCAGATTTTTATTCTAATAACTGTAAATTACTAATTACTGCTTGAGTCCATCTGTGGGAATAAAATACCACAGATAAAAATTATTTTTCCCTGCATACTTAAAGACAAATTCTGTAGATGTAAACTGGTAAAGTTTAGCTCGTTTAAACTGAGCTACATCAACTGTTGTCAGCAGAATTTTAGTGCAATCACCCAGATAGGAAGAACTACATTTACATACTTCAGTGCGGAATATAAACTATGAAATCTTTTACATTTGTATAGCATTGGATACGAATAAACAATGAAAGATAAATAAACCACACCTAAAACTGTGAAGTGCTCAGTCCCTAACTGTATATTTTCCTTTCGAGTGTGGAAACTTAAGGTATCAATTTCACTAGGAAGTACATCTCGGACAAGAGCAAGATTCCAGTTAAGCTTGCAGAATCACAGAATGGTTGAGGTTGCAAGGGGCCACTAGAGGTCATCTGTTCCAACCCCCCTGCTCAAGCAGGGACATCTAGAGTCAGCTGACCAGAACCACATCCAGATGGCTTTTGAATACCTCCAAGGATGGAGACACCTCTCTGGGCAACTTGTACCAGGGCTCAGTCACCCTCATAGTGAAAAAGCATTTCCTGATGTTCAAACGGAACCTCCTGTGTTTCGGATTGTGCCCACTGCCCCTGGGCACCACCAAGAAGATCGTGGCGCCATCCTTTTTGCACCCTCCCTTTAGGTATTTCTATACATTGATAAGATCCCCCTGAGCCTTGTCTTCTCCAGGCTGAACAGCCTCAGCTCCCTCAGCCTTTCCTCACAGGAGAGATGCTCCAGTCCCTTCATCATCCTTGTGGCCCTTCATTGGGCTCTGTCCAGTATGTCCATGTCTCTTCTGTACTGAGGAGCCCAGAGCGGGACGCAGTGGTCCAGGGGTGGCCTCACCAGCACTGAGTAGAGGGGAAGGCTCACCTCCCACGACCTGCTGGCAATACTTTGCCTAATGCAACCCAGGATACCTCTTAGCAGCAAGGGCACTTGCTGGTTCATGTTGCCATATAATATTCCAAGGCATCCACAAACTTGATGAAACGTGGACTAAATATCTGTCTCTTGTGAGGGTTCCACAGTGATATTACAATAAATTCCCTTATTTTACTGGTATTTTTAATAAGCTGTTCTTAAATTCAGAGTATTCACCAGCAATGACAGTAAACATTACTACTCGTTTATAGTAATAAACCTAGTAATAGTCCGAATACTAATAAAAAGTCTAGAATAAAACAACAGAATAGCTCAAATTCAGTATGAAACAGACACAGACATGGTAATAAATGGTAACACTAACTTTTTGATACCAAGTAAATATCTTGCTATGTTGTACAATTCAAAATAGGGCACCTGGCAGCAGAGTTACTATCCAAAAAGAGAGGGATTTTCAAGGAAGTCAAATTAGGCAATGTCCTGCATGTGAACTGAAATTTCCCTGCAGTGAAAGTTACTTTTGTGATCCTTATTCTTGCAGAGTCTCTATGCTCTCAGTACTACATGAAATACGAACATCTTAAAAAAACGCACCGTTTCATACCTTGTTTGATAAAGTCCACTCACCATCAGTGAGTTCTTTTCATGAAAGCTGCATAGGACCAACTATTTTCAACTTCGACCACTATCATGCTGTCTGACAATGACTTTCAAGGTAAACATCCAAACACCCTACTGAAAACTTCTAATTGCCTAAACATTCAAGGAGCCTCCAGAGTGATAAGATTCATAGCCTGGTCTGTATTTCAGTTCTGCTAGCCAAAATGTAAAAGAGGCTGCTGAAACTTCAAGAAAAATTGGTGATCTACAAAGTGCAATTCTATTAGGACTTGTTTCAGCGAAAACTTGATTCCTAAAGACAATTCTATTACGGTAACTAAGGGCTGTCAAAGTCTGGAAGGCTGTTTAATTTTTCAACCATAGAAAGATAAAAAGAGCTCGTAAAGAAACTATCTGATAAAGAGCTACACACAGTGAAGAAATATAAACAAGCTTATGATTTACTGCTAGCAATGCTTTAACAAGCCAGTGGAAATAAAATTATGTTTTGTCTAACCATCTACAAGCTATTTGTGATGTAAAGAGTCTTAATTTTAGATTGGCTGCTTCTTCACTTTTTTCTCAATGCATGATTGAATAAATAGGAACTTCAGAGTTATACATTTGGCAAGAAGCAGAGCTCTGCTACCCCTGCAAAAAATCTGTCCTAATTTTTCCAAATTACAAGCCTTTTCAAATTCTTACATACCCTTGAATTTCAGCACTTTCAGAGTCTCTGACAACCCACCTTCATAACCTTGATGAAGCACTAAGGAGACTACACATATACTGTTCCCACAAAGAGTGGGTGAACATGCTTCAGCTTGAGGAATATTGGGCAAAAATCAATCTTTACTGCCCATAATTGCTTCAGCTCCAAGTAATCTCAGAAAGAAACTTTTCTGCACGTGCAACACCTGTCCCCACTTTCCCTCCTATCCCCATGATGGCCATTAGATTTCGCTCTCTGTTTCAGACACAGAAGGGACAAAAACTGGGTTTAAAGGGAGGAATCTGAGGAAGAAAGGAGAAAGGTGTAAATTTTCTAGAAAGCATGTACCCAGAATGTAGGAAAAACCTCTGACTGGCAGCTGGAAAAGTGAAACAAACAGGCAGAATCTGCTCACCTTATGGAACACCTGTCCTAGAACATATGATAATATTATCATTGCCAAGACAACTCACAGAAGTTACATATACCAGGTGTAATTGTGTCTATACAGACTATATTTTCTCTCCTCCTACACATGAGGTAAGACCACTCTTGAATTACACAACCACGCAAGTTTTATCCAAATGTTCCCTACCATTTTTGGTGCATAAATGAAAAATGTTCAATCAATAAACTGTGTTATTTTTTATTGTTTATGATTTTGCACTCCCCATCAGACATAATGATTAAGCATGTGACTTTTTAATTCTTGTACTATTTCTGTAACATTGCCTCTCTATGATATCAAAATGCTACAAAAAATAATGAGCAGGTCAATTAAATTCATAAAAATATGCAAAAATATCCTAAAGTCCAACTCTTTTAAAGAGAAAAATGTAAAAGCAAACTGGCTACTAATGTTCATGAAAACAATTTAATCTTCTGAAAACAAATCTTAGGAGTGATGGACTTGATCATACATCAGAGTCCGTTCTCTGAATATCGTTCCACCTCCAAATACTCACACAGAAGTTGATAATCAGCAACTATGTATCTTTACCTACGAGTTTCTTTCACTTGTATACTATGCCAGCTTATTCAACGGAACTGGACTGAGCTGAACAGAATGACTCTGGCATAAATCTGGACATCGCTCTAATTAAAACATACTTGTCTAGGGACTGATTAGTATTTTTAACTGTGATTTGACATGCTCCTGTGAAACACCACAGTAAGCAATTTGAAATAAAAAGTAGACCAAACCAGTATCGTCACTACTGTGTTTGCCTTAAACAGTCCTTTCTGTAGTAGCAAATCACAGGCACCACTGTGCAGAACATTTGTAGCAACTACATCACTTAAAAAGACAAGAAGCGAAACAGCCATCATGTCAGAATGATGAAGTCTCCAGTCTTGTTGCAGGGCGGCAGCAGGAGAGGGAGAGCAGCGTCCCTCCCACCTCTGCCCTCGCCAGCTCAGCAGAAATCGAGCTGGATGAGTTCAGCGGGAGAGTCGGTGCAGCAAAGTGCACGGCTTTTGGGTAATGCTGCCACGAAGGGAAAGGCAGTGGTGGCCGGCAAGCAAATAATCCTCCTCATCCCCAACAGCCAGGGGCAAGCGAGGCTTAACTTCAAGCATTTATGATACGTGGGCACTGCCCTCTAGACAGTAGCGAGATGCTAATTTTGCATTGTGACAATTATTTTTTAAAAGGCCTACTAGGCTACTGTCTCTCTTATATCTCTTTTTTTTTATAGCAATAAATGATTTTCTTAATCATTTACTTAATCATAACCATGATCTTAGTCATTATTCATGACCTAATCCTGCACCATGCAAACTAATGAGAATTTTGCCAGTGAATGAAACAAGCATTTGTCATTGAGATTATACCTCAGGCTGGCAACCATTTCTCATGTGAAATACAAAGGTACACATCTTTCATATTATTGTTTTACAGCATATGCATTTGTAAAGAGAAAATATTTCCATGTCACACAAAGTTTTGCTATTACTTGGCCCTGCCAAATAAACTCCTGCACTTACCACCTCCCAGCATCAGTTCCTCCTAGCAATAATATTTTTTCAAGCCTGAAAATTGGAAGATATACGGGGTTCATCAAGCCCACAACTGCTCAGAGGAAGAATTTATTTCTCTTCTCCTGTGGGAACCCTATTGTAATTCAACTGACTACATCTTGATGTTGACAGATGTGTTGTTCTGTACATAAATAAGCAGAAAAAGGTATTTCCTCATATGGCATTTCAGATATACTGGACATCCAAAAAATATTAAAATAGTATGAAAAAGAAGATATAACCGTATCCAGAGCAAGCTGTTCAATAAACAAAACAGAAAAAAAAACCAACAACCATCACAAGAAAAAGAAACATCGTACAAAATGTGTAAAGACAATGACATCTCAAATTTCCCTAGGAATCATGCCATGACTAAGCACTGTTCACATTTAATACATTCCTTGTCAAACCCAGCAGTTCATACTTATATATTTAATCAGAAAAATTCTTCAAGACTTCATCACAGCTTTTACATAAGTAAAAGATTGCAGGCTATCTAAAGGGGCATCTGAAACACAGTGAAGGAAAACCCAACTCCACTGAAGCAACAGGATGTCTTGCTAATGACAGTAATGGTGCCAGAACTTAATCTAGAGTTTTTATTAAAAATTCTAAAAGTAAGGCACTAGCACACAGATAACAACATGCAACATGAATTCTTTACCCCAAATGGGCGACCTTATGCATATAGAGTCCATGCCTTGCATTCCATGCCTTGCATTACATATACTGCAAGCAGAAGTTAAGGGATGGGGCCTGGCTCTGCCTGGGGCAGACACCGTTTCAGGGGAACCTTGCTGCAGCCCCCCAACACCTATGGAGAGGCCAGTAAAAAGATGGAGCTGGGTTCTTCAGTGGCATGGTAGGAGGATGAGAGACAACGGGCAGAAGCTGAAATGAGATGATGTTTCAGGAAAGGAAACACTCTCTTGCTCAGAGTAGTGTCAGCCAGTGGATCAGGTCACCCAGAGGGGCTGTGCAGTCTCTGTCCATGGAGATTAAGCCCTGAGAAACCTGGTCTGAGCTCACAGTTGACCCAGCTGTGAGCCAGAAGCTGGACTACAGACCTCCTTCAAGCCTGAATTTTCCTATCATCCTATGACCCATATCCTCTTGACAAAGTGATAATGAAAATCACACTTTGCAAATAACAAATACAAGCAAAAACCAGTGAAGTTCATTCAGTAGACCATAAAGCTGCATAGTAACTGGAAAAAACACATATAGACATGCTGCTTTAAAGAGGCTTGTTCATCCCATACTGGCATACATGTGCACAACAGAAAACAGTTATGAGACTCTTCACTTCTCCATACAGAAAAGGAGAGTAGTCACAATGACACATATTTAGAAAGTTTTTGTTGAAAGCCTTATTTTATTGAACCTCAGAAGTCTGAAATTTCTTAGGTCCATCTAATTTTCACCTAATATAAGATTCCAAAATAATCCTAGTGAATACTCTCCATTGCTAGGAACACCAGTGCTCCATCTCCAGCCCTAGAATAGATAAACCTGACAGGTACATTTCACAGTACTTGTCATTTCACTGCTAGTAGTTAAGGAAGTCACAAGAACACCAGTCTCAAGGAGCACGTGTAAGGTGCATGCCTTTTGCTTTGCCATAAATTGCCATTAAAAAAAAAAAAAAAAAAATCTTTGTCTTGGTCCAGTTCATACTCAGGCAAAAAAGATACAATAAGAATTTATTTTTAAGGACAAATAAAACCCCTTTCCTTCAGCTCTTTCACACCTTACACCAGATAACAAGCTTCAGGAGAAGCTCTGCAAGATAAATATGCATATGTATGTGCATTTTATAAGGCAGTCTATGGAACTATCTGCAACTAAGTCAGGTAAACAATAAAGCCCAATGCCATAAACATAACTGTTCAACAAAACAAGAAACATTTAAATAAATTATGTCAAACATTATACTGCTCTGGCTGTATTTATTCCAGTCTTTGGTCTGCCTCAATACAACTCCTCTGCAGAATGGGAAGGCAGAGTAGCACAGAATTTACTGTACTTTTCTTTACAGAAAGAATATCAACAGACCTTCCAGGCTCTAAATCCATTTTATTCTGCTGGAGCAGTATGAAAGCAGATTCCTCTAAACCAAGGATCTGTTCCAAAGCTGGAGTCAAACCAACACTGGCATAGCCTGTGTTATTTTCTTCAAATACCTTTGTAATACTCCTGTTGCGTAAGTATATGCTGATTGCTATCAAAGGCAATGACTAGGCAGCCAAAGACAGGCTCAGAAGACATTAGCAATCAGTATAATAACACCCATACATGTTCCAATAGGCACAACATACTGTTTATGTCCATAAGCACAGAGACAGTAATCTCATAAACTAAGAGAGAATATGGTAGAGGCCACATGCTGCAGGATTTCCATGTATCTGTGGGACCAGAAAGGAGTGGGGTGCATGAACATTCATTGTGGAGGCAAAATTTCTTCCAAAATTTCCTGTGGGCCCTCTAAATGTGACCTGAATTACAAGCTCAAAGTTCTTCATTTCTACTAAGTTGTTGCCTTTCACAGGAAAAGTGTTACAGAAACTTACTGGATTTGTTTAATCCAGTGGACCTGGTGGTCCTCAAACACATCAGATGTAAGCACATATCCCAGCTCATAAGGGGATGACAACTTGGCGGCATTAACTCCCTACTGTCCCAAGCTCAGTTTCATTAGGAAGAGGCAAGGATCAGAGAAGACATAGGACACCACTCAGCTGACTTCTCTTCTGGATGATCAAGATCCCAGGAGTCTGGGACACGTATGTTCAACATAGTTACAAACATTAGTGCAGACTCCAGGTTTCTTGTCCTCTTTACAAGCTTTACTTCATGCTCAGTAAAGTCAAAGAATATTTTTATTATGGTGTAATATCATACTTTATTTCAGTCACTTAGTGTGAAAAATATTGTTACTGAATCATAAAAAATGCAGTGCTTTGTGAGGAATATATATATCTTCTAAGAAATAGCCAGAAATGTTCAACAAAGTCAAAATAAAAACATGGATAGATCCACCGATACTAAATTTTTTATGTAATTTATAACAAATGTCCTAACTTACATCATTTACTTTTAGATAAGAGGATTACATAGTAGCCTCCAGGTAGCAGCATGACATCTTCCCTAAAATTTGTACAAATTACAGAAACACAGGGTAAAAAATATGCCAGTAAAACATTGTTAAATCAGTTATTGAGAAAGCAGTATCTTGTTTCATTGCCTGTTTTTTTTCACTGTATCTAGGTTATATTTCATACTAGGGTATAAAAAAAAAGGATTTTTAAAAAGTTGTAAATCTAACCCATATATTGTGCTTGTTTTGTACAACTATTGTTTTATTCATTATATGTAGCATGTATCTCTTCCTTTTCTGTGCCACTGTTTTGTGACATACCTGAACACATTCTAGAAAGCTTAAAAGTTCTTGGCCTGATTGTGATTTCACACTGAGCCATTCCACTGACATCATTAGGGCTGCACAAGAGCAAATTAGAGCATGATGAAAACCACAATGAGCTGAGCTTATGTAGATTAGAGTCTCAAGTCAGACTAAATGAAAGGAAAAACAGGCAATCCGGGTTTAAACTTTACCTTTTTTAATCAGCCCTTTTCCTTTTGATACTCCCCAGGATGCTTCTGTTGCATTCCCAAAATAGTAAAGCAAAATTATCGTGAGAACCCACACAAAGTATCTGAATTTTATAATCAGTAAACAGAATCCCCAAGCCCCTTCAGGACTCATGAGAGCACTTGTAAGTTTTGTTTAAAGGTAACAGTACATTAAAATGCAAAACATGAGGACTGTGCTGTGGATCAGAATATCATGATCACGACAAAGAACCCAGTGAAAGGGAACTGCAGTTCACCAAAATGTACCACCCCCAAACTTTGGCTTATTTTCAGTTTTAAATTAACTTAAAAACATACGAAGATCTGGGTTATTAGGCAAAGTATCTAACACTTAAGATACGTTACAGTAAAGCTCCTGCCCAGCCTGAAGCTTGGAAGTAAGAAGTCGGAGTAGCAGCTGTGGCTTCCAAGGAGTCACGTCCCTTCTGTTCCCACAGCAGTAGGCACTACCCTGACTCCACAGGGGAAGAGGCAGCTCCAGCCCGGGCTTTCAGGGCTCTGGCACAGGCAAAGCAGGCAGCACAGGGGTGACCTTGCTCCTGTCCAGCAACGTGCTGCTTTTACATATGTCAAGTGCACCCCTGTTAAATGTAAGACTTTCTCAGGAGGTGTTAAGGAAGCCCCATGCCCACTGCTGGTGCAGAAGGATGCAACGGCGACAGCAAGGGTGGTACAAGAGCTGAATTTCATTTCCTGTGCAGAAAGATAGCTGCATGGCCATATGCTGCAACAGAGATGCAACTGTGGTGTTGGCTCACAAACACAGTAAGTGAACCTGATTTACAACACCGATAGGCATTTCCTACCAGGCTGTAGCAACTGGTAAAATTCATACTAAACAGAACCTTGCAACACAGGAGCAAACACTTGCCTCTTACTCTCCTTATGACAACAATGGGACAAACTGCTGGCATTTCTCTGTTAACATTTATTCTATTTCTTTTGTCTGAATTTGTTCATCTTCTCTGCAGCTTGTGGTAAGAATGCATACCTGGCCTATCCACCACCTCTACTAAAAATAACAACCGGTTTGTTTCAGAAAAAAAGCAAGATCTGTGCTGCCCTAAGAAGTCAGCTGCTCATTCTGCTTTGTGCATGTCCACTGGAGAGGAAGAAGAGGTCTCAGGCCATTTTGAACTACATATCTAAATACCTACAGGATGTCAGAAAAATTAAGTATTTGCTTATGGTAATTCATATTATGTAGTATTATCAGCAATTCATGTAATGAGTTTTCCTAATTTCAGTGTAGAAGTTTTGATTTATTCTTTTATTTTTGCAAAGACAAACATGCCATTATTATAATATCTAGGTGTTATTGACCAGCACAAAACCATACCCAAAAAAACCCATTAACAAAGAAATGTATGACTGGGTGAATTTCTCCCACCTCTACACTTTTGGGAGAACCCAGCCCTTTGCCACTTGCTTTTTAACTACTGCTGTGGCTTCTAGCTGGTGAAACAGACCCTTCACTCATGAAGGGAAATCATAGTCTCAGATGAACCACACAGCTCAACTAGTTAATTTTGAGTGACCTCTAGTAAATCCTCCTAGAAGCTACGAATTTGTAGCAGCGCCCGGAGCAGGGGGTTAGGGATCAGAGCATGGAGAGAGCAGCCAAGAGCAGCTGTGCTCAGCGGCAGAGCCGGCCGCCCAGGGGAGGCAGGAGCTGGCCCCAAGAGGGACCAAACATTGTCAGCCTCTTCAAGGGAGGTCTGGTTGGGAAAAAACTGCAAGACCTGAATTCCTTCCGAGCAATTCAGTGCTATGTTTCACACCGTGCTTATACAGACTCTCCCTGTATCAACTGGTTACGATATCTCTCATGATGACAATGTTTGCATTTAAAGACTGCACCTCTTAATTTTTCATTATTCCTTTAGACTGGGAAAGCACTATTTCTTATCTGTGACATAGTAGAAAAATTAAAGGCTGTCTGGTCAACAAACAAGCCCAAACATGTCTGCCACAGCATACAGAGCTCAAATACTTCATTCAGCTGCTTAATGGGATGTAACGTTCACAGCATTACAACAAACTGTTTAATGTGTTTTCAGCTCACTCTGCTTTTATACCCCTGGCATAGATGTTTGACTATTGACATTATTTCATACTAGGAAACTAGAAAAACAGAGACGGAAATGATTACGTGCAACAACTTAGTATCTTGATCTATGCCTCAAAAACTGATAGCTACATACCACAGTATTATCTAATTGTTTTGGCAAAGGAATTATACTTCCTGAAAGACACTGAAGATTTAAAGTTCTTGATCCAAGTCCAAGAAGCAATTATTAACTTCAGCGGGTACAAGCTTGCGTCCTAATCTGGAGAGTTTACTAGAGAAATGCTGTGAAAAATTAAGTTCTCCCTTGCTACTCTAGACTAATCCAAACCCACCGGTAAACTTTTTACACTGACCAGAAGTACTAAAGAGTGATTCTGAAGGCAAACATCTGCAGATATCATGCAGACCGGCTTTCATTAAGGTTAAGATAAAGGAGTAGGCCCTTCAAGATCTCAACAGATGAAGGACAACACTGTCACCTTCATAGCGTAAAATACAACTACTACACCAGCATTTTCATAGGTAACAGCTATTTAAGCATTAACACAATCAGTACAAAAAAAATAATAAAATAAATCACGTAATTATTCCAGAAGTTTGAGTAAAAGAATCAACTGAGTGACCCATGGCAGAAAACATATCTTATTCCCAAAGTCCATGGTTATGAGATCAGCTTCGTTTACTCATCTTTAGGTTAGATGAATACAACTCCAAGTAGCTCCAAGCCAAAAGCGTGATGGAACTTCTCTGTCCAAGAATTGGTTCAAATGACAGCTTCCACAGAAAAGCTCATATCCAAGTTGCAAACTGAATGAGAGAAGTTACCTAAATTCTTCCTGGCAGGGTTGACACCAGCGCCAGTTAGTGTCTTGGGATTAACAGATGTATGAGGAACAACTCCCCAAAACTGTGATTTTTATTTTTTTTTAATGATATTGAGATCTTTGTATTCTGAAGCCATACACCTGAGGCATCTAATTTTTAAGCCCTCCTCTGTAGCCATGAAGACCAAAAGATGATTTACTGTTCTATTTTAGTATTTTAACAATAACTGAATCCAAGAGCTGGCCACACTGTTATCAAAGGCTGTAAATGGTCTCTTAAATACATGTCGATGGTAAAGAACTTCAGATATTCCAGAGCCAAAACAATACAACACAAATATGAAGACTCTAAACTCAATATCCCCCAATGTTTGTCTAGTCTTTGCTCCATCTATAATTATGCCTTTCACTATAATTTGTCTTTCAGCACTTTGAAAATGGAAAAAAATTAAAATAAACTCGTTGTAGCTCATAAACAAAACCACTGACTTCTAACACAATGTAATTTCTAACACCTGCACAATTCAGGATTCTTCACTGCTTAAATACCAGCTCTGCCTAAAATACAGACTGCCAGTATCTTCTTGTTGGGAATTTTCTGCACATTTCAAGCTGAACAGCCACAAAATAAAGGCAAATTGTGAAAACCATCTGAAACTGCAGAAAAACAAAAGGGTACACCTCAGACCTCTCAAGTCATTTCTTTGCTTCTCAGTGCCTATGCATACCACCTTGTTTGATATTTGATATAGCCATCTTCCCCCTACTCCTTAAAAAAATAAATTGGGCAAACAAATTAGGGTATATAAATTACAGTATGGAAGATTTTTAAAATGGTAATGCAAGCTAAAAGAAGTGTACTGATTCCTCCAAGTAGTATTTATATTACTTTAACTGAAATCAGTGAAAATAAATGTTGTGCTACTGTAACCCTTACCCTCAAGTTATTTTTATATAATTGAAATACTTGGGAGTTTCTGAAGGCATTAAGTGAATTATTCATAAAAGAATCTTCTTCACACAAATGCTCTTACGACCTTTCTGAGTGTCACCCATGCTTCCTCCCAGATAAGTTACACCATAGATTATGAATAAGCTTTCCTCACAATAAACAAGTTTTAAACAAGTGATCCCCCTTTGATTTAGGAAATGTAAGCAATCAAACCACAGAGAAAGAACCAAATTCAGGACTACATCTACATCTTGGAGAAAGAAGAATCTACCAAAAATACATGCCATAGACTTAGGTTTTCTAAATCGAGAGAATTAAGTGTAAATGCAAGTGTGTTCTAAATACTTCACATATTAAAAAATAAAATAAAATACAGGAACATCTATGGATTTACGTACTTGTATGAAGTGTGCATGCCAATTTTTACTTGGACATGTCCTATGACATAAACCCTTTCAGAATCATTAAGTTAGGTTTGCTATACCAACAAATCTGCAAGGAAGTGCTCTGCATGGAATGCAAAATCAGAAGTTGTCAATCCGATAACATCACATTATTCTTCCTTCTCCCCAGATGAGGTACCGTGGGGACAGGGATAGGGGCAGGGACAGGGATAGCAGTGTGGATGAGGAGTTCAGGGAGGAAGTGTTTAATTTTGTAACTTCTCCCGCGTGTTCCACTGAGACCTTTCCAGAGAGAGGGCCTGGCCAGGCATCATTACTGACTGATTCAAGCTGCAAGCTAATCCTGTATGCCAAAGCCCCAGTCATTTCTGGGACACCAACTTACTGTATTATGCTCTTTAGTGGTGTTAATATAGTATGTTTAGCTTAGCAGAGTACCTATAGAAAACTCCTATTTCTAATTCTAATCAAGCATATTTACATTTTTAGGATGCATATTAGCATTATGCCCTAGCAATACAAACATTTAGTAGGTGCCACATGGACATGGACAAAATACACAGTGCCTGCTCAAAGGATCTGCCTCGATCCTTAACACGAGTAGTCCCTCTGATATCATTAGCTGCATGTGCATAACGATACAGGCCAGCTCCTCAGCACTCAAGCGAAGTGGAGCAATGCTGACTTATCCTGGCTGAGGTTATTTCCATCTATCTTATCTCCCTGGGCCAGAAAATAGTAGAGCTTCACAACTTAAAAATGTGTTTAAAAATAAAAATTCTGAACAGGAAAACTTTGAAATACGAAGAACTGAATGTGAGAAATGATCTATCTTGTGCTAAGGCTCAGCCAAGTTGGATGACATCCACACATTTTGCGTGTGTCTTCTTACAAAAACCAGCAAAAGAATAAACAAACAGATAGACAATTGCTTTGGCAATTAAAACCACTTCAGCATTCACACATAAATAGGGAATGCAAAATGGTGGGTTTTAGTAGTTTCCAGTGTAAAAGCAAGCAGAGTCCTAATGTGCTGTCACATTCTATCAAGGTCAAAACCCGTCTGCCTTCCTGACGAATCAGTATAATTCCACAAGAAGACCATCTGAGAGGCAGAGGACATTAAAACTTTAGCATTTTAATGCTAGTGTGGAGTGTATGATGGGACATTTTGTAGGTACCTTAATTTTTTAACACTAGAAAAGCACAGGAATCTCAGTGATGTCAAATGGGGCTGAAGGTGCTCTTAATTTCTGAAAATGAGGCCACCTGTATTTAGGTACAGAAATACGGATATAGCTCTAAGGATCCAAGTTAAAAATGAATGAACAGTGAGGTGTATTACAAGCCGTAAGTATTGCATCTAGGCTAAATAACCTTGCAATTATCTGCTATTAAAAAAAAAAAAAAAAAAAGAGTAACAGAGCTGCATGTGTCCCTACAAAATAAACTGTTGGATTAAAGTTCCTCTTCATCCCCCACAGCAAATTGTAGACAAGAATAATAAAATATGACAGTGTCTCTGCCAGTGCTCCTGGGTAATATCCTTCAGCTTACATGCACATGTTCATGCATGTATACATAAATGCACAACATAAATGTATGTGTGCACAAGCAGATGCTAATTTGGGAAAGATATAACTACTTTAGTGACCATTTCAGTGTTAACAATACTTCATAGACAGAATTCCAGTACTGAAAAAAAAAGCCACCCTAAATTTCCATTGAAAATGTAGTTTTCTGCACAAAGAATAAATAGGGCAACAGATAAACGCGCAATGGTTCTTCTTCAGCCTTTGTCAGGCTCTGCCTCAGCAATCAACTTCTGAGAACTGAAAGCCAGGATAAGCTTTATAAGCCAAAGCCTGGGCTGTGAGTCTGAAGACAGGGTTTCCCCAGATGTCAGCTGGGTCATCCCACCAGCTGTTCCTAGATGTTCAATTTGCCACTTGGCTGAAATTCTACTCCTTTTTGTCACTTTCACCTGCCAGCCTAGATCTGGTCCCTGTGCCCACCTGACGATTCTCCAGCTTGACCTACATTTTCTTTGGGGTCCTGCCCTGTTGTACATATTCCTTTTTTGATTCCCAGTGTGGCTTCTGGATCTCTGAAACTGGCCAGCATCTCCTCAGCGGCAGGGTAGCTCCACGTGTCTTTAATTCCTGACCACAGTTCTGGGGTCCCACTTTTGAATCCTTCTCATTGGAATCAAGTGCACACATCTCAGTTGTACTTCTCGGCTATCTACTCTGTTGTTGCTTTTTCATACACTAGCAATTTCTCCACCAATCTTGTTAGAAGGTCTCCCTGAGACAGAGTTTCAATTATGATTATCATTATTGTATTACAATTATACTTGTATATGGTTTGCTTGGTGGGGCTTGTGTCATTGAACCTGCACGTTATAAACATCTTTCATCTGTAACTTAATGCAGAGATAGATGAACTAACATTTTCAGCCGAAACATCCTCTTTTGTCTTGATGATACAAATAACTCTTTGTGTTCTCTTCGTGACTAATACAAATAACTCTTTGCCTTGGTTTCTGGATACTGAGGTAGAAAAACATGCTTCCAACAGTGCTGAAGCAGCATATGGGGAAAATACAAACTTAAATATTGCTCTGTATGAAAGAATCTTCCCTTTCAAAACTACTGACAAGAATTTAAAATTTGTAAATAATAATTTAAAAATGAAAAATTGATTTGATAATTTTAACTAAAGATTTGGATTAATTAATAACAGCTTGCTTCCTGGAGGAAATAACCCAGTTTTCAAATTCCCCTGAACAAACTACACACTGTGTTGACAGTATTATAAAGAAAACCTGGGGACACACAAATTACTCTCTCAATAACATGTCCAAAAAACCAGAATATTAGATAAGCGTTACCAAAAACCAGTGCTGTACAAGCAGCAATGTACGGATTTGGGACCATAAATTACTGACATTACCTTCTCCATATGTTTTGTATTAACCAGTTTGTTGATATTTACAAATTTTTGAATGTAAACATACAGAAACATTACCACTCAAGGCTAATTCACAGTAAAGAATACTGCTCATCAGAGTAAGAGTCTAACCTTTTATTATGGTATTATTCCTAAAATAAACCCTCTCTGGATATTATATGGGATCAGACTTAATAGATTCTGAGCTTAAATAACTGTCAAGTAATCAGCTGTGACTTGGTCTGGGTGGTAGGACTCTTCTATAGGATGCCCCACCTCCAGCTCTTTGCAGCAGCTGCCAAAACACCCAACCATCCCATGCTGCAGAACCTTTTAGAGACCTCAGAGGTGCCCTAAAAGAAAAGCTCCTGAATTCTCACACGGACTTCACTTGTAGTTGTGAAAAATTTGTAGGACAGCCTCAAAAGTTTTCCCTAGGAAAACTTTCCCTAGGAGAGGCCATACACATGGACACGTGACCAAGAGTGTCAGTGAAAGCACTGTCAGATCCCAGGCATTATTTTCTTATAATGTACACCTTATTTAAAAAACAAAAGAACAAAACCAGTGATATTTATATTTTCACTTTTCTGGATAAACAGTGTGCGTTGGTCTTCTCATCGGCTGGATGGTAAACACATGCACTCTGCAGATAAAGGTAATGGAAGCATCCTGAAGTCTGAGGCAGTCTTTCTGTTTCAGGGCAGATCAATAGCACTCCATGGCAGGATGATATGGCAGGACCATGCAGGTCAAGCAGTCACCCTTATAAATAACAGCTGATTGAGCAGAGACTGCCTCAAGCAGCCTGAGGAACCACGGCAATGAAACTACTGCAATAAAATAAACTACACTGAAGCACAAAAGAGGTACAGAGTGAAAAAGGTAACTGTCATTCAAAAATAGAGAGGAAGTGTACATTCTGCACTTTCAGGATTTCCAAAGCTTTCAAGGTGGAAAAAGCAAAGTTTTTTGAAGGAAGTTCTACAGCATTATAGTTGAAGACAGCATATTAGCCCCTCACAGCTACATCTAAGCTTCTCAGAAGAGGCATTTAACTCCATTCAGTTGGCTGTAGCATAGAAATTATTTTTTTCTTCATTTTGCAGTATCACCCTTTCCTTCACATCACCTTAAAATACCAAAGACATTCTTTTTTCCCCTAGAGCCAATACATACATTCGTGCTTGGTCTATCTATTCACCTATCCAACCCCATCTTCCTTTTCACGTTTTGCTTCTATGGTCCATTGTGCTCTCTAACGGACATGGCATGCAGCTACTAAAATAATTTTCTTCAGCAACCACCTCGACAATGTGATTTCCCTGACTGATACCTTCTTCGGTATTCTTCTGTCATTTCAAATACAAATAATTTTTCTAAAACAACAAGGCTCTCCATAAATCTTTTAAATTGTCATTTGTTCCTGCACTGCCATTTATGGCAATCTCATCTTCCATATAGTTTATTTCTCTTGATTTGCTTTGCTTTGAAACTGCTCTCCCTATCTGATATGGCTGGTCCAGCATCAAGCAGTTGGCACTCTCAGCTTTGAAATCCTTCTTTGGAAGTTACCTTTCCCTAAAGCTCCCAAACAAAAAGAATCTATGCTATTAATTTGTTTAATAAAAATCGTGAAAGACAGTATCTTTTCCTGTATCTCCAAAGTCATCTGGTGAGTTTACACACTGTTTGCAAACTCAGACCAGATTCTTTGAGTATTTTTTCATCTGCAGCTCCTAACTACACAGTTAATAGCATAAAGATCCCCAGAATTTGATGAAGATGTTTCCAGATCATCTCTAGTGAAACAAATCGCAAAACCACGAGCCTATATATGCAGACTTTGCAATTTAGTTAACACTAGTTCTGACTATCATTTGAAGGGAAATACGGCCCACAAAAATTCTACCATGGTCACTGGACCCAGTAGCTAACTGGCACTGGAGCAGGCTGCCATGACACAATTCCTCCAATTCCTGCATTTCAAATTTTGTCCAAACCTCAAAAGAATTTGTGACAACTCATCAGCTCTTCCAATTTTTGCCAGTTGCCACTCATCTGAAGCATTTAACATTATCAGAGGCAGCAGCTTTTTTGTAATACTCTAATAATGTTTTCTGCTCTTTTTAGGTTTCATTAAAGCAGCTACAAAACCTAAATTACATCAAGATAGTATAAAAATTTATACAATTTTAAGTTGTACAGAATACCATAAAATTTTTTAAAATACTGTAAAAGCTCATTAGCCCTCTTAAATTGTCTTAAGGATATGGTATATTTAAACATAGCGGGAGAGAGGCAGAGTCACCTTTGCCTTAGGTCACAGAAGACAGTAATTTATGATCTCTTGAAGAAAGACCACCCACCCACATGAGACGCTCCCAACAATAGGACAGTTTTGTCTTAAAAGTAGCCAATATCCAGAATTGGTGGTGCTTAGGACAAAGGCAATAGATTTATTCTACGTCTGCAAGTTTTCACCAATACTATATTTGCTCACAGCTTTCCTGGCTCCGTCCAGTGTTCATTGTCTTTTCGTTTCATAAGCACTAAAAATAACTAGCATCTGAAGAAGAACCTCCTTTCAAGAAAACAAACAAAAATCCAAAACATAAATTCAACACAAGCATTATTTCCTTCTGATGTTTTTGTCATGATTTCAAGTTCTTCATGAAAACAACGAATGGGTGGAGTACCGCATGGACTGGAAAGGGCAGCTATGACCTCAGTTACAACTCTTGTTAAAGCAGGAGAGAGGTCAGTGCCTTTTCCACAGTTAGGTGTTTATGATCTGTGAGGCTCTTTATGGGATGTCACTTCCCAGTATTTTTTTTTATTTTATTTTTTCAAATGAAATGTCACTGCACATTTCTACATGACAGAGATGCAGGAAGAATACAGAAATGTATTTATCGTGTTTATTTATGGGTCATAATTATTACACAATTATTATAGAAAAGTATGGAAATGTGCAGCTGTGAGTACTTAGCTTCTGTGTGCATCTCTTGTATTTGATCTGCTTGTAAGCAGGTCTTTACCATCTTTACTTCACAAACGTAGGAAAAGGCAGTTTGCCTTCCAAGCATGGATTTTGTAATGATAAATGCCTTAAAAACTTGGAGAAACTTCAATAACATGGTAGCGAGGATCATAAAATTGCAATATAATGCTATGAATTTGTTATGAATATGTTGCTGTTTCTTTTCAGCAGAGCTGTACTTCATAAAAAGGAACAAAAGGATGTTTCAATTGGCCTTAGTGCTTAATTTAAACATAATATCACAACACTTTTATGTTCGCTGTGTTCAGGTTTTGCCAATTAGATAACGAATTATGTACGCTAAGTACTCTTTTATGTTTGGGATGTATCAAATATTTTTTGTTTAGACAATAATTTGATCAACCGGACTTGAAATAACTGTGTCTGTTGCTTTATTATATATGTATATGCATGTACACATACAAAGATTGAAACTGAATTTGTTAGATTTGTTAGCCCCTAAAACACTGACCTCCACAGCACGAAGTTATACTTTCAGACACTTTCCCCTCCAGTCTGGTTTCATTGCATCTGGTGTCCACCAAGTCCATGTAGAGAGGTGCTGTCTTTCAACAGAGCAACTTCTTCCATTTCTATACATTTTCTGTTAAGTAATTTTGACTTGAAAAATGTGAAATGCTTATCAAAAGAGGCAAGAGGAACTTGTTCATTTGGACAATTTCCTCCTTCATGTCCTTACATGTTCCCTTTTTCATTTTCCCAGCAGAGTCTTGTGTACTTTTTGACCAGATGACCTGAGGCAGAATTATGTGCCCAACCTGCAACTACCTTTGAGCATAAGAAAAATTTGTGAAATGCACTGTGCACTGCTCAGCTGAGAGTCAGAGGTCTGTCCCTTCATACACATCCAGCCTTTCACATCTATGAACACACATACAGAAGTAAAGCGTAAAGTTCAGTGTAAAGTTAATCAATCTGATATAACCTGCCAAATGGAGAAAAGATTCCTTGTGCCCTTTTCCACTCCACTTCTCACTTTTATGTGCTCACAAAACACACACCAACACTCAGGACTGAATTCCGAAATTATGTAAGTGATCAGGAAAAGGTGATCACAGACTCTCCTGGCTTCACAGTTATGAATTATTTCAGGTTAGGTCACAGTCTCATCTGCTGCATCTTGTGCTAGCTTATCCAAAGTGTCTGTCTCAGCCTTCACCAAACTACCTAGCTTCTTCCTCAAGGACAACACATCAGCTGCAAGCCCTGCATGTTTTCTATACAACAGTAAGAGGCTTATACTGGTACATCAACTATATTTTCAATCTGAATGTGAGGCTCAGTTGCAGGAAAAAGTTTAGATATATACATTCTCTTATTTTTGATGCTAAAATAGGAGAAAAAAGGGAAACTAGAAAAACTAGATTATTAGATTATGCATTATATCACTAGCCAACAACTTAATCTGATTTCATCTTTATTGGTGAACAGCAAAACACAGTCAGTCCTCACTGTGGTTATAGAGACCTAGTGAATTTAAAAACCTTAAGCTTAGGATTCATTTGCCACAGTGATTTTTTTTTCTCTTTAGCACTAGGTTTATCTCAGCCTCATTCTGAATGTTTTCTTTTCTTGGGGTTTTGCTTTTTATGTGTATGGGAAAGCAGACAATTTTCCCTCCACACAAAGCACAGCTTTAAAAGGGTAAATCTGCCAAAGCAGCTTATGTCCAGCATTTCTGGCAATCAGCCACAAATTCTGTCCAGTCACTGAGGAAGAGAGATTTCTGGAGGACAGATGATCAGCTTCCTGTAGCACTGGCCTAAGACGGAATGATAGAGGTCATGTAAATGCAGCATATGGCTTTCAGTGACAAACGGTTGAGTTGAATCTTTAGATCTCAGCATCTCAGGTTAAATGGTTCTATGCCAGAATATAAATCTAGATGACAATGCCTAAAAATAAATCTGAACCAGTAACTATTGCACATTCTTAATCATATACAAATATCAGTTATTAACAAGCTTTTAATTCGTCCTGCTTCCGGTTTTGCAGCAAAAAGTAAAAAATGTTGAAGTTTAGATAAGGCTAAAATAATTTGCTCTCATTTAAGTCATTTATTAGTAAAAGATGTAATGAAATTGAGAGTTTTGAAAGTGTAAAGGAATCCAAGTAATAGGCTTTAGTAAAAGAGGCCAGAGAAAACCAGAAGGTAACAATTGACTGGTCTGAAACTAGTCTAATTAGATGGACTCAGGGCTTCAAATTATTTGGAAACTGAAGTAATGACCTAGAAAACAAGACGCCTTTATCAGGAAGAGAGAAGAAATTGAGGTACTTCTTTATAACAGACTAATGAACAGCTCTTGCTGTATAATTCAGAACTCATTGCCAAAGCAAGTGCAAGAGAATGCTGCAGGATCAGGGAAGCACAGCCCAGCACCCACTTATCACCCAGTAATTAGCAAACAGTCAAATCCTGACAGGGAGAAAGCAAGTAATGATAGTATAGACATTCTCATTGTACTCAGAACTAAAGTTACTAATTCAGATTAAATACTCCTTTTTCAGTGTAGGGATTTGGAAACAGAATACCAAGACCATAGTCAGAAATCTAGGCTTGATTTCACACTAGGTTAGGTCCTCAAAGGAATGCAGGTACATCTCTTGTTAGCAGATATTGGACAACGCCTCCACAATAAACTACCAGAATAAAAGCAAACTTTATGGCAAACACGCTCTTAAATGTTGATTGAGACTGAAACAGTTCACAACCAATAACACAGTTCAAACTCTTACCATGGTATATTTTATGTTTAGAGATGTAAAGCAGCTTCTCTCTCAATTTTTATTTTTCGAGGCAATGTTATTGCTGTTCTCAATATCCAATCTCCTTTCCTCACTAATTATTTTTTTCAACATTTCTACCTATCAGAAAGCTATATAGGCTCCTTTTGCTTTCATTTAACTTTTTCACTACTATGTGTCTTGCTATGTGTGTGTTTGTTTTGTTTCCTTGAACACATTATTCATAGCTTTTTACCTAACTTTTAATAACAATTTTATCTTGCTGGTAGATGCAAAGAAAGCATGAAAAGACTTTCTGGGGGGTTGTTTTGTGAAATGGGCTTTTTCTCTTTAAGGCCATTTAATCTTCCACTCAGCTCCGATTTCTGTGCTTTACACTTTCTTCTTTGGCAACAAAAAGTAGATAAGTGGCCAGAATTTTGATCAATCGACTCCAGTCTTTTCCTTCCCTACAAGGAAAGCTTAATGTGCATTTGCATGAAAATCTCTTTTCTTTATCTCTTTCTTTTGCGTTACCTGTGACATTATAAGTATCAAGCTGAATTATGGTAAACTTCATCATAAACTTGTGAGAATAACTGGAGCTCCTTAATCACTGACTCTAATGTTATGTTAATTAACCATGTCACTGAAGTCTACAAGAGAAATGGCATAGATTGAGATTTGGTTTCATTAACAGTATAAATCTGCTGGCAGTTTGCATTTCAGTCATAGAACAATCATTGTATTGTCGTGCCTGTTGCCTGTTGTTTTAAATAGCTGTAGATGTGTGACTATGAGGTTTGTCATTTTAACTATGCCAAGAACAAGTTATTTTTTTTAAAAAAAGCACTGCAGCCGATACAATTTCCAAAATATTTGTCTATTAGCATATAATAATGTAGAAAATCTGAAGAAAATATACTGTTGAAACTTACAGTGTGACTCTTCAAACATGCTGCTGAATATGGAAGTTGCAACTTCTAAGCCATATTTCAAGCTACTTCCTATTCCTGATGACATTGTTCCCACTACTTTGAGCCTTCAATAGGAACAACCAGCTATTAATAATAAACAGAAATAGCTATTAGTAGCTACCGGTAGGCACACGTGCACCTGATTTCTACTGCTAGATAGACGTGCAGCTGATCTGTAGATCCAAGCTGGTACTTAACCAACTAAGTAGAGTTTTAGGAACTGACGTATTCTTACTAACTGCACTAAAGGACATGTTGCATCCTACACTCTCATAGTCGTGGGTGAGAATGAGGCCTTCATTCCAGTTCCCATCTGGAAAGTGATACTAACTATCCTTACCACCCTCTTTCAACAACAACAAAAAAAATTGGAAAAAATCCTTGACTACTTAAGAATTAGCACAATGGCATACCATTATCTAATCTCATTCATAAATGTATGAAATTTCTATTCAAACCTAAAGACTTCTTACTGATAAATATGAAGTGTAAATTTTTGTGCAGACACAAGTTTCCCCAGGGAACGCAGGATCTGAATGTGCCCAGGATCTCAAACACAAACACAGAGACAGTGAGCATGAACTATTCGTCCCTTAGAAACTAGATGTAAACACAACAATTAACTGTTCATGATTCCTTTTCTTTATTCAGATCACTTCTGGCAGTTGGTCACACCTCCAGCTTTCTTAGTAACCACATGAATGAAAAGGCAGGCTGAGGATTGTGAAAGAAGAATTATGCAATGAGGCTGTGTACAACCTCACCAAAGTGTCCAAACAAAAGGCAATTTTGGAAAGCAAGACCAAGAAAGCAGATTATACAACTAAACTCTTCTCCCTTCCACAATACATTGCAATGGAGAAGCAGCAGATTTTCTGCTTCTGAGACAGCCAATCAGCCAGAGGAAAAAATCAAAATTAACTTCTGTCTCTTTGGGAAGCAGAAAGCAGAACCTTCACAGTAAGATTCAGAGCTTTGTATTCAAAAAAGGTTTAATTTGGACGAAAAACCAGCAATCCAATCTTTCATTATGGCTATTGGGTTTTGATAGGATGGATATGTATTTTAGAAATGTAAACAAGGTTGTCACATTACTTCCCTTTTGTATAATTGACATGACACTAAAGAACAAAATTAGTAATTCCAGGATAGTGCACTGACTTTAGCTCACAACTGCTGACAAGTAAGTATTTAGGTTTAGAAATATTAACTGTGTTGAGGGCACTAAATACATTTTCCTATGATAAATTTCTAATTTCTGAATGCTAATACCATTGGATATTTTAACCCACTTTATTTGTATGCTTATGGATCAGATTATAAAGTACTTATATGTTTCAAGTTGAAGAAAGGCACCTAAAGAGGTACAAAAAAAGCACACATCATGATTTTTTATGGCAGTATCTACCTCTAGGTGCCCAAATGTCTTTTCAAATCTTGGTCTTCCTGCATTGCACCACTACAGTAATGCAAAGAAGCCAGAAATACAGGATAATTAGCCTTATGTCCTGTCTAATCAGTCTCAAATCAGGGCATGATTATCCGTGTTTTATTAGTGCAGCTCACATCTGCTAACGAAGCTTTATGCCCAGAAAACCTCTGCTAACACGGCAGCTTGATCACATTTGCCTTTTCACTGATTTGTGATTGATCATTGGATGGTCTCAACTCTGTTCTCTCCTGTCTGCAAGCTTGACTTTTGGCTTCCTTAAGCATCACCTCACCCTACCATGGCCTGAGTTTCTGTGACAACATGCTCCACTGGAGGAAAAATGCTAGCTGGGCTGCAAATGGCAGCAAAGGGTCCATTCCCATTCTCTCCTCCTCTGGATGGGAGCACAAGCTTTGCAACCTCCATTAAAAGGTATTTCATGTCCTTCCCACTGTAACCAGGCACATCAGCTTTACTCATGTGTGAATGGAATAGCAGCATCCAGGCTGCAAAACAGCACTGAAGTACTTAGTCAAGCTGACTAATACCAGCAAATGACTGGGCTGGTACACTGACTAGCTCAGTAGCTCATAAATGTTGTAACTGGTGGTGCTGATTCCTGATTCTCTCCTCAGAAACCACATGGTGTTTCTGGACTACCCAGTGGACCTAAATCGGTGGGGTTTTTTTTGTTGTTGTTAATAACAGTGAAGTAGGAGAGAAAATTTGGCTGTATCTGCAACTGTCTACTAAGCAAGTGTCGGTTTGCAGTCTCAGTTCTGACTCAGTACCGGGAATGGCTGCACTACCTGAACCTGGAAAAGCCTAGGGACGTCTTGGCAAGTGAGACAATACAATAATAACTGAAGTTACCACAAATAACCATAATTTCTTATCCATAGTCAAGTCTGAAGACTACAGTGTCCATTCCTCAGTAAGCTTTTTTCTTTTTTTCTTTTTTAATCTACCAGGCGCTATAACCAAGTACATATTTTGCTTTGCTACATGGGGCTTGGCCTCATGTCTTCTTGAATACGGTGATCTTGTATGTAAGGGTTTTTTTTCCCCTCTAAGACCGGAAAGCTAACAGTAATACTCTTCGCCTGCTATTGCTGTTATAGTGCATTCCCTTCACCTTACAGAAAGAAGATTTTTCCTTTGTTTTAATGAGCTTAAGATAAAGACTTTACAGAACAGCTGCTATGTTCAGAAGGTCTGGATGCGAGAGGCTTTCTCGCAATAGTGCCTTGAGTAAAGATGTACAGAAAGTCCATACGAACATACACTCCTTGGCACTGTATGGTGAAGAAGTTTGCACCTCTCCAGGTATGCTAACGACAACCTCCAAGCAAGCTGGTGGAGGCATGACAGCCTATGTAATTATGACAAGTTACACCAGCTGCCCTGTATGAGTAACGTATAGAAAGCATAGGAATGGTATATACCACATTTGTACAGGCCTTCGGCATCTCTGTAAGGAGATGATGAATTTTCCCTGGGAATTAAACTGGTATAGCTAAAATGAAACTCGGTCATTTAGGTAAACTAAACTGTAACTCTCATTCCACAGCAACAGCTACATAGACACAAGATGTTATTAAACGTTCCAGATATATCTCCCAGCAGGGTGAACACAATGGCAGTCTATAGCTTGCAGATTCATAGGTTTTGCAGGTTCGTGTCACAAGCCTAACAGTGTCGTAGAGAGATTATATACATTCTCCATAGACACATAAACCAATGTGCATCAGTGAGGGCATAATCCTCTTAAAAGTACTAAAGACTATGTAACATACTTAAGTGTAATTACATAAAATCTAGCAAAATTAAAGAAGCTTCACAGGTTATGTCTCAATATATTAATGTTTACGTTCCATTTAATGAAACTCCAAACAACATTACACTACGCTATATGTCGACAACAATGACTCCTCAGCAGGCAAAGCATGAGAGAGAGACAAATCGGAGTGCGAGGGGAGAGCAGGATGGGGTGCGGGGTTTCAGCCTCTGGGCAGGCTGTGCCAGGGCTGGGCTGGAGCCCAAGGCGAACCGTTCTCCCCATGTAGTAGCTCGGCATTACTCCTTCTTCCATGACTACCTAGAGGTTACTTATCCTGAAACATTGAGATGCTTTTCTACTAGTTCCCTAACTGTTCTGTTATAGAATTAAAATAATCACTGAGAACCTAAAATAAAACAGGACCTGTTTCAATGGACAGGATGGAGGCTTTTATAGCCCTAATTCCTTCACACACCTGAAAACAACATTACATGTGGAGAGGCCCCAAATTAAAGTCTACTAACAAAGGAGAAAAATAAAACATACACCCCCAAAAACAAGCAACCAGAATTTGACTATAAACATTAGCTGTGTAATTAAGTAATTAGTTATAATTTTCTCTAAAATGTAATACATTTCAAACATCTCTTCTTAGTTTAGGGTGGAGAAATAAACTCCAAACAAAGAGCTAGGAGGTTTTTTGGTGGTGGGAATTTTTTCTTTTCTTTCTTCTTTTTTAAATAGACTATTGGATTCTTAATAGGTTGTTGACACTTCCCTCATAAGGCTCCTTCTCATCTTAGATGAAAGACAGAACAAATAGCCTGTTTTCTTGCACACAATAATAGGCAATTCCCTTGGATACATACAACTGCCAGCTAAAAAACTCAGTATGAGTCTAAAATTAGAATTCTGTGGTATGACTCACAAGGAGAAGCTTTGTGGCAGAAACTAGGATATTTTTAAGCAAATTAAGTCTAAAGCACAAAATAAAAACTGCATTCTAGAAATAGTCTATGGAATAAAGTGCTAATAACTGTTAAGTGTTCCTTTTTATCTGTGTGTTTTATCTACCTGCAAGTGTATTCTCTGAAGTATATTATCATCCTGATCGTTAAAGGTGGTGAAGCTTCTGATTTCCACAAAAGGTCAAAACAGGATTACAGGAAAACAGTAGAACTTTCTCCCTGAAATATTTTGCCTTTACACTACAAAAGTCTCTACGTAAGTATACAAGCAGGGCCAGCAATAGCTCCTCTACAAAAGTATTTTAATGCTCATTAATTAGTAACTAGGGACAAGAGACATGTCCTTCTGTAATTTTCAGTTCCTCTAATATTAAAAACAACAGAGGTGGCATTCCAAAAGGGAGGGTTATTTATGATAATGACAATTTGCTATGTTCAAAAGCAATAACACACCAAAATGCACAAGCTATGTTGTAGGAAGATACAACAGCACATCTGTGAGAAGATAAAGTTCAATTTTTCAAGCCTGTAGTATACTCTAATATAAACACAAAATTAATCAGATGTCACAAAACTGACAAATGACAGATGTCATAACCTGCATAGACAATCCTAACATCCTAACCCTTTGAAGATCCTTTGCTTCCCGATACCCCTAACTCAATGCTGTTAATAAAATAACCGTCTAGCGGCCTGTCAGAATATAGAGGGGGTGCTCTCAAAAATACTCCTCACTGTAATGTTTTCCTTCTCAAAATCTTCATCTTCACTAAATCCTCAAAATTGACATGTAATTGTTCCTATTTAGACTTCTTGAAATATCACCCCTTTCACACCAGTAACAAATATGGCAGATGTTATTTTAAGATAAAGCCTTAACTGAAAATAGTTTGAGCCTCAGATAGTGATTTATCACAACAGGCTTTAAACAGCTGCAGTGTGGATGCATACATACGAACCTGTCAAACAAGATTGAGTAGAGTGGAGCTGGTAAAGACAGGTTCATATAAAATACAATTCACCTGATATATTTTGGATATCAACTATATTTCAGAAGTACAATTTTTAACCATTGCCTATAAAGCAAGCCAAGAAGGATTTTCCTCTTTTGTTTTGCCTCCCACATTTTGTCTAATCAGTCCTGTTCTCAGTGTTTTAATTGTAGCATATAAGAGAAGAATTTCAGTTTTTGAACTGTATTCCTCTACAACCAAATGAAATCAATCTCAGTGCGAGACACTACCTTGTCAACCATTTTCTGCCCTAAATATATACCTTATTCCAGATGAAAACTGAAAAAAAAATCTGTTGATTTTTCTTAAATGGTAACTCAAATGCAAATATATGCTTGTTATTTATACCACCTGTGTGACCTTTAGTACTTTGTATCCTGACTGACAATCAACAAAGTGGAAAGAGAAGCATAGATCAGTTTGCCAACCTCTAAGCAGTGTGCTGTGATCATCAGAACTGCAAGGAAGCAAGTTCAAAAAGTAAGTGGGAGTATGCTGATTTACATTAGACAAATAATTTTGGGGAAAAAAAGCAGTAGAAAAGTGTGAGATGGCAATATTAACTTTAAAAAAAAACTACTTTAAATCACTAAACTGTTATTTGTTAACAATGGAAAAACTCTAAAAATGAAAAAAAAACATAGGACCATGCTGCATTAAAGCAGATGCCGCATTGCATAGAGTGCCCCAGGACTGTGTTCTCATTAGGGAGAACACAAAATGAATGCCAACTCCAGTCAAAAAAAAAAAATCATATAGTTCTTTTCACCAAGCTACTTATTGCTCTATATATGACAAAACATTCTAATACAACATAATACCTAAAATTCAGTGCACACTTTATTCTTTTGTGCTACTTGTTAAATATTCTGATTGTATCCTCTCCCATATGTTTCTGCAATGCCTGCAGGTAGCTCATAACTTGTCTTTGCCAGCAATATGTCAGATTATCACTATCAGATACCTGGTTCAGAAGAGACCTGAAATGGATTATCACAGTATTTGTTTTCATATGCAAAAAACAGAATTAAATACTTCTAGCAATGGTGATTTCACAGCTAGCCTTCGCAACTTTCCTTAACCAATGTTAACTAATATTTAACCTGAATACCCCTACTGCAAGCCTGTTTCACTTGTTTCTGTTTTAGTAAATGAAAACACTTAATTTCTTTTATCTTTCTTTTTTAACCTTTAGTGATTTTGTTTTCAGCTCTGACACTTTCCAGCTGTCTTAGCTTTCAAAAATAAATCTCATATGTCAATATTTTGTTCTAAAATAATATTAAATTGCATTTGCTCTCACTGGAAAAAAAATCCTCCTTTAATTCCTCCTGTTAAGTAAAATGTTGGCTGTAATGCTATTCAGATTCAAGTCATCATTTAGATTTACATGGCCTTCAGGTCATATAGTCTACAGAGTGAACAGAGTTTATTTTCCCTTAACGTACTGCCAATGTGCAATGAATTACCTTAGTTACAAGACTTTCTCACCTGAGAGACTAATGATTTACACTGGCATCGTTTGTACCTCGAGAATCTTCTAAATCCAAGACAGCTGCAGCAATCCAGCTGGGACATTTCAGAGAGCAAAGATTACAATGAAGAGGCAGCAGCAGCAGGACTACATGGAACCAGTATATGCCAGCAAACTGGTTAAGAAAACCTGAACCGAGGCACTCTGTTATGTGGGGGTAACACTCAACTGTGTAAGGTGTGCAGCATGCCCCTCCTGACCACGTACACCTTTTAAAATCTCAGTCACGTGTAGAAATGCGAGCTTGCGGTTTGATTTCGCAGATGATAAACTGGTAAATTGCACCAAAAGGAGAGAGCCTGCCACTTGCCTTTTTTCCAGGAGCTCACCTGACCTCTACAAACAAATTTTCAGCTGGTTCAAGTGTAAGGTAAGAGGAGAAACAGCACTAGTGGAAAGTTGGGAACACACAGGCAGTGAAGCAAGGTAGCTTTCAGCAGCAGGCATCTGTTAAATCAGCTTAGCTTAATGTTAAACTGTGGCTCTTGGCACTGTTGACTTAGAGAGAAAACAACCAAAGGAAAAGACGAATGAAGGTACACATTAACAAAGTGCCTATCACCTAAACAGAGAAAAATCTACTGTTTGATTAATGGCTACTGCCAGCACAGCATGGAAAAGAAATGCTAGGGTGTAAAAGGAAGGAAAAGAAGAGCCAAAACTTAAGGGGGGGAGGGGGGGGAAGAAAAGAAAATGGAAGGACAATCTGGGAAAAAAGCAACCCACAGCATTCTGTGAATAGTGCTAATATAAGGAAGACATTAAAATTACAGATGATACTTAGCTGTAGGTAACTTTACACAAAGCAAGGACTGGACTTTAAGCTACTTTGACCTGCGTGTATTGAAGCTTTTCAGGAGCATATGACGATTACTACAACTATTATGGCTCCTTTCCATCAGAGTGGGTCTTTACGTATGACCACGTTGCTTGCTTTCTCACCATAGCTCTTCCTGCACTATGAAGTTGCTCTACAGGGAGTTTACAAAAGCCCAAGTTTCCCACAAGCCAAAATGAATTAAGAGCCTTGTAAGAACAGTGGTGCAACTCAGAACAAAACAGAAGATTGAAAAAAAAAATTTTATGCTTTCATATCATTTGCAGACTTTTTCTAAAGACCACAAGGTGATTGTCTTGTAACAGTACATTGTTTAAATTTCTGTGCTTTGTATACACTAGGACTGGTTTTACCAAAAGCGATTAAAATGGATAACAGTCTGAAAATATTAATGATACCGGAGCAACTTCATTGGGGTGGAATGTATGTTAAGATTGTAGTGCAGATTGAACTTCTGTGATCTACTATAGATAAGGGCAAAAATGTCCTACCTGACTAAATGAACCACCCAGTAATGAACACAGTGCCACTCAAAGTCTCTACCCAGCACAGACTACTAAATGAGAAACTGGAGGAAACAAATAGAGTCAGGGAAGAGTGGGAAGGAGAAAAGCCTGCAGTTACTAGTATGATACAGTGACTCCTCAACATCACCTTACAAGCCTATAAGAGCAAGTCAGCACACAGAAGTGACAAGGCCCAGAAGAATGGGACACCGGCTTTTCTTCAGAACATCATGAGCATGACTGCAGTTTGCCTGTAACAGTGCAGCACTTACGGAAAAGACTGAATTTCATGATGGCAAAGATTACAAAGGCATAAGGGTTTTATTAGCTTGTTTTCTGGCTCTCCTTGCTTTGTTTTTTGCAGCTATTAAAATGCTATAAGAATCTTTAGTCTGTGAGCAGCTACAATGCTAGTGAAACTTGCACTTCCTACAGGCTAAAGAGTAGTGCTGCTTTGGTGCCATTTGGCATTTAATTGCCTGAGCAATCCCAAAGACAGTCCCAGGAACGTCCCTCAGATTGGTGGTGTACACCAGTTCTGCTCAGGTTTTATGAGTGCTTTTGCAATATGAAGAAGTAAAGTAGGAAGCACGAGATACTGTAGAAAACCTTGATCTGTGCTAGCAAGGAATAAATTATGCAAAGACAATGACATGAAAGGAAGTCATCAATTCATTCTGTAGTATCACAAGGATACTCATGCTTAAATTCAGCAATGAAAAAATCAGGTGTCGCCTCTCTCAGCTGTCTCTGCTGCCAATGAGGAGAGACAGGTACTTTACAAAGAAACAGTTATACCCTTCTTAAACACCTGCCTTAGGTTGCATTAGCTCCTGTAGCAGTCACACCACCATTTATGTCCCTGAAAGCCCCGACTTGCCTGACCCAGGTGAGATGGACCTGGCAGCCCCTGAGCACTGAGCAGGGTAGCACCCTTCGAGCGAGCGCTGAGGGAAGGGTAAGTAGTAAGGAGAAGCTAGTGGAAAGATGCCACATGAAGCTAAGGGTCTGTGTCTAGCAAAAGAGTGAGATGGCTTCTGTGGATTTATACCTACCTTCCCGATTATGATTAACCTTTCCTCGTAGATGTCCCCCACCCTCATTTAAAGTTGTAAGGCCACTCTTTTCTGAAACCCTTGCCTGTTATACAGGTTATAAAATTCCCAGAATTAAAATACAATAGGAAGAGATTTTGCTTCAAAAACATAGCCTTATTAATTAAAGTTCAAGTGACAAGGGATTGTATTCCTTCTGGAGAGGCCTGTCTCTCTTCCCTGAGCACAGACTGAGCTACAATGAACAGCCCTATGTCTCAATTATTATAGGGTGACAGGGATGATGAAGTTTGAGATGATAAATCGTCTTCTCAGTGTCCACCTCTCTCCTGTCCCCTGCCTTGCCTGGACTAAAGGAGTAGATCCTCCATTCTTCTGGGCAGAGAGAGCAATACTGCAACAAGCCTTTGCCTGGGCACCACAGGATAAGACAGGTTGCACATACACTTGAATACAAACCCACAGCCCAGCACACTGCACATCTTTATGATTGTTTGCCCTATGTGGATTTATGAGGCACTGATATGCAATCTTACCCAAAAACTCTATAACATTTATAGAGTGTATTGTAAGTCTCAGTCACCAACAAAGGGAAGTGGTTGAAATTTTTTTTCAACACCACCACCAGAACCAACTTTGTTGCTCTCTGACATCTTCAAGAGATATAATTGCATCCACTTGCAATGTGTACAGCAGAGATTTCAAAACTGGTGTCAAGAATCCCAGTGAAGAGTGGCATTTTTCTGGTCTTTCCTACATTCTCCCACCACAAACACTTAGTGGAAACCTGTGAGGCGAATATGAGACAACGATGTGGAGGAGGCAGCACAGCTTGCTTTACCTCTCTCCTTCAATCCCAACAAGTTCCCAGCACTGAGACCTTGCAGCACTCTCTGACAGTGTCACACAAGAAGAACTCTCGTGCCTCAGTTTACAGTCAGGCACAAAAGCAGGTGTAAAGCACAACTGCTGCTTGGCACTGACTGAGCGTCTCCCAAACCATCTCTGTTCCTGTGAATACTCTCAATCACACTCTCACTTTGAGCTACACACCCAGCTTCAACCACACCAACCCTGGGTTGCCATGCAAACACACCAAGAAATATCTCTCTGTCCTATGTCCATACCTGCTCCTATTTCAGCTGACTATAATTTGTGAAAGGTAGAGCAACCTTAATTCACAAGGACTAAGGCAGTCGCAGTGCAGATTGCCTGCTCATCCATAATGCAGAACTACAGACTAAAAAAAGACTTCGGCTCCAAGCACTCCAGTCTTGGCACAGGTGATTTATTGAAGCAGTGCTTCTGCAGCAAAACTCAGATCCCAGCAATACTAAGCTGAACTGATTTCATCTGAGAAGCAAAGAATCCAGTTATAGGTATAACTTCAAACTAACCTGTAATGCCAAATTTGCATTTAGTTCATACATTTTCTTCTAAAATATCTTCACTGAAGAGCTCACTTATTTTTGCTTAATTTCCAAAAAGCAAAAAAACCATGAACATATAGCAGACTGAATGATATATCAGATTTCAACAGAGCAAAATACATAAAAATGCAAAATAATTATGTAAAAAAAAAATCCAATCTGCAAATAAACAGAACAGCCATTCTGTCAGCAACAGCTTTACAGATGTTTACAATGTTAGTACATAACAGTCTGATAATCAATAGTCCACACGCTCTGTATATACCTCCTATAGCATCCTCCTTATTCATCACTTCAGAGTACCAGCCCAGATAACACTCCCTGAACACAGCTCAGCTCCCTGGTCCTTTCCTTTGCAAGATGCCTCCATAACCTTCGAGCACCTCTGCCATTTCTTGCATGCATTTCTTCATATTCCTCAGAAGGTCTCACAGTTTCCTAATTATTTCATTTCTTGATTAATATTTCTCATTATTTTTTTAATCCTCATTAAGAACATGACTTCTTTTAAATATATAGCACACTGATGTATACATATACAGTGCACTAAAACCTCTGCCTGTTCCGTGAGCAACGTTGCCTCACTGTACCCTTGCATTCTCTCATTCATTTGTGTCTACCTAAAGTGTCTTCTCCTAACGTATAAACCGCAGATTCTCTGGGCAGGGAATATTTCCTCGGTCTATGTTTATGTGCACTTTGAACAACCATTGTCCAAGATTGCAGTCTAAGAATTAGCAAGGAAAGATACAGTAACTGTACAAAAGGCTGAGGAACATCAAGCAGATGCATTTTGGAATTGGAGAAGTGCTGTAGCAGGTCTAAATAGGACAGACTCTGTATCTTTATTTATTCTTATATTTATCTACTGAGGCTACATGGAAATTATTCATGCTAGTTGTAACTGGTGGCTGGGAAGCTGAGTTCAGATATCGCGAACTAAAAAACAATAAATGGAAGGAAAAGCCATGGGAAGATAAAGCTTCCAGATTTAGAAGATGCAGAAGGGGTGGCAAGGGTTCTGTGCGCATAAGCTTCTGTTGAAGTCAGTGGAAGCTGGTGCGTAAAGAAAGTAAGAACTCAGGGATTTATGATCAAGTTTAAGAGTTAACAGGAGTGAAACAGCAGCACTGACAATTTATTTCTAGTCAGTATCGTCATTTGAAGAAAAACACACATTCTGAATGCCAGCTTTTAGCTGCAGCATTTAGGTGTATAACTTCTTAAAAAAAAGACAATAACTTCATCTAATAATGCTTTATTATAAGAACTTAAAAACAAAAGGAATACTCAATGAGTACTGCAAAGACCTCCTGTGATACCTTATGTAAAAGGTCACCAACTTCAGCAATAATAATTAGCTCACTGACCTATGAATTCTTCAATGCTTAGCAATATAATGAGGTACGGTTGTCATCTGGAGACAGCAAGTATTGCTAAACTAATAAATACTAGTTTATCAGACCAACAGATCTATCTGTAGACTTCACAGCTGAGAAGAGAACAGATATCATTTCTATTGTCTTCTGTGAAAAAAATCGATGCACAATCAGGTCACACAGGAAAAACAGAACCAAAAGTCCGATAACCTTCAATTCAGTGGTGTGTCCCATGGATACCAGCTGCTTTTGAACACCACTATGAATGCTATACCAAAGGACTCAAACAATCAGGGCCCTTCAGATATACTACAAATATTTTCCAGTAGCTAAGTTTAGAACGGTTATTAAACTTGAGAAAATTTGTCCTGACTGTGCACTACTGTAAAAAATAGGAACCTCCATATATGCATGGATGGCAGCGCATGCCAGACTAAGTCAGTCTCTTACCTTGAAGTCGCTGCATGACGTTGGCAATATCTCTAGATCTTGCCACGAGCCGGGATGAGGCCATGATCTCTTTGCAGCAAGTCCGTGTCCCCTGAGAGCCGTCTGACCTCGGCGAGACGAGGATCTCTCTTGGGCGGGTTCCCTGTAGCGGTCAGCCCTCAGCCCCGGCACAGCATGCCTGGGGCAGTCAGATGCCTCCGGTCCAATGCCAGCCTTCGCAGGGCTGAGGAACAGCGCAGGTGAGCAACCTCAGCACCTGAGAAAAAAAGGTACCAAGGCTTAGAGGAAACTTCTACCAGCTCTGCAAGACTAAGAAGCCCGAGTCTGAATAGCTATTTTAACACATAAAGCGTGGTATGATTTGTGCGCACTGTACACCCCAGCCAGAGACGCAATTAATGCTCAAAGCTTGCTTGGCAATCATCAGCAGAATGAAGCTGTAAAAACAAATCATTAAAAACAATTCGCAGTGTACCAGACATCAATGCTTTCCTGAGGATGCTTATGGATGTTGTTTTAGAAATAACAATAATGCTATACATATTAAAAGTAATACTGTAATACTTCTTAATGTAAATAATATTAGGTGAAAAGGAGGAAAAATGAAACTGCTTGTAATATCCAAAATCTGTTCAACTATCATTTTATTTCACCATGCTAGAATAGAGCATGTAATAATAAATAATTGATCAGGATAGTCCCTAACTCCACTGGACTGCGTGCTCAGATCTGAAATATTGAGATTCACATGCTTTATTATTAAATAAAATCATATTTACATTCACTTTGCTAGAGTATGATGTCGTTGTATTTTGGGTCATTTAACATCAAAAGCTGCGAATTAAAACTGCTACATGAACTTAACGCTGTTGTAACTGTGATAAGATCTACATGACTATAAATCTGGTCCAAAAAAAAAAATCAAATTAGATTCTTCAGATAATGGTATCAATGACATTTTCTCTTCTGAGGAGCAAGTACCTGTTGTGTATGTATGCACCTGTTCCTTTATTAAGAAAGAACCGAGCGTATAGACAGCAAGAATAATTGTATGCATATTACACACAGTGGGTGCATTCAAAATTCAAGATATGCTGTTGATCTATATCACAAATATGAGTGGGTTTATTGGTGCTGTGCACTTTCCTCTTTTCCTGACCCCAAGGTCTGTTAGAGAAGAGCCCTCCAATGTCAGGCAGACAAGCCGTTAGGTTGCACAGCTTTAGGCACGCTGAACTGTCCTGAAGGAGTTATGTCAACACGTAAGGGCTGCCAGAGGAAATCACGTTTCAGCATTCCCCTTTCCAACCCTTCAAACCCTGCCTGGCCCAAGGGACTCCTTGCTTTCCCTCTTACTGCTGTTTTTATTGTAAGTTTGCTTTGTGTTTTGGATATGTGAGCGCTGCTCAGGTCAGCAGACCCAAGCTGGCTTTAGATTAGCAGAGCTGAGGGAAGCACACTTCTGATGGATCAAGGTGCAGAAGACTATAAAGCCCACCTGTGTGCACAGGCTGCGGTCTTGCATGCCATGGCCAGACTGGTACCAACACCCACTCCAGCCACATAACTGCCATTTTTGCATATGTCCACACTCTGCACAAGACATCTGGATAGCCATATCCCCATTCTCTTCCCATGCGTGCCTGGACTCTCCTCCAGGTGCCTCCTCCCTTCCCTCCCTGCTCCTTCCTTCCAGGCCTTGCCCCGCACCCGTCTCGGGGTGCGCAGAGACTGTGCCTATATCAGTCATCATCTCCCAAACACGGCAAGGAGCCCTGGCACCTGGGACGCCTCATCCTCCTGACGGCTTGGCACGAGAAGGTGCCACCATGTCACCTCTTGGCTCCAGCATCTGCTGGGGCCAATGGTCCCCTGGCATTGCTGAACCTCTGCATTGGACATCGGCCACCAGAGCTCTCTTCCAGAGCTGATACCAAACAACACCCGACTTGGTGGATGGGGAGGAGGGGGAAGTTTTCTGTTGCTCGTGCCCACGTAAGTCAGTTTGGAGAACTTTGCTTCCTGTGCAATACTTATATGAAACATCAGGTTGCCTAACCCCATTCAAACCAGCAATATTTGTAACAAAGTGGGTTAAACGAAGCCTTGTTTCTGCAGCAGTAGCACTGCTAACATTTTGAGCAGTAATGTAAGTGAGGTACAGCAACTTTTAATAGCAAGCTGCTAGACTGATTGTTGGGCAGAGATAAGGGGTATTAAAAATGCTTCGTCTGACTGGTTTTTGGCTAACATCAGTAACAATATCAGAATACCAACCCACTCGCACCATGACAGAGCCTATGTAAATCAGCTGTACATGAGCAGATTTAGAGGAGCTGTGGAAAATGCTGAACCATCTCCAAGTTAAAAGTGTCTGGGAAATTGTAATGAAGACATATATTCCATCTATTCATACAGCACGTTGAGTCATTGTGCAGCGACAAATGGCAGACTTGCAATTAATAATTTACCTAGCTGATATTATATGCTGCATAAGAAGAATTTGCAGTTCTAAATATTGCTCCTCATTCAGAAGCTCCTTTGCAAGCAGTGGGAATTAACTCATGTAAAGAAGACACCGAGTTACAACAGGTGGGAAGGAAAGATTCTGATATGTTCAGTCACCCCCACAGGCAGAAAACCACAGCTCACAGCACAGCTAAGACATGCACAAAATAGATGAAATGAAGCTTCACGCACCCTTCTCACATGTCTTCAGCCAACACCTAAAGCTTCATAGAACAAGAAAACCTATATGCACAGCTATTCAATGTAATGCAGAGGGGAAAATTCTCCTGACTTCTACAAATAGTTAAAGCCTGCAACAGAAGATCTTTTCCTCCTACTGAAATACTTTTCAGATTTATAAACACATCTTAATTAAATATTTTCATAGCTGTTACATAAAATCATTTGTAATTAAATGGAATTACTTTTCATTCCAGTGCCAGACACAGAGATGTATTTTCAGCTGGATAGGTTTTGAAAATGCACAAATTTTAAGAAAAGTGTATGGCTTAAATCTCACAAATCATAGTCTGAAATAAACCTGAAGGACTATATAGGCTATTCCCTGCTTTAGCATTCAACAAGTGATTATTCATTATTATTAATTATTAATTTTTTGGTCTGAACATACAGGGAATGAATACACAAGAATGAAATGGAATGGTTTTGCATATAAATTAGATAAAAAATTTATTACATTTGCCACTTATCTGGATTTAATGGATAAAGTTATGCTGACACCCTTTTCTTTTACTATCCTGGTACTCCTTTCTTTTTAGATGAAAAGGAGGAAACATAAAGTTCTTCTCTCATCAAAAAAACATCTGGCCTAGCAATCTGCTATTGTAATATGCAGTTTACAATCCTCTGTACTGTATTGTTTCTCTCTTTAAATGCTAGAAAAGTAGGATGTCTTCTACACAAGAGATAAGAAAAACTCTAGAACTATGATGGGTTAACTTTCCTGGGTCCCCAGTGTAATTCTCATTTTTCCATTGTGCTCAGGAGTGCTTTGAATTATCTGCAATTAAAAAAGAGAGTAGGTTTTCCTTTTATTGGTAAGCCTAGAGTGCCATTGGCAAGACCAGGTTGTATTTTATCTCTTAGTTCTTAAAGTTTATAAAACATATTAAAGAAAAACAGACAGGCCTGTCAGCAGAGCGGTTCCAGAAAACCAGAGAGACATCTATTAGATGCAGACAACATAAGATGTGCAACAAAGGCTGAAGATAAGCCTGACCAAAAAAAAGGGTAAAAAATTCTCTGACTGTCCTTCATGTTGGCACAAATTGCAGATTCCCACTCCATCGGGTTGATGCCACATATAGTAGTGTGGGGAAGATCGCTACTGATGTGAAAGCATGTTTGTACCTGAAAACAGACTTTTAGACTTCTGTGGTCTCCAATTATAGCAGCAATGGATGAAGAAACTCCAGACAAAGAAGGACAAACACAGATAAATAAGTATATTTCTTGCCCTCAGCAATATCTTGACAGGTGGCAGGCAGAGAAAGGACTGTATCTAATCTGGGACATTTCAAAAATGAGATATTTCAGAGTACAAAAAACAGAGTAATAAATTCAAGGAACTCCTGCAGCTAGAAGTCATTTTCAAATATTACATAAATATAACAAATACAGCAGAATAACTAAAATAACTGTAGGACATGAACTGAACAGAATCTCAGGAATGACAGAAATAAGGTCAAGTGCTGGAGTGCCATTATATGAGAACAAAGAGGCAGAGTTCCCTGGTAAGAAACAGTGGTACAGAACTGACCACATCAAAAAAACATATCCAGGAAAGAATTTCTGAGCCTGGTTTACTGCTGTAGTGCTAGAGTTGAACTTTGATCTACAGGATCTGTTTCTGAACCAGAAGAGGTCTTGGAAATGCTACCAGAGTGATAGACGCTGCTGGAACAGATGCGATTCTATGAGACAGCAGTGATCCTCATGTCAATCAGGAATAAATGATTCACTTAAGGGTAGGAACTAGAATTTTCTGGAGGTCATAACAGCATTTTTAAACATCAAATAATCACAGAACCAACTATTTTAGGTTGTGTTCTAGTCAGTAGTGCGAAAAAAAGCTAATCATAGAAAATAGTTCTGACTAAGGAAGTGATTGATGTAATACAAACTGTTAGAGGAATAACCCAAAGAATGTAAGCATGTCAGGAGATGATCTAAAGAGACAGTGCTTAAAAAAGTAAATAAAAGGGAAATCAATTACAGAAGTCAACTAGACTGAAGAGCACCATGTCTTCCCTGTGAAGCAGACTGGGTATTTCTTTAAGTCCAAGGTCCAGTAACTGTACACCTATGCAGGGCAGAATAAAATTGCTCCAGACGTAACTGGAAAAGCCATCACTCAGAAATAACTGGGCAGAATAAAAGCATGAGAAGTAAAGAGCTCTGCTATGGTGTGTGCTATCCACAGGGATGGAAAGACCAGCTGAGTTAGACTAAGGCACTAAAGATAGTGAGCAAAGGGTTATCTGCCAAACAAGTAAAAACAAAGTGGAAAATATGATAAAGTGGAGACTAATTTGCCTCAGTTAGTATTATACTGATTTTTCCACTAAAGAGAATTCTGATAAAGGCACAGCAGAAATGGAAACAGCATCATCTGAAATAAAATCAAAGTTGAAAATGGAAGAACTTGATAAAATTTCTCTCAGAATACTGAAACTTGTAGCTGATGAGTTGAGAATCCATTTGTAAACTTACCAGAATAAATCTGTCAAGCTTCAGTTAATGCCTACTGGATATATGAAAATTAGGAGCTAGGTTGAAGAAGTGGGGTAGAATGATCCAAAATTATTCTTATACCATCTTCAGAGAAAATGCGGTACAACCTCACTGGTCTTCCAAAATCCAGGCAAACAGAAGAGCCCCTTGGGCAGTTGTTACAGGCAGCTGAATTGCAAATCTGTGGCTGTCTGCTTAAGCACAACGTAGCACAAGTCAGCGCATACTGGAACTTTCCCAAGTCCAATGGGACATTACTATGAACCACCTAAGATCATGGAAAAACCTAATCTTGGCTCTGAAAGCTGTTTTTCATAGTTGAATCCCAACACTGTCACTCTGTGTTTCCCTTCTCTACTGCACAGACTGCTTTTGAACAGAAAAAAGGTCGAAGAGACAGATTATGACCTTTGACAAAGAACACACTGAAACAAGAAATTCTCACTGACCATCCGACCCCAAACTGACTAGATGTGCAGTAGTTACCTGGAGGTACTGAAATTTGTTTTTCTTGGGGAGTAATGGGAGGAAAAGAGAGAGAAATTTGGATCCTTTACGGAGCTCCAAATTGTTTTGGTTCCTCCAGTTATACCTCAGCATTGTTTGGAGCTTGAAGAAAAGTTCTTCACAAGGTTCACAGTCTGCAACAGCAGTTAATAATTTGGAAGATTCAAGGTAATCTGCACATCTGACATTTAAATCTGTGGCATATATGGCACACAATTTTTCTATGCCTTACTTATAACTCTAGTATTCAAAAATTATTTGTAGGATGCTAATCATATACATGCCTACATATGTACTTACATTTCAGAAAGTGAGAATTTTATTTTCTACTTTCTATTATGTTTTTTTGGGGGGATGGGTGACATTCCAGTGGTGTTAAACTCTGATTCTTGTCTTGAAAGCTGTAATTCAATTTGAACAGAGAACACAAAGTGTTCCAGAAGATATAGAACACAGAGATTTTCTATTATTTTAGAAAAATTGGCAGAACGTACATTGCTAGATATATTTGAAGACAGGTCATTCACTATCTTTCTTTCTGATGTGAAAAGTTAAATGCAGTGTCTACTCCAGTTTAGTAATGCTGCTATTGAAATTCTGCAGGAATATACTACAGCTTATATAGATGTTGGTAACAGCAGGAGACTGAGATCAGTAGCTCAATACCTTCTACAAACACAGGATATAGTCCTTGCCTCAAAGAGCTTACTATCTGCACAAGGAGAGGCCAAGAGTAAGATCAGAGGTCACAATACATAAGCAAATTGGATTGAAGTTCAGATATGATGTGTAAGCTAATGTAAGTTAATGGTAGGAGAGCTGTTCTGATTTTTCTGTGTTAATACTGATACGGCACCTAGGATTTCTGTGGCATAAGAGGACCTGCAGCAGAAGGCTCTTGCAGAGGTATGTCTGTGGGTGAAGGGAAAAAAAAAAGCAAGACCACTAAAATAGAAAACACTGAAGCATCTCAGGAAAGGGTGTGTCAAACAGAGTTTGAGATAAGCAAGTAGGCATCAATTCTTCGGTATTTCTGCACATCTTCCAAGCAAGAAAGCTTAGCTGAAGTATAGTTTGTAAGCAAGGAGCAGACACAGCTGACAAACGAATGGAAAAGCAGAAACACCTCTGTTTTCCCTGTTAAATCTGTGCCTTTGAGTGAAACTACTGCAAAAGTTCAGTTGCTTCAGAGGTACGCTGCTGCTGTTGTTTTTGTGACCTCTAAGAAGACACGAGAGCTCTAAAGTTTTGTCACTAGCCATGGTAACGAGGAAGTACAGAAATAATTGTTTATGTTTGATGTATGTACTTTCCCAATAACTACAGCCACTACTTCAAAAGAAAAAAACTGAGCCACAACAGACTTCATTTAACAAAGCATAACTGAGATAGGCTAATGTGGTGTCTGCCTGAAGGGTGAATGTATGTCTATGTCTCCCGGGGCCTGATCCACAGAAGCCCCACGGACCCCCAGCAACCATGCTCGCTGCGCTGACCTTGGATTCACACCTTGTTCAGTGCCTCAACCAGCCAGATCCTCTTCAGGACCAGGCACTCTTATCTTCTCCCCAGACGTATTTAAATACTAACAGGGTGCTGCTCCTCCTTCCCTGTGCACCTCTGCTCTCCCTGACCCAGTATCAAAGTATTCCTTTCTTTGAGCAGTGTACTCACTGGCAGGCTGTGTAACTCGGGGTAGCTCTAGTGAAGTTCTCAGAAGGACGTTCCTAAGGTCCCAAAGCACGAAAAAGAAAACCCCTTTGAGGATTCTTATATTTAATAAAGATAAAGTAATGCTGCATGAAGGTGTACAGTCATGATGAGATTCTTGCATGTGTATTAAATGCAGCAGTCAAAATCACTACTAGCACTCACCACAATTACTTAAAGTAAAAATAATATTTTAAAAAAAAAGAGTTACAAATGTATTTGGGTTCATCAGCGGTATTTTATACTCAGCAACACAGAATTGCCACTGACATCTATAATCTCTGGAGGTTAATCACAGAATCACAGAGTCACAGCAGGGCAGGGGTTGGAAGGTACCTCTGTGGCTCACCTAGTCCAACCCTCCTGTCGAAGCAGGGTCACCTACAGCAGGCTGCATAGGACCTTGTCCAGGTGGGTCTTGAATATCTCCAGAGAAGGAGAATCTACAGTTTCTCTGGGCAGCCTGTTCCAGTGCTCCGTCACCCTCAGAGGGAAGAAGTTCTTCCTCATGTTCAGATGAAACTTCCTATGCTTCAGTTTGTGCCCATTGCCCCTTGTCCTGTCGCTGGGCACCACTGAAAAGAGTTTAAACAAACAAACAAACCGAGACACTAGGAACAGGAGGGAGTGGAGAGATTACTAATCCTACTTTCACACCTAGCAGAGAGTGCAAAGATGAGAATCGAATCACTCCGACAGGCAGCACCATGCTCATTCTGGAGAGCTCCTTTCTCCAGAGGAAACTTCGGTGCTTTAAGGAACACGTTCAACATGCCATATGACAATGGATATGGACTCCTACCAGAAATAAAGCGAATAGCTCTACACGTTTTAACACTGTAACTCATAAAACAGTTACATCATTCAGCAAGTGAAACTGTACAACAAACAAAAAAGCATTTCTGTTTACCAATTAAAATAACCTAACACCCTGATATTCTCTGTCCAGTGGCAATATTTTAACAAAGCTCATCAGTATTTATAGCTTGGGATCTGTTTAAGTGTTAAATCACACATGAGAATCACAAGAATAATTATCAGAGATCATAAAAAGCAGACAGTCCACCACTAGTACTACTACAGGAAAGCGCGTGCCTGTTAGGAGTTCTTCAACCGGCTCAGCACTTGAAAAGTGCTGGCAAGAAGTCAAAAACACCACGTACTACTTCCCGACAAGCCGCATAGGTATAAATCCCTCACAGTGACGAGCAACGGAGCTTCCCTCAGCGTCACGCAGATTATTTACATAAGTAATTCCTCATCAGTTTACAAAATCTGGTCTGTTGCAGCAGATTACCAGTAGTCCTTACACGCACTTTTCCCCAGCGTGAATACGGTTGGAAACATGGTTGCCAAAATCCTAGTGACAACCTTGCCTGTTGGTATTTCAGCAGGTCTTGCCTCCGGGGAGTTACCACACGTACCAGGGCGCACGCAGACTCGCCGATGTCGCGGTGCACTTGTCCTTTTTGCATCATCACTGCAGGCGAGCCAGCCTAACACCGGCTCCTTGGGAGCGCAAAGGCAGAGCCACATCTTCCTCCTGAACTACGTTTTGGCCTGCGGCATCTGACCGAGCACCAAACCCGGTTATCTCTGCAAGGCGTGCGCTTCGGGGGGCGAACCGCAGCCCCCCTCCGGGATCTCCGACCCCCCCGCTCAGAGAGGGCAAAGCCCCGAAGCCCCCGAGGAGGACGGGCGAGCTCCGCAGCCACGGGCAGCCAGCTTCCGACGGGCCCCGGGGCAGGGAGGCCCCGGAGGGGCACCGGGGCACGCTGCCCCGCGGGGGTCCCTCGCTCCCGGCCGGCGACCCGCGGGCTCACCCGAACCGCGCCGAGCCGCCTGCTCCCTCCCCACGCCCACCGCCCCGGCCCC
>Ga0065711_1001652_pt1 | contig 61741 bp, 24 predicted proteins | sample Hoacrofraction12_FD_59098 | JGI IMG/M metagenome (GOLD analysis project Ga0065711, IMG submission 59098) | Hoatzin crop microbial communities from Cojedes, Venezuela - Epithelial fraction 12 v2 (version 2) | ecosystem: Host-associated > Birds > Digestive system > Esophagus > Crop | place...
GGGGGGAAGGAGTATGTGTTTGAGTCTTACTGGATGGATCATTGAAAGCGTTTTGCTACAAGTGGTCTCCTAGTTGTTCCTCCCTGTTCAAACACCCACACTAACCATCTCCATTTTTCAATTTAAGCCCTACAGTGGTGTACCCTTTCTGCCTGCTTCCATACTCAGTAAAGCATGACCTGAAAATTACATGTTCAGTCATTCCTTCAAACCAATTACATCCCTTTCTAAAATTCATTTAAAACTTTTCCAATAGGGACAGCAATAAAAATTGTCAGTACTGACTTCAAAGGCTTTGGCAACTCACACTGAGCTGCTTTTCCCCAAAGTCTGCTGCCATCTTGGGTCTATTAACCTGTCTTGCACTCTTCTAACTACACTAACAACACCATTTAAGGCCTGTGTATTTTCTTTCTCTGCCTTTCTGTGTAGGCATCTTCTCCCTTCCGGTTCAGTCAAAAAAATCACCTTCTTGCCAAGTCAACAACCATTCTTTCCAAGATGCTTATCAGAAGAGTTCAAAGTATGTTAGTTAAATCAAGTCTTTTGGCACTGAGAGATTTACTTTCTCTTCCATATATTCTATCTAGTGTTGAGCAAATAGCTAGCACCAGACAGGATTAGAGCAATAATACTTGGCACACCTCAGACTTTGGCCTCTATGCAGAAAAAAGTCTAAAAGAAAATATCCCTGTTGTTTGTTACTTCCCTTTTCATCTGGAGAATTTTCCAATGATGGCAGCATGCACAAATTTGCACCATTGCATTAGGGCAGGGTATTTCCTCATTCTCACTCACAATAATGAGAATTTATCTTAGAAAGAGCTGCAGAAAAGGATAGCTCCATAATCAGCATCTTCTTAGCACTATATGTTGAAAGCAAAAGGATTGACTACACAATGAAAGCAAATTATATTCTTATTTCTAGTCTCAGCTGTTTCTGGTGAATAGGAAAGCCAAAACCTGTAAACCCTGTTGTCTGCAGTCCCTTGCTTTGCTGCTTCTCTGGCAATTGCTCCTTGTCCATAGGATGTCAGTCACCCATCCTGAAAAGATCACCTTGTATAATGCTTAGCATGATTTCATATTCAAGCAAAATTCTTTCACATTTTGGAATAAAGTACTTTTCTGGTAATGAAAGGAGGGCAAGTCAAGTAAATTTTTAAATCTAGCATATTGAAACTAAGCTTTGTAGCCTTTTCACTGAGATCACAGTTGCTCCAATGTTGTTTTCCTGTCCTCGATGGATGTTTGCCCTAAGAAAAACCTTCTCCCAGACACGACGCTGCACATACAGAACAGAAAATACACCCAAGAACCGCTGTCATTTCTCTTAGTTGGCAGTGCTGGAAGTCATATTGAATTGGATCCACAAGTTCACCAGTCTCTGAAATCGTAATAGTGAGAACAGGAATGGCTTCCACCCCCAAGGAACGACTGAGGTTTCGTTTTCACTTTACATACCTAAAATGATCTAGTACACGAAAACTAGTCCGGTGATGGTTTGCAGGGACAGTTTCTCTGCAGAAGGAAATGGAAGTCTTTTCAAGTTTGTCTAAACCCACTAAGAAATATTAAGCAATGTATCAAGGAATTGAAAGATCAGAGTCTGCTTTGGGCTCTGCTACATAACTTCTGTCTACATTGGCATCAGGGTCTGATTACTCATTAGAAGAGAAAAGACAGTAATGCTTATCGACCCCATCAGGATTCCTGAGCCTTAATTTATTAGTGCAGTTGACTTGCTTGGTTCAAGTACACCTCAGTCACATCCTCTGACACCTTCTACTATTCATTGGAAATGTACTCTCTACTTTCTGATAAAATCCAGGGAGCTTCACTCTAGAAGGCCGAGACTGCACGGTTATCACACGCTGAAAAGAGACTACACCTGTGGGTCCAGATTATCAAGATGAGGAGACCATAATAGGAGACAGTGTGGTTTGCTGCCGTGCTTCTCGGCCACAGAGCGAGGTCACCAGAGGTGCAGGTAAATGGTAAATGTATCTGTGTTGTAGTTACCCTGGCAGCTCTTTTTGGTGCACAGGGCCTTGAAAATTTTACTAGGCAATAAAAGAAAGATAAACAGTCCTTTCCCCTTACTCTTCAAGGTCAACTATTGCTTTTGTAACCCCTTGAATCCCATGTGGAACTGTATCATAGACATGTGGATCCTGTTCAGATCTAAATTCTGTAGCAAGATCCAGGTTGAGCAATACTGATATCTAGATTCACATGCCAGCAAACATGTAAACTAAGCAGAGTTCGAAGTCCAGGTCAGAAAGTTTCCATTCTTCTAACTTAACTGACTTCTTTCTCCACTAACTCTTTGAGCAACTTTAAAGATTATTTTGCACCACTGAAGTAGCACAAAATAGCACACAGAGATAAAATGATCATGATGGAGAGACTAGGGTCAACAGGTCGGTTCCCAATTTTATTAAAAAGGCTTCAGAAGGAGAGCAGAGAAGGCAAGCCCTGAAGAAAATAATTGGTCAAGCATTTTTGCTGGATTGTGGGAATAACCTAAAATGTCTTTCCCTTTGGGATCTCACTTGCAGTGGCATTGCTGGCTGCCCCAGAAGACTCCCTTACTGTCTTTGGGTCATGGAGCTGCCTGCTGGGAAACAACTGCTGGAACCAGAGGGGAGGATGAAGCACAAGGAGGAAGAACATGGCTCAACAGCCTGATTGGCTTGCAGAGGAAGACAAAGCAGTGGAGCTCAGCAGACCATATAAATTGAAACCTTGTTACCTTCAGAGAATAGGATATCAGAGCAGATTAAGAAAAGAATTTTCACTGTATATATTATTAGTAAAAAGAGATAATGGAGAACTGCATGAGTGGACTTAATGGAAAGGGGATGGAGAAGGAAACAGTCAAGTATTCTCAGCAGTGCCTAGGAAGTGGAATAGAAAAATGACTCTTCTTGATAAACAGTCTTAAGGCCTGAAGATGCCTTTGGTTTTTGCACAAAAAAAGTTAAATGAAATAGAGTGGTCTTTTTCCCCTGCAAGATTACTTTTTTAAAAATGCAGAAAAACCCACACGCATTCCCACATGCCCTTTTGCTGACTGCTTTCAGAGCTGGTTCTCAGCAAAGAATTCATTGGAACAATCTATCTCTGGTATGTGCCTGAAGAAGTCAATAAAGAAATCTGACAGAATTATTCCATTTTATGTAATCTGAAATATGTGAAATAGCCTACTGAAGAAAATGGAAAGAGAGGAAAGATCACCCTTCACTTTAGATAGTCCATTTAGATTCCCTAAACAAATATTTGAAATTTTGCCCGTGTAGCTCCTGGAGATATTAATAACTTAGAATAAATCATAAAGTAAAATTGAGGGACACAACAATGTCCTGTATAATTTGTTTCCTAAATTATGTTATTTGTGAAAACAAACTTACAGATATATACACCTACATTTGACTAGTTAGGCATTTTGAAGATTCAGAATATCACTTCCAAATTTCTTAGGGTTTTCAAGACATAAAGCGAAAAAATATATCCATATCTTTCTGAGGCACAGTATATTGCTGGTGTATTAAAAAGAGTACACGAAGTTTGAAAAAGGTAATAAGACACAAATTCAAAATTGTAATGCAAAGTTCATGGACTCCCAAGTGTACCTTTGAGTGGTTTTTACATGGACTCATTTATACAGCCGAACAAACGAGAAGACAAGATTACATTGCTTGACTTTGTCAGATCCGTTTACAGCTGAAAAATGTTCATGAATTTAAAACTGCCGCTTTCCTTCTGGGAACGCCCTGCCAATAGCTGTCCCACCAGCCGGTGGGTCTGGGCAACGCTACCACCTAGTGGCATGGCGTTCCTGACGGGGAGGTGGCCAGCCATCAAACCCAGACAGGGTGGCCAGCCATCAAACCCCTACAGACCAATGCTCCTCTTACCGATGTGGCCAAACTCTGGGGTGCCCGGCAGACAATTCCCGGCAGACCAGTTCCAAACCGGTCCAAAGGCCAATGACATCAATTTGTCACTCGAGAGTGCTGAACATTACAGCAGATTCACACCTTCCCTTCTAGGAACAAGGAAGGTGGTTATCTTCCAAGAAAGAAGTGAAGATGATATTTTTATTAGTGTCCAGAAGCGTAATATATAACCTCTACACAGCAGATGGTCCTGTAACAGGCTAGTACACTTTTCAAATATCTTATGTAGGGAACCACAGGCTTCTACATTCAAAGCATGTAGCACCGAAGGACACAGAATGTCTGAAAGTTAAGCAGGGAAGGAAATGAGACGAGGGAATCCCATACCAAAAGAAAAAAAAATAATTGACAAGATGTGAAAGAAAGAACTGAATTAATAGTAAACCAAGTAAGGTCCTGCAAGGGTTCCTTAGACAACTAAATGCTACTATGTTAAAGCTGGGGAGTGGAAGCTTGAGGACAAAATCCAAGCCAGAAATAAGTCTTTTTGCAATCCAAAACCTCCTCTAGCCAAGTGAGGAAGTCCATGCATGGTAGCCCAGAGGCAAGCTGAATACAGGGACATGTCTAAGATCCACACCCTCTTCACAGCACAAGAACATGTAACTCCCTCCAAGAGTTCTTTAACAGTCATTAGCAACGTTAATGTGAATTTTGATCCCCTTACCAACCCACCCACAGAAATATAGTTTCAGACCCCTCTGTTACTCTCCATAAAACTTGCACTCCGTTGTAAATAGGCATACAGCTTCAGCAGGAAGGGCTTAGATGGGGGAATTCACAGGCCAAGCCACACAAGGATCCACAGGGAATGGAGCCCGAACTACAAAGAAATCAGATATAAATGGCATCCCACTGATCTACATCACAAGCAAGGCTGCATGCATGAGGCAACACACCTCCAGCGACTGTTACCAGTGGGACATCTCCAATGGGTGAGAAAGAAACTGGATAATCTACTGGCAGGAGTACTTACACATGGAGCAAAGAAATGCTTAGTATTTAATTCCATTTACCTTTTGTTGGCATTCCTACTGCCTTTCCTAAGACCCAATTTTATGACTGTAAATGCTTTCCCATGGAAAATTTTCTTGTTTGTAACAGCCCCCCATGCACCTGGCAGTGGAGAATTTCTGCAAGCTAGAGGTCTTCAGTGAGATAACATATAGTCAGTCTGAGTTTCAGAGCGTGGTGGCATGCCAGGTTAGTGGTTTTCAGATGCATTATAGACAAGTTCAACACACTTAATTGGTTGGATTTAATCAGCAGATAGAAGGTTGACAATCTGCATTTATAATACATATTAATAATAAGAGTGATGTACCCATTTTTCTAGGAATACAGCAAAAGTCACAGAGCCAGTCTCTGTATGACAAAATAGAGAAGAGAATTACCTCTATGAACATTTCCAAGAGCAATCAAGGGGGAGGGGGGAGTGGTGTCACAAAGATAATTTGTTCCACAGCTGGGTACGAGAAACAGTTATCTCAAGTTGCAACCAACAAGGTCAACCTGTTCTGAACTCCACAAATAAGATTAAGTAAGGGCAGCAGAAAAAATAAACTGAGGGAATTCCAAATGAGCATTAGGCCATAATCTAAGCTTGTTGTGGCCTCTTGCTATTTAGAAGAAGAATATCCAAACAGAAGATAAAGCAAATCAAATCAGGGTACAAGATACATCTCTGAACAACTGAGCTGGTTTCGTTCTGCACTGAAAACTGAACTGGATTTTGTGTACTTAGAGGGCATCAGAAGGAGAAACGTTTGCTTTGGCCACAGAGGCAGAAACAGAGAAATAACAAAAGTGTTATCAGACTTGCTTTGCACCAGATGGACTTTGGGAGAGGAATGGAAAGGATTTAATGACAGCAAAAAGTCACTGTGAGTTGTCATCTCACCAGTTTCCGAGGTCATGTCTAGCCAATGTGTGCATAACAAAAGCCAGTGAAGAAAATGGATGAAGCTTCTGTCACTGGTGCTCTGCTGCTTGAGGCAGCACTCACCTCATTGTGGGGGAGCTGTAGAGGCAGTTTGCTGGTCTGAATCCAAAAGCAGAGGGGTAGTAATTGAGATGAGGGGTGTAGATGACTAGTCAAACTGCAGCCTGCCTTTTTCTCCTGGCAGCCTCAAAAAGCCTTGCCAGGCTTTTGCTTTTCACATACACAATTCGTGCTGCACCACTGCAATCTGCTATATCTCACTCCACAGGCACATTTTACTCCACTGTTTCTACAGTATGAAGAGCCCAGAAAGTAGTTCTGCTAAGACGACGATCTAAAGAGACAGTCAGCAAAGTTCTCTGGAGAGCTGAGAAACAGTGACAAACCCAGTGAAATGATGGGTTGCCACACATCTACAAAATAAGAAGTCAGGCTCATCAATCTTTTGCTATCAAAACACTCTCTCATACATACAAATCTCTTCACTTGCTTTTGTGAAGCTGTTTCGGTGAAGCATGATAAATTTTAGAGAGTAGATGAGGATAACAGCAGGGACTAGGTGTTGAATTCAGATGGTGCAATGCACTTTTATAATTCACAGAGACCCAGTGGAAGTACCTGCTCAGAGTTTGGCTGAAGTACAGGCTGTAAATAACTACCCTGAGAGATCAATATCATGGACTTAGCTATATAACTGCTTTGCTTTTCCCATTCTGCCCCCTTGATATTAAGGAAGGACCTGAATGCCTTATCATTTTATAGATAGCATGGATACAGCTTCTTACAAAAGACCTACTTCCATTTGTTTTGCTTTGGCTGTGGCTTTCCTCCAGCTTACCATAAACTTTTTCAGCTGGAAGGAGACAGTCAGCTGTTGATGTCAGAAAAAACTCAGTTTAATGTTTACTAAGGAACAGCATTTCTAGCACACTGAGCTGCAGCAACTCTGAGTGCAGACACATGTTAAACCACTTTCCTCAGCACCTGGGCGTGCCTTGGAGATTTCACCATCCAGCTGCATGCGTCGGGCAGACCAGGCTGCCTTTACTTTTTAAGCTCTGATAAATTCCTTTGAAATATAATCTGGCTTCTGGCCAGTAATGATCTGCAGTTTTACAATTTAGTTGCACTATTCCACTGATTGGGGACTAAATTACAAATGTCTAAAGAGGTAACTACAGAGAAGTCAAGCAAGTGGATCTCGGTGCGCTCCCATTCAGAAGGCAGACTGGGGATAGAATGTTACAGAACTAAATAACTGAAAGACAGACAAACAAGAGACGATTGCTGAATAATAGCGATATCCAAGTCATGGTGGTTTTACATATGTATAATTTTAATACATTCAAGTATATGAATACATAAATATATACAATTATGAATGCATACACACAGACACCCACACACGTGTAAATGGTTAGAGAGAGAGAATATCAGGAAAGATTTCTGCCCCTCCCTTTCAGAAGAAAGGCCACTCTAATTCAGGCAGATTTTTCATATACTTCATTTTCATTAAGATTAAAGTACCATTGTTCTTGTGGTATCTTTGAATAGTTTTGGAAAAAGGAATTGCTGGGGAGTCAGGTAGTTTGAAAAAAAAAAAAACCTAGCAGCATTTTACGCAAGCTCTCCAATACTGTGTCTGTAACTGTATCAAAGAGAAGTTTCACAGCAATTTAATTTAAGCTCTTTATTTGTTTGTTTATAACCTGTGGCTGTTACAACAGATGGAGGAATCGTGCAGAGCTAGAAGCTCATAATTGCTATATGTAGCTATGCACAAGGCCAAACTTTGTTAATTTGACACTAACCTTGCAGCCCAGAGGATACAGAATAACTTCTGTCCCTCTGCGTCTTGACACTGGGTCATTCTAAAGTTGTTAAAGAAACACTGTGAGGAAAACACGGAGCCAAATATTCTCCAGTAATTCTCTCATGCCTCAAGAGCTCAAGTCAAGCTAAAGAAGGAAAATTTGCTGTGGTTTTATGCTTGTGTCGTAAGTATACCTCGCACCATCCCCTGGGTGATGCTAAAGGATCCATCTGAGCAGAGAGGAGATCCAGTAGTCACTGCGCAGAAGGAGAAAGACTCTGCACACAGGCAATAGTTATCCTAGGCCACAAAGAGCAGAATCCTCCACTCCTCCCCTCAAATCTACTCCACTGTTCATGTAAGGCAGGTTAAGGGATATGAGGGGGGAGAGACGGGCAAGTGGCCAATTAGAGATCCTGCCTCTGGCACCATATGGCTTCCATGACCTTCAAACACCTATGCAAATTTTAATGTGAAATAGACATTTAAAATCATCTTTATTCCCCATGCACCCTAGACTCTAGGCATTTCTGAAACATTATTTTTCGGAGGAAGAGATACAAGCTATATAAAACCTACAATTATTTCTTTTTAAGCACATCCTAATGAAAGATTGTCGAGCAATCCCTGACTCACCTTCATAGGCAGACACCAATTTCCTGCCTCCACAAAACAGTCAGATTTAATGCTCTGCCATTAAATCACTCTAGCAAGTTCTGTTTGGTATCTGCTCTTGACAGTCAGGCTCAATTGTCCTTTTCCTCTGCTGCATCCCTTCATGTGAAGGTCCACCTTTCAGGCCACCTCAGTCTCCTCTTCATTGCTGTTCTCAGATATTTTTGTCTTAGTCACCATCTCTGCCAGATGGTTAAGAAGAACCGCCCTGATCATAGCGAGCTCCCACACCCTTTCCCAGCCACTGTGGAGAAAACAGATTTCCTTTCCTAACAAAAGTCCTCTATAATTTCATCCTGAATATGAGCAGGTTTAATTCTCTGTTCCTACAACGGAGGACTCCCTGGAAGAAGAAACGCCATCCTTTCTTTCCAAGTCAGCATGTAATTACATACAGTCCAGACATGGCCTGTAGCATCTTCACAGTTATTTTTGTCCCAGAAAACCATGAGGCTGGATGCAGTACCATACTATATATTCTAACATACAGTAGGGCCAGAGCCAGTAAGTACTTGAAATAGAAGCCTCTGACTACTCTCAGTGTTGACTCCAGCCTAGAGCCCACGGTGCTTTCACCACTCCCATGCTTGAGCAACCTGGGTACCCTACACTATTGTGCATTACTTTAGTGCTTCCCCGTGAGACAGGAACTACTAATATCCCACTTTTGGAAAGGAGCAACAAAGGCACAGAAAGAGCAAGATCTGTCCATGAAACTGAACGTTGATGTCTTTACCCTTAGTGAGCCATAACTCAAGTTAAAGTCCAAGTGCTTCCAGCACTGCACTTAGAACCAGAGTCCTAAATAGTTAAGTCTTGTGTTTTCAAGGGTACTGCATTCATAAAAATAAAACAAACCAGCCGCTCCCCTCTCCCCTCACAATGAAATGGTTAACCAAAAAGAGGAATGCTTGTGTACAAAGCAAAGTACATATTTTGCTCTCCTTCGAGTGAAGATTTGAGGCAGTTCAAACTGGGAATAAAGTCTCAAAAGGAAATCTCAAGATCAAGTCTAAACCCATAACAAGAGATTTTTAAAAGCAAATTGTGAGGAACAATACATATAGATTTCTTGAAGTATGGAAACTTCTGTATGTCCTGTATTCTCTTCTGTTTAGAAACTTCCCCATCTCCTACCCCTTCAGCTTTTGCAGTACATTTTCAATTTAATCAGTCCTGAAAAGTTACATCCTCCTATGTCTTCTAAAGTAATTTCTCAATTCTTAATATAACCCTTGATTTCAAAAACTGGAGCTGAGCACTGGTACCAAGAACACTAAATCAACCCACTATCAGTCTGGTGTTTACAGCTGGCATGACTGGAAATCATTGAGTGTGTTTTTAAGTTAAGTACTCATTTAAAATCACAGCACTGCAAACTTACAGTAAACCACATTTCTTCTACAAAATGGCTGGGGGTCCGAACAAAGTTACTGGGGACATTCAGCTGTTGGGAAGATGTCTGCAGAACTGGCAGCAGGAGCAAATAACCCAGCTCTGGCAAAGACATTAAGACTAATAAATGTATATTATTGGTCATGATTCATTGCTGTTTGGTCAAGCAGCAGTTAATTTCATTCAGAAACGACTATACGCTAACCTGGGTGTCAAGCACGGGTGGAGAAAGTGCTTCATATCTTATTACTGATGCCAGGCTTTCATTGCCCAGAAGCTGCTCAGGTGAAGATAGACCTCTCCACTGCACAGGATATCCAACTGCACGTAGGGCCGCTTGCACACAGGGTTACCAGTTTCAGCAAGATCGTGCCTCAGCCTGTGCTTCTTCAAGGTGTTGCCTTCCCCTTTACACCCCTCACCCTCTGTCTCTCTTCTCCCCCCCACCCTCTTCCTCAGTCCTGTCTCCTCCCCACACCCCGACCTCCTCCTCAGGTATCAAAGCACGGCTCAGGACGGCAGTTTATTTTGCCAACCAGCTTGCTTTCTCAGCATATCACTTCCTCTGGACCTGCAGCTCCAAGAGTCTCTTTCTCCAGTGGACAGAACGTAGTCTGTTAGACCAAAGCTTGTTTTTGCCAAAGCAGCATAACTGGTATATTTGTCTCACCAGGGGAAATGCCTCCAAAGCCTGATTTCTGGAAAACTTTCAACAGGAATCCTGTGTTAGCCTCCTCAGCTGAAGCAGCTCTGTGATACCATCAATGGCAGAAATCATGCAAGCAAAATTAAACAGGAGCTGTTTGAGTACACTTTTTCTTCTACATTCAGACATTTCCTATACATTCAGGCATATAGTCAACAAGAAGCCGATAAACCTGCAAACTGACAGGCCTGATAGCGTCCTAAATAATAAGCTATCTTTACTCCTGGCTCACAGTAGCTCACTTTCAGAAAAAGTGTGTGGGAGTTTAGAATTTGTTTCATACTGTTTGAATTAAAACTCCAGACCCAAGTGTGCTCAGACATTGTGTCCACAGCTTCTTGTTAGTAAGAGCAATGGAGCAAAAGGAGCATCCTCTCATCTGAACATTTGTGCAAAATCCAAGGATGAACTGAAGGGCCATAACGGAGTGTGGTGGTTGGTTGCTTCTGTCACTGAAGAATCAATAAAGTATTCAAGGAGTTAAACACTTTCAAGCTCACTTTGCTGCTGCTTATTGCCACTTAGCAGCAAGAGCTCTGAACTGAGAGCAAGAAATGTCCAGAGCAGCTTTACAGGGTCTTTGATGAAGCACTAACTTCTCCACACAACAAGCAGCTATGCAGCCCAAGATGTGCTTGGAAAAGTGGTTTGTATCCCATAAAGTTTGCTTCTGTCAGGAGATAACCCGTGCAAACTGGACAAAAAATAGGCTGCCTGCTGTGGATCCTGGGAATCCATTCAAAGGCAGCAGCTGCTGTTGCAGTGGAGGCTCAGTACTTCACCGAGGATTTTACATTGATCACTTACCCACTTTCCAATAAAAGTAGAACATACTAAAACAGAAATCTTGTGCTATCCCATTTTTTAGCGTTGAATTCTGATTTCCGTTTACTCACATTGCTAGACTCGCTATAGCCAAACGTGCTGTACTGTTTGACTTCTTCCAGCATTTTCTGCATAATATATACTGCGAGCCTTCTCACACTCAAAGGTAGTTATTAGCAATGTCAGGCTGAAGAGCTAGAATACTGAATCTTGTGGAGAAAATCAAGTGCATTCATGGTATAGGGGCTTCCAAGAGTTTATTCTGAGCCCTACCGCAATTTTCAGTACTATCAGCATAACTACCAGACAATTGTTCTTTGGATGAGAGATATTGCTCCCATATCTAAAACACAGCAAAGATCTATCATTCTTCCCTAGAATTTCAAACCAGATGTTTGGCTTATGTCCTTTAATTAAATCAAATGTACAATATAGCCAAGACTACTGTTTCAGTCTATCCAAAACATGCGGCACAGTCAGAAAGACAGAAGATCATATCTATTGTATTGTCACTGCAACCTCCAGGGTAGCCCCCCCAGCAGCTCCTCCAGATGAAAAAGGGATGAGGATCAAAACACTTGACAGTAAGTGCACCTCTGGAATAAAGTTATCAATCCCAAATTTCTCTAACTTCAGTACTAGTTAAGATTTGCAATTGGACCACCTCTGTAGCATCAGGTGGAGAGCACTCTAACATACTGAGCTAGTATGAGAGAATCTCTGACTGTTTTCTAAGTCACCTGAATATAAGGTTTGTCACAGAAGGAGCCACCTCTAGGTAGACTAGGATGTGTGAAGCTACTGAAAAGAATTAACACCTGGGTCAAAGCAACAGATCCAAAGGTCACTGAAGTCAATGCAGAGACTCTGAGAAGCATGGGCATACACAATCTGGTGCTGTTCATGGCAGTGGAATCTCATGCTCTGAATTTCAGCTATTCTTAATTTCTTAAGCACCTACGGAGCACATGGATTTAAAATGCTGTAGAAACATGAACTCTCAAAAACACATTGTCATTAAGGATCAGGCCATTGCTGTCACTCTGCATTAACAATAGTGCATCCTTCAGTTCTAATGGCTGGTCCTGACTTTGTCAGAACAAAGAAAGTGCCAAAGTTTGCTTTGAACTACATTTTGAAGTTCAGTGGAATATCTGTATGCTAATCACCACATATCACCATGTGTCATCTAAATTCTAAGAACATCCTCAAGGAACATGCTTACAAAGCTTCAATTCTAATTATTTACTCTGCATGCTTTCTGAAGGGAGTTTATGAGGAGAAAAATGCAATTCAGAAAGCTGGTTGATAAAGAGACAAAGTCATTCCTTCCAATTACTTGCAAAGAAATGATTATCCTTTGGGTACAGCAGGTGCTAACCAGGGACAGGAATTTGTTTTTCCTGTATACACCCATACCATCTGCCCAGAGCACAGTGGAACATTTCTATTAATTTCCCCGTAGGATCTTTACTACTACGCTGACATTGAAGTCACAGAAAGAATTTTTAATGCATTTCATGCCAAAGTGCTGGAAAAAAGGCATATAATTTCATAGCTTGTCTAACTGAAGCAACATAAAAAGGTCAGAGCACGCAGCCAAAGCAATAGGGTTCTGGATGGAGGAGGAAGAAGCAGGAGCTGTGTTAATAGGAGATGGAAATATCATTGCCAGTCTTTGTAACACTGACTTATTACATAATCAGAGTTGGAAAAACTGTAAAAGAACCCTCTATATAGAATGAACAACATCTGGCCCAACAAATTTAATTGGCATTTAGAAAAACTGATTGTTGCTGAGCCACCTCAGTGACATGTAAGTCAGCATCAGCTGTCCTCAAGCTAATCCAAAAATGAAGTTCAGTTTTACCACATCACCATGTAAAAACCTGTAGTTTGTAAATTTCCACTATGATTAAGAGATAATCATGTACTTCTTTGGTCTTCATCTGATATGCCACTCACAGTTAATTTCAGATTCAGCAGCTAAATACGTCAGTGGCTTACAACAGTAGTAACTAAGGTTTTATATATGGTTCATTCTGTGGGTTTCTCCTTTTCTTTCAGAAGCATTGCTTCCTCCACTGCAGCTGCTGCCAGGACCCAGCCTAACCCCTGCAACTGACAATATCACTTCCAAAACCAGCTCATTTTCCACCAACAGAATGAAAAAAACCCAAACAACCACAACCCCATCAAAAATACAGAAGAAATAAATTCATTTTCCAGTTCAAATTCTGACTCCTGCCACACATTTGTCCGTGGCAGATTTAAAACACCTGAGCAGCCTGACAATACATACTACCAAGCAGGCTGCAGCAGCCAGACTGAAGTGACAGAGGAAACCAGTTTTTAACATTACAGGCTTTTAGCATCAGGGAGACAACAGGAGAAATCCAAAGGGTTGGAAGCAAAAAAACAAAACTCGCTCTGGATAGTAGATACTAAAGGAAAACAGTTACCTATTTGTATTCTTAGCATTTATTCTAAAATTTACAGGTGCTAGCTAGGACACATCAGCCGTGGTCTGAGGAAGGACATGTGTCTGCAGTTCTTGCCTGGCATTGCATGGTTTGTTGCAGCATACATTTGCCAAACTGGATGACATTAAGGAAGAATCTGTGCTCTGTCCATCCTTCTCCCTGCTCGACTTCACTGACTTTGCACTTACCATTACTTCAGCTGCAAGGTGGTAGGGTTGGATACAAGACTAAGCAAATAATTGTCATAAGTTAAAAAAAATTGTTTAAATTGTGAATGCTAACAGGCAGCAGATAGTCGAGTTTGTGTTGGTAGGTAGGTGGGTGTATGTCCAAAACAGAACTTTTGAACTCCCCAGCAGAAGCTGGACACCTGCTAGCTGGAACAAGGGCAGACTGTTGTAGATTTTGAAAATACCTGGACTAAACAAAAGTGGCAGATCCCAAATCCTTCAATTAGAAAGAGACATGAGACAGAACCACAAGTTAGGAGGCTGACCACACATTGTTCTTCACACACAGTATTTAGATTACGACAAGCAGGGATTTATGGTTTCAGCAAGGAGTCCAAAAAGAAGCATTCCCAGAGAGAAACAGTGGTCTTGGAGACAAAAAAGAAGCCTGGGAAAGAGGAAGGTAAAGAACCTGGCTGAAGGAAGATCCTAGAGGTGGTGGAATATCCAGGAGATCAATGAGCTCTGTGAAGGCCAGTAGCACCTAAGACTGGCAACTGAAAGCAGCGGCACAGCAAGAAGCACCATGACTTTCTGCCCAACTGTCCCAGATCAACAGTGACCTCCCCATGGGGAAGGGAAGTTGAGACCCAGTGAATATAACAGTGATGGGGGAAGCGAGTGAGACAGATAATCAAGGAGGGTAAAACTTGCGTAAAAACTTGTGGTTTGAGGGGGGGGGGGGCTTAAGTTTTTAAAGGTAAAAGTTTATTTAAGAACCTTTACAGTTCTTAAATAAACCCCAGTAAAACTCCATGTGGACTGGCTTTAACTTTGCCACCCATGGCAGTGATATTCAGTGTTCACTGTAGTGTAGAAGAGATTCATCCATCGCAAAGGCTTATACTGGGCGTGCAGGTTGTACCATAGGGCTGCTGGATGTAACATCCTCAGCACCCACAGCACTAGAGACACCTTAACCTCATCTTCCTTTCTCAAGACTGCTCTATCCTTCTCCGGGAACCTCAGGTTTCCAAAAGCTTTCCTCTCATGTCAACTGATGAAGTGGCCCTGACCGGAGGAAGGTGAGGCAGGAAGCCGCAGCTGTGATATGAGATGAGGATGCTGCTCCCTCCCCTGGCACTAGAGATTTCCAGGACAGCACATGAGTAGGGCAGAGATGGAGCTACAGAGGCAATTTACCAGTGGGGTGAGAATGCAAAATCCTGTGCATAAACCTATCTTCTCTGAGATGAGGAGCAGGAGAAAGTAGATCTCTAGCTGGAATTGTGTAAGTTGCAAACAGTATGGCAGAGGCATGTTGAACAGAAAATTTAACCCATTTTTATCCTTTGCTCCTGTTCCTCAGTGAATCGGTAGCCAGTAATGATCACTGTCACTGTAATCATAGGGAACGATGACATGTCAAATGAGCATGCCACAACTACAAGAGGACAGTAACAGACACGTCAACAGCTCTCGGGAGACAGAATGCCTGATCCCTTACTCCAGTGCTAAGCCACATACTTGGGAAGAGCAGCCATGATCCAAAATCTCTCAGATGTGAGCAATTCTCAGACTGCTACAATAAACCCTGTCTCAGCTCAGGCAGAAAAAAAAAAAATAGACAAACACCAAAACTACCAATGCATTTGCAGTGAATCATCTGGTTACTACTCACTGTTGTGTGACATAATTTCCGTGGTATTCCTAAAATGCTTTTTCTTCTCTAGTGTTCCAAACCAGCAAACTTTCAATAAGCAAAGCCTTCTGCCTTCCGCAGAAACCCTGCAGGGAGAAGGCTTGTAGGGCTGTACTGCAGTTTACTGGTTAAGATGCACAAGACAGGCTGCATCTACGCATACATGGAGGTTACTGGAGTGGAGCACACCAACACCCAGTGCACCAGCACAGGGAGCCTGTGGAATCCCCCATATCCCAAGGAAGGAGCTTCCAAAATCCCTTGCTCTATGAGGGAGTGCATTAGGCAATGAGTGAGAAGATCATGTTTGCTGGATCAAAAGATCACTGCCCACATTCCCAGTCTCAGTGTCTCTACCTCCATACGCATTGCTCGTCTACTGTAGACTGGCTCTCGGCCGCAGCTCGCAGTCCACAGTTTGGCTAGCTTCCAAGGCTCTTGGTCCACAATGTGGCTAGCATCTGAGCCTGACTAAACTTGCTTTTCAATCTGAAAAAAAAGTTTTTTGCCAAAAATATAAGCATATTACACTGCCTGACTTTCTAATGAAACTTGGCTGCTGCATACACACTAAATTCACTTTGCATGAGTTAGCATGGTGACAGCAATAGAGTGAAGTAGTAAGAAAAGATGTACCTCGCTGGGAAGCAGATCAGCAAAAAATCCACTTCAAAGCAAATTTCTTTGTGACTGCCAGGTACTTGCTTTCCTATAAACCTATTTAAACAAAATAGGTTTGAATATTGAAAGATTATGGGTTAATACAACCTTAGATTTATAGGCAACATACAAAGCTCACAAAATACAAAGTTCTACAGATTTGTTATAGTTTCCTTCACTTAAAAGCTATTTAAAAACCACCCTGAGAAATAGCATTAGATTTTAAATTTAGCACTGTTCTACAACTCTGGCCACTTTGAAACTCAATTTGGGTATCATAACTACTTAAATAAGTTCTTAGTCAAAAAGCAAAAAAGTAATTGGGTCAAATTAGTTTCTTAACAATTCAGGACACATTTTTAATACGGATGCTGCAAGATCAATTAGTTCATAATTTTACAGGAGGTGTCGCCAACCAGCGTGTTCACAGGGAGTCCTACTTTAATGGAGACAATACTGTCTTTTTGTTGTTTTGTATACTAGTTTCTTTAGGGAAGCTGTAATAATCCACTGAGATTTTTAACTCTATCTTAATACTTACCCAGAGTCAATTTTGGAGAACCCAGAGTTGATTCTTGGGACACTGGCTATAAACAAAACAAACTAAATAGAGCACGATCATGGACTGACCCAAGGCAAAGAGGTACTTTCTGACTTCCATCCACTCTGTGCACAATGAAGCCACTGCATCACACAGTTGTCTGCAACAGAGCTAACTGGCACAGCCCAAACCAAAGCCAGGAAGAGTGCGAGTACTGCAGGAGTGCTGGGAGTCAGAGGCTCAAGGCAAGAACTCTCTCTCTACCTTTTATTTAACACTATACACATACCCATACCCTAGGACTCTCATGGTGATGCTTAGAAAAAGAACACTGATAATAGGTTGCTTGCCTGTGCTTCACTGACCATTCCTGTGCTAGCAATAGCGTAAAGAACATCAAGAAAAGTTTCTTTTGATAGATGCCCAGGTTGCATTAACAAAAATTTCTGGGAGACAGCAACTGCCACTCAGCAGAATGATGACTCAATATATTAAACTGTCCAGGGTATTTATGTCATGTGGGCTGTGGATATTAACAGAATAACCAATTTTGCAGAATGCCTTCAAGTGACAAGCTGCAATTTGATCACTGTTGCAAATAAGAGAATTGGTACTACGACTTTAACCCCTTCCCCATAGCAGGGAAGGGGAGTGCAGCTACAGCAGCCATCCCACCACATTAAGAGTCTTTCACATTAGAAGTTCAATGTTAGGAAACAGTATCTGAGTCATTTTACAAGAAAACCTTAAAATCTCTCACTGGAGACTTAAAACCAAAACCCAACAATAATATAAAACAACAGAAAGGCAAGTTCTTTCTGATTTTTCCTTTCCAATAACTGAACCATAACAAACTACTAACTCTGTGCATAATCCCATTTTATGGTTTGTGCACTTGTTTGTACTCTTATAGGAGATGAGGAAGAAAGAAAGGACTTTTTCTGCAATGCAGTCATTTCAGAGCTGCTACTTTGTACCATCAGAGTGATAATGGTATTGTTGTGTCCACCTGCAGATGTAGCAGATGCTTATCAGTTCCCCCCAGCGATTTCTTTAACTCAGCAGCCAAAAACATTCGGGTTCACTCAAGCTTCAAACATACTCAATAGCAAGAATGCCACTGACTCTCTGGGGAGCGACTGCACCATTAAAAAGATACCTATTACAGGAGACACAAAAGCGATGTTACCTGCTCTGTAGAGTTCCTTGGAGGCCATCGCACGTTAAAGCACCTTTGGAAATGCAGGCCTGTTCAGCGGCAATCAACCCAGCATCCATTAAACAAGAAGGGGAGTCACCTGCTGTAAAGGCAGAGAAAACCTCTCCTGTGAGCTGTTTACAAGCAGCATCTCTGAACCAGAGATCAACAAGGCTGCTGATTTACCTGAACTGTGGCACTAATGCGCTTTGATGTCTCTCTCCTCTGAATGCGTGAAAGTTCTAGTCTTTTTCCAAAGGAGAAAATAGATGCTTTTGAGAGGATTATCTGTAATGTATTGGACACTAAATGCTTTCTCACTTTCTGTTCTGAACTGGACTGTTGCCAACTCATGCATTATTTTCATGTTTTCCTTTAAAAATTGCTATAGCAATTTGAGTTAGGGAGATCTCAGCTTATAATTTTTCTTCTTTTTTAACCAAGTAAGATTAATTTAGCATTTGTTGTTCTAGAGCAGAGGGCAAAACATGTCACCTATTTAAGCTCAAAAACTAGCTAGCAAAATGTATTCTTCTCCTAAATTAAACTAAAAATTAGTCCTGACTTTTAATGTAGTTTCTGGTGATCAATGAATACTTAGAACCAATCCTACCAAGCCTATAGCATTTGTTACTGCACTAGCTGCTGTTTACCACACCGTGCGTGTGAAAGAACATGCAGGAGCAGTCACATGCCAATACCTATGCCTTTAGTACTTCTTGCCCCCACCGAGTTTAGGGTATATAGTCATTTTTGGGAGAGCGCCAAGCAGATAGGAGGTACATATGCTTCCTATCTTTAAGTATTAATAGAAATAAATAAATAGATAGATAAGAAACTGGATAGAGGAACAGCACTTCTGCTAAGGCAGCCTATGTTCGTTCCCCATTGGCATCAGGGTATCACACAGGCAAAATCCCCCTGAAAGGCACCTCTGTAAAACAGACTTCCCTAGGTCCAGGCTCTCAGAAATCTTGTTTGGTTTATAAACACAGCACTCACTTTATTTATAAAACAATCAGTTGTCTATCTATACCTGAGTACATTTCAATGCTTGGAAGTTTAAAATAAAAAAAAGTTTAATCTATTCCTTTAATCTGTACCGACCGAATTCATGCTATCTGTGCTGTCCTCCCAGTTTCCGGATGGTAAGCCATTACCAAAACCACATTATTCTTTCTGGATGCCTTTCTAATATGTAACCCAACCAGAAGCTACAAGTTTGATGCAGCTATTAGTGGCTGGATTCTTTGAGTTATGCAGAAGATCTGACTGAATTATTATAATGGCCAATTTTGGCCTTAAAAAAAAAACCCAAAACAATACAAAACAACACAGCATATAACATCTAATTCCCCTTTTCCCCTTCCAAAGACCACAGATAGCTCAGGACTGACTTTATTCTACAGAAAGAAACCCAACAGTGTATGCTGTGGGTACACCAAACACATGCCAGTGGAGTAATCTTATTTGCTTCATGCCCGTAACTATTGCATAGTAAATCTGGGAAGCTGAGCTCTTGGCGTACAAATCAGGACCCACAAATGTTATTTTTACTGTTATGTGAAGCTCTGTGCAAAATGTGGTGCTCAGAGCATGCAGGACTTGATGCTTGCAGACAGGTTTACCTGCTGTACATGCACCTTCTCTTCTACAGGAGGACATGAACCAGTTTGCGCTGCTTTCAGGTCTAACTCCAAGTATGACACAGCTGGGGATTTTGGGAGTAGCCCAAGAACACAGAGTCTAAAACTTTGGAAGGGGACACTTGTTGAGAGATGAGCACCAATTTTCTCTGACAACTCACCTGAGATGAAGTATAAATGCCTGCCAGCTTCATCTGGTTTCCTCCACATATTTTCTTGGCTTAGGTTTCATGAAGTCTCTTCATAGATGCAGAAAGTTGCTCTGCCTGCCATTATTTAGCATCAATGGTATAATCCATGTAGCAATTGTTTTATCTAGGGATAAAAATAGAATATAGTGCCTTAATGCATACTGTGTGCCCATTGCATCCCAGGCAGAAGCATTTTGAGAAACTCTGGGGAGAGAACCAGATATTGTAAAATGTTGTTAAAAGCAGCAAGTCAAGCTGTAAAAAGCAAGCCAAAATTTAAGCACTAGTGTAGTGCAACTGGATTTCTTGATTCAAATGGCCAGATTTCAATTGGGCAGAAATCAATTATACTCTGCATTCTGGCACAAAGCTTCCTAGACAAAATCTCATCAAGGCGTTTGCTTCTTGATAGGACTGAAGAACACATCCTGGCAATTGTAACACTGGGAGAACACAAACAAACCTTCTGCTCTCTTCGAGTCCAGCTCCATGCTTACTCAAGATGCTGCAGTTACTAATTAACGTCAGTTAGATTTCACACTAACATCCCAGTTAATCTTCATTATTTCAGCTGCTGCAGACTGTCATTACACATCTCTAGTGGGCATACGGTGGCTGCAGAGGCATAAGACTAGGACAAAGACATAGGTGGCCATTTATTATAATTTGGTTTGCCATGCACATAATGAAACAATTCTTGCCAAAAGTAGATGCACATGGCAGTATGTTTTCTATATCTTGCATCCGATTTTGTCTTCACTGAATCTTATGATCAAAATCACCCTGCAAGAGCAAATTTGTTACTAAATTTTATAACACAGGGTGAATTTCCTTCTTTAAACAGGGTGCTGACTGAAGGAGGTGCAGGGGAACAGTTAGGAGTGGAAATGCTACTGTGTGTAATACCTTTGGATCCAGCACAATCATTTGACTGACAAACACAGATGATTCTTAGTTCACTTTGGTCCCTGACGCTGAGAAAAAATAAGCTTTGCATAAGCTGTCAGGTTTATTTAGCCACGAGAATAGATTTACCTTACAAATGTTTAAAAAAGAAGAGCTCTTCTTACCATTCTGCCCGTACTTTTCTATGCCAGCCCTTTCTTGTTCACTGGATTTCTCAAGTCAAATAAAATTTATTAGAGACTGAGGGAGTATACACATGCCTTTTAAACACAAAGGTGCTGGTGGATGCTATGCCTGATGAAATCAAAGATGATCAACCCACGACCTTAGGGAGGGAAATAAAGACTTTGTTCTTTGAATCATAGTGAGACAGACCAGGGAATTTTCTTTTCTCTCAGAGAAAATGACAGTCTTGCCCAAGTAGAGTGTCCAGACCAATGGGAAAATTAAGCGGACAGCAGGTGAGCTCTGTACAATGAGAAAACACAAAGAAAAAAAAGGGAAATGTATTAGCCAGTCAGAAGCAAAGAAAGGAAAAATTATAACTTAGATATAATGTCCTTCAAGAAGCCTACATATTAGCAGTAACAGATCAAGCTGGCAATTTACATCAAGCAGAGCTGATTTTCTCAGCTCTAACATATAGAATTAGTTGTATGTCAGAAGATGAATTCTTTAAACCCACTTTTACCTGAACTTTCGTAGTTAATTTTAAACACACAGATTAGATTAAGTCTCTTCATGCAGATCATCTTGTCAGTTACAGATCTCTTTGTTCATTGGATGGCCTCTATGAAATATGTTGATAATTTGTTTACTTGGCTGGACATCTTCCAAATAGTGCTAATATACTCAGACTATCCTAATCCCAGTTATCTGCTTATAATCTGTATTATGTTTACTGATGCAGTTGACAATATTGCAACTAGAAAGAGAAGTCGTCTGCTGCTGCAGAGAGAACAAGAAGTTTAACATTTGGCAGGGTCGTTCTTGAGAAACGAACACATCTCTCTGGTGCTGAGCCTGTTGATGTTAGCAAAGTCCAAGGAATGGCTGAACCTGAGCAGATAAATTCAGGACTGGACGAACCTTTTTCTCATCCTTTTCGTGAAATCCAGGATTAAGTGTTTTTAAGGTTTGCTACGAGGGGCACTGTTACTCTTCCACACACCCCTTTCATTTTCACATGCTTCTCCTGTTTTTTGGCTCTAGCTGGGACCAGGAGCAAGGGCAGGGTGCTCTCATCTTTCCACCATGACTAGAAAAGGGAAATATTATAAAACTAGTGAAAAGCAGATCCCCTGGAGATTTCCAGCCCAGTTTTACAGATGCAGATGTAGTTCAGATAATCAGCAAGACTTCTGGGTGCCTAGTTGAATGGAATTATTTGGTTGCTCCACAACACTAACAAAAGCATACATGGGATGAGGTTGTTAGTGTGGATTAATGGAATCTGCCGCTACATACAATATGTATTTTCAGCCCAGTTTTATGAGGTGCTAGTACCCAACACACTGAAATACTCAACTCTCACCAGCATCACTTATTTTCTAAATGATGTGACCCCCTCCAGAGCAGCACTCAAGCAAGTTTGTTTTACTTAAATAGGCCCACCATTGAGAGAAATTGCTCTTTCATTTGCCATCACAGAAATGCTGTTCAGCAGGCATTTAGCCTGTGCAGCCCAGCTTGCGCTTTGCTACAGCTTCCCATTTTCCTGTCCCTGTTACTACTGCCAGCATGAGTGGCTCAGTGCCTGGCTACGTTGTACAACATAGGCCAATGTTCTGGCTGTCTCTGAGAGACAAGATGCTTCCCCCTTTGTAGAAGGCTCCAGCTCAAGCAGCTCCATATCAATTGCACAGTCTATGGCTGCATCACCCAGAGGGCTTCCACTGATGTCAGGACATGCACTAAACACAGCGCCAAAAGACTGGAGAATTTTGCCCTTATTTAGTGAAAGGAGCCTGGACACATGTTGAACTGATGAGCTCAACTGGGTGTATAGCAAACAGCCACAGTCATTTGCCAAGCTTTAGTTAACATTCTTAAAAAGGTTTATTTTGTTAAAGCCTAGCCATTCTAAAGCCTGTTCATTTGGGATCCTGTATGCAAATCAGTTTTAAGTAGAGGCTTTTGTGAAGGGTAAAATCCATACAAAGTATCTGTAAACAGATAGTGGTGATTACAGTGTGATCTGTGAGTATTTAAATGGATTCTCTAACACATTCTTGCTTGACATAATTAACTATACTTGTTATTCCGTTACACTACAGTAGCTAGCCATATGGTAGCTCACCCAATTTGGGAGTGTTTTTAAAATTACTTTTAGTATTTTTAATTTTTAAATTTTTTATATCTAGTACAGAATGTACATTACATGATAAATTACTGATATATTACCTTAATAAATTGATATTTAGATCTAGCTGACACACATTAATTTTGCTAGTTAAACGCCAATATGTACTCTAGAGTGCAGCTCCTCAACATTGTAAATAGCACAAATTAGCAAATAGGCAGAATCATCTACAACTATATTGCTCCAGATTACTAACAAGTTCTGCCATGCTTCTCCCATGATACAACGTGGGGAGAGAGGAGAGGAGGCAGGGTGGGGAGAGAAAGCAGGTGGTGGGATCCACCAGCGGAGAGGCAGCAGCTAGGGGAGCCTGTTCCTGCAGCACTCCACCTACACTTGTTTCTCCCGTTATTCCGTTTTCGTCCTTTGTGTTGCCGACCGAGCCATACAGAGAGAGGAGCCAAAAATTTGAACGTGAGTAATGCTGTTAGAGGTCAGGGAAATAAGCAGGTGAGATTGCCTAGCACTAAAAGTCTCACAAATGGTCCCCTAACTATAGCCAGTGATCTTAATTTTAGGGAGTTTGAATTAATTCTTTGGTCCTGTTGTTCTGAGCGTGTTTGACAGATCAAGGTCTGCAGCAAAGAGGAAAGACTTTGCTGTTGGTCCCTCCTTCCCTCCTACCTGAGGAAGGGTAGGAACTTTCCTAACAGGGTTTGGTAACCTTGTACACTGGAACCCGCCAAAGATATTTCAAGTAGAACTTGCTATTTCTGTTGCACACTTTGTTGCAGCAGTTCTACCTCCTCATCTTCCAGAGTTTAGCTCGTCTCCATTCCTTTCGGGCAATTCAGCTACAACAGTTCCTTTAACTTCTCCTTGGACTTCTTGGTCTTAAGCCACCTAAATCCGTTGATGTTAAATCCCAGCATTTTAACGCCAGTCCAAGATGATACATCAGCTGCACAGAGATGAATAAAGATGCATTCTGTTGCCAACTCCAATAGAGTAAGTTGACACAGGGACTTATTTGCCTACTCTGTGGTGATATTGGCTAGATTTTCCACTACCGGTGCTCATTAATTTCTGCTGCTTTTTTCTGTCTTCAATGTACCTATAAAATACTCCCCATTGCATTTTTTAACAAAATAGACTTGGATAAAAAGAAATTTCAAGAAAATATAAGTTCATGATGTAACTGTAAGCAGTTTTCAAGTTTTTCATTTCTCAAGACTGACTCTGAGGAAAACCCAGTATCTGAAAGTCACCCAGAAATCACAAATTTCTCTAGGAAATACTTGCCTTTCAATCATCACCGAGGGCTGTATTTGCAGAACTACTCTGCACTGCCATCTTGTGACAGAAATTGCTGCTCACCGAGAGTCTGGCTTTAGGGGCCCAAAGCCATCACGGTAGCAAATACGAAAAGCCGCAGAGAAAGACACTCATTGCGAAGACCTCACGTTCAACACTTGTTTGCATATTTTGAAGAGACAGGTCGTAAAGCACTGCAAGGAAAGGCCCCATTTCTCAGCACAGTATCATCTTTACAAGGTGTCAGTAGTTCCAGGAGGGCACTGTAGAGTTATCCTGGCTCCTCTTTCTGACATTGCTATTAGCACTAATTAGTTTGCAGATAGAACCGTGGGAAAGTCACCTTTTGACTGTGTCTGCCTCTCCATAAAGGTAGCTAATCCAGTATACATCTGTATGGAAACCTTCCTCAGCTCTTGCCTAATCCTGTAGAAACCAAGTTCTCTAACCTTAGACCTCCTGCACTCTTCCAAATGCCCTTCGGCTGCCTGCTCTGTATCCATCGCACATCCAAGACACATCAGTATCCATAGAACAGGTTTTCTTTTATCAATATTCCTGGATCTTGCTGGTCTTTGCAGAGCACACAAATAGAGTGAGCTCAGCTCCAAACAGTTTTGAGGAAGAGTGAGAATTTAACATTGTCCCTCTTAGCCCAGGCACGCAGGGAGAATTCATTACCTTCTGTTTAAACTCTTCTCCTTAGCATAATTTATTTATCTGCTGACATAAAGGAGAGAGTGAGCATGACTTTTGCCCGGTGGTTAGAAAACTTACTTGGAGGGTTGTGCTGTAGTTTCACTAAATAATTAACACAAAGTAGTGACACCAGAAAACAAAGAGAACCACTCACTCCAGGAATGAGCTCAATCATTTTTCTCAGATCTAGGGCCAAGATACAAACGAGAAATTAGCTTCATTTGTCCTTACGTTCAATCAATTTATTTGCATTCTTTCAAAGAAAGCTATCCAAATCCATGAGAGTGCCCAAAACCAAAAAAAATCCCAAAAAAATAAACAAGAAAACAAACCACAAGTGGGAAGGAAAAACAAAAAGCTGATGTTTGCCAACTCCCCCATCTACAGAAATGACGAAGTAACACTCCCTAGCCACACAGGAGTATAATGAATCTCATGTCTTTGCTCTATCAATAAACAGACTTTGGGGACTTCAGTGAAAGATAGTTTAAATGCAAGTCACTCTGCAGTGTATGAAATAAAAATTAGATTTTATTAGGAATGAACTTTGGGGGGAAAAAAGTTGATGAGAGAAATGCTTTAGTGCTTGTCAGAAATTAAATGACAGGAAAGTAATTAAGGTTAGGCCTTTGGAAGGCCTTCCTTGGTAGAATCAAACTACAACAATAAGATTTAATATTAAATACATTCTAGGATAAATACTCATTTCCTCATTATGATTTCTGCAGTTACAGGAAATAAAACTATTATTAATTAAACAGACTAAAATAGTTTAATAGCTTCTCTTCTGAAGAGCAAAAATCATCTAACTCTTCCTTTGCCATAATTCTCTGAATAAACATTAGCCATCCACTCTCTGGAGAGAGAGAAATTCATGCCAGTGATTAAAACACCCTTAAAATAAAGTAAAATAAAAACGGCAGGCCTGATGCTATAGTTGCTGGAAGCAGAACAATTCTACTGAACACCTTACACCACATCAAGGCCACTTACTGCAGCTCATCAATGCAAACAGTTTCTGGTCCAGCCTGACAAACAAGTAGGCAGCTGCCTGTTCCCTCTCACAGAGGCCTAGAAAGTAGAAGTGGAGTTTTTCCAGACAAAACCCCTCGGATTTAAGGCACGTAGTTTTCAAGGCACTATGCTTGGTACTGCTTTATTACTCAGCTCTACAAATATGCGTAACAGAGTTCACAGTTCAAATGTGTTACTCACACTGCTTTTAGGGGCTACAGCATCCTTTACACAACTTACCCTTCGGTGCCTCCAGCAGCTTCCCACAGAATGAAATTCCAACTTGTGGTACTATTGACAGAAAACAAACCCAGACCATCCCTTTCTTAATTCCTACAAAGTCTCAAGGGGAATCACCACCCCAAAAAAGTGTTCATCGTTTGATTTTTGGATGTAATAGAGAATATCACACAACAATTCATCCAGTTAGAACTGTTTCTCTTAGCACAAAGCTTTTCTTCTGAGGCAGGTGAAAATTTAAAATTTACCAATCCTGCTCTGCCAGTTCTTTATCTAGTTACCTTGAACATAAAACATTATACAGTCCCTAGATTTATGTTCATCTAGGAAGGTCCTGACATTTCTGGCATGTGAAGTTCAGCTCCTCAGACAAGTCTTAAGCAACCAAAAACCCAGATAACAGTCAAGCTGGAAAAAGTAACCACAATTTGTGATGCTTCACTGCATGTATGTCAGAACTACTAAGGGTGGCCAAAAACAGCTTGCCGAGCAGTAAAATATAAATAATCTTAAAATTCTTTTTATTTGTAACAAGTGGGCAAAGACAAAGCAGTGCAAAATTTATTTGAATTCTTACTGGTTTACAACAAAAGAACACTCATCTCACACTCTAGGCAGCGCTGACAATCTTAAAACTACATTTATAAACAAACAGATCCATTAACTAGCTTATGCTTGACTTGGACAACTCAGCACCACCATAAATACAAGAAAACCGATTACAGCCTCTCACAGCCTGCCACCGCAACTCACTTTTCAGCTCTGGAATTTCCCTTCTTCTATGGACTTGGAAGAAGATCCAGATTCCTACAGCTGGGTACTAAAGGGGACCATGCATCTACACCAGGATATAAAGCTAGTCCATTCTTTGAGCCTGAGGAGGCTCATCTGAGTCTCCTGTAATAGAGAAATGATCTCAAACAGATCTGCAGAGATTTCTAACAGATATTCCGCCAGCTGCTATGATTAATCCCAAGGAAATAAAATTTAATTTTTAATAAAAATATAAATTTCAGGTGTTCATGTTGGCTCCTAGCAAGTTGCCCAGCATTCCCTCCTGCTGTATGGTACAAACTATTTAAATTAGAAAACAACGGTAGATATTTGGTATATTTTGCAAACAAACTTTTGCAGAGGTTTAAAAATAATCTTCTACCACTTGACAGTCTAAACAAAACAGGAAAAGTCAGGAAAGTTTAAGAATAGTTCCAGTTTGCCACAGGCTTTCCAATGTCCCTGACATCCTTACATCTTGTCTTGGTTTGGAAGCATGGTTTTCTTCATAGAAGGCCTATGAACTTGGCTTTTGCTCAGCTACTCTCTTGCATAATAATTTTATGGTCTGCTGTTTCATTTTTCAACAGTCTATGTTGTATTTTCAACTCATATTTGTTTTCAGCTCTTGAGAATATTCTGTCAGAAGTTCTAATTTATCCTCTCGTTCTGGTGGTATTTGTCATCATCAGCAGACTGCTGTCAAAGCTTTAAAAACGCAAATGCAGAAAGAAGTGTAGAGACAGCCCATATCCTGGTGCCATCATCCAAGAGAAAAATGTGTTCTCCAATGACACTGGAGTTATAGGAGAAACTGAAAGCAGGTCTTCCTATTTTTATATTTTTCTGAGGAATATTAAAATATCACACGATGTAGGGAAAAAACCCACAGCATGTCCAAATATTAATGAGGCAATTCACAATGCAGAATTATTTTTGAGGGTTTTTTTAACCTAATGCTGATTTCAATTTTTTTAGGCCTTTGGGATGCTTTTGAATTCTGTCCCCCTAAGAAAATTGCAACCACACCATTCACCCCAATATGCCTTGGGGCAAATCCTGGTACAGATGGGCTTGTGCCAGGCATTAAGCTCAGGAGAATCCGAGATGTGGAATTGACCTTCTGCAGCTAAGGCCCATTCTGCAAACTGCATAAAAGCTTCCAAGTTGATGTCCATCCTATTCACATTAAGTCAAACCCTCTTCCAAAACTCTTAGGGACAGAAATTATTTTCCTAGTGGTTTTCACCAAATGAAAGGACTTTTCCCCCCTTTTCATTTAAGGAAAAAAAAAAATTACAATGTACAGCCTACAACCACGTTCCTTTTAAGGATGTTTTGGTTAACTAATCCCTATTGAAAATAATTATTTCTGTCTGTATTCCCTAATATTTTCATTTGAGAAATTTCCTTTTTTTTTAAAAAAAAAAAACTAATATGTAGCCTCAAGAGTTATTTCCTGTTCAGAAGCTTTTCTACCTGGTGTATCAAAGCATGTATGGATTCTTCAAAGAAATGAGACAGTGAAATAAATGAGCTATTTAACATGCTAGTTTCCCGAGTCACAGACACGACCTGTGTGCATCTATTTCCAGTATGTGCCACTACCTGTTCCAAAAGCTGGCAGGTGCGCAGTGCTTGTACATCACACACAATTTTAAATGGCAGAAGAGTGCAGTATTTCTTAAAAGTCATTAGCTGAATGGACAGGGAAAAATGTGTTTGTCCGTGATCCTTGGTCAAGCTTTCTTTTAACAGAGTGGTCCTTATTACATCGTGAATGAGTGCTGTGCCGCACTCAGGACCTCAGCAAGTGCGATGAGGGTGTTGCACAGAGGGCACCGTAAGACCCCTCCAGAAGAGTCCAGGGAACCCAGATTGCAAAAGTCTAAGCCTTTAGAGGCAGAAGGCAGCCTAAATCCCAGAGCTTACTTCCTTATGAGCAAGACCATGACCACAGCCAAATGATCTACAGAAGGGTTGGGGCACAGACCTTATACCCCAGCCTGCAGGCATAGACAGCACCTTTGCCCAGGTACCAAATGCTGAGTTTAGGATCCTGATTTGGGGTATTTGGTTACCAAAAGTTATGTCTTACTGTTTCAGGTCTGTATCGAGCACCTCTCGCATCCTTTAGCTTCAGAGAGCGCCAATTTTCTCTCCTCCAATTTTAAAACAAAAACTATTTTGTTTAGGAAAGGGGCAGTATATGTGCAGGTTGCTGATCACACAGCTCCAGCAACTGACACTTAATATGCAAAGTAATTAAAGGGGCAGTATATGTGCAGGTTGCTGATCACACAGCTCCAGCAACTGACACTTAATATGCAAAGTAATTCTCACAGTAACGACTCATGAGAAACTCCTTCCTGGCACAAAGCTCCTTAGCAAAAATTAGCACCATGCTGACCTGATGCTAAATGAGAGTGCCTGATAATAAAGTTAAATACAATAACTGCCTCTCTCAGAATCAAGAAGGTATGGATAAAAATAATGGCCTCCACAAAATATGTGTTTGCAAGAAAGACTGAATTTAAATACGCCTGCACAAGGTTCCTCTTTACAGCCAATATGAATGGGATTTAAATATGAAAGTTAAAAGATAGGAAAAAATAACCATATAGGCGCTCTGTAGCTTTCTCCTTTCAAGGTATTAGTTTTAGTAAACTTATCACTTTGACGTTACTGAAAATTTTAGAGTAAATCCAGTATGACCAAATGACAGTCTACGTCAGTCCTATTAAAAATTTGATTCAGTACATTTAAACCAGGCTATTTCTGACAAGATTTCACTAGAAAATGGAAAACAATCGGGAAAAAGATTGCTCTTTTTTTTTTTCTTCAGAAGCAGCAGACAATAGGCTTGTTTATCTATACTGACAATTTAGCCTTCCAGAAAACCATGTAAAACTGTAGAAAATTCACGTCTTGTCATAATTTTAGCAAACAAAAAAGATATGGATCTTCTCTGCAGGCTTTTTGTAACCTTGTTTTTAAACAAAGAAATAAGAATTTCAAAAATGAGCAATGTTTTCATTAGATACAACCAGATTTAAACTTGAACATTTTTTTAAACTACTCCTAAAGCCAAAGACTTACAATTAGAAACCTCATATAGGAAACACTCTAGAGATTTCCAACCCATAATTAAAACATCTAAAAAACAATAAAGATACTGACCATCAGAAAATCAGTACCTCTAAAAAAACATTTTATCAGGGAGCAATAGAAATCCAGCAGGATACATCTACTACCAGGTCCAAGTAGGCCCATTCTGCCAGATAACTTCAAGAAAAATGATAGGGAATTTTTTTTCCCCACACTTTCCAGCCTTGTTCCTCCTCTTCACGCTAGAAACAGTCACAATTTTCCAAAGTAATTTAAGAACTTACATGTTGGGATTCCTTCCCATATTTCATTACCATGTAATTAAATAACTGGGAGATGTTTTTTCTGGTGCTGACTTTCTGCCTATATACAAAGCGACTCCATTTTACAACAGATAAAATGAGAATAACCATCCTTCCCCCTTTGATAGAGTGGAAGGATAAAGAGACAGTTGTTCACATACATCCACAGCGAGGATGCAAGCCAAGGTCTGCTGATGTAAGACCTTGTCATCTCTACCCTGCACCCAGATGTTTGCCATTTCCTCCTCATAAGTGTCCGAAGGCTGCAGTATTTGTTTCCTAGCACATGTTATCTAAAATTTAAGTGGATTGACTTAGAAGCTGGTCTTGGCTGCAGTGACTGATTTGAACCGAAACACATTAGTGGGGAGTTGTGTGAGCCACTTCACTGCAACAGGTGATGGGCAGCTGGGATTGTGACTTCTCTCACCAGCACAGCCATGCCCTGGAAGAGGTAGTTTGTCCTTCAGCTGAAGTCCTGAGACAAACAGATCTTGGGCGGGTCTGCAGAAAGTGTGTAGGGTCACAAAAGCCATCGGCTTTCTTCTATGCCACGCTGTCAGGCAGTCCATGGTGGGCCCCAGCCTTACAATGATGAACAACTCCACAAAGCCACATGATGTAAATAGCAACAGGGGCGAATTAGTTCAGCATGAGGTTAAAAGGGTCTGGCAACTATAAGAATCAAAGGATGTACTGTAACAGTGGTTTGCCTGAGGTCTACAGTGAGCCTCCCTGCACATGCTGGCAGTTCACAGAAACATTGCAGAGATTCTAAATGCAAGGGACCGCAGAGACATTCTTAGCCTTAGCTATCAAGGGAGACAGGCTGGACTCAGAGTGCTCCAGAGAGGTCTTCATCTTCCCCTACTCACCTCTAGGTTTCTGATGAGCCCAGCAGAGAAGAGGATGGTGGGCTGTGCCAGATGCCAGGGACACAGACCTGCCTGTGGGTATGCACTGGCTCTCAGCCCCAGGGGAAACAGCAAGATGTCCTGATGGGCACAACAGGTCTGGCACACAAATAAATTACATTATTCAGCCCACCCCGTGTGCTGCTATTTTATCCCCTTTCCTAGCTTTCAAAACATGCTGTAGCAGAAATGATTTGAAGACTGACAGTGCTGTAAGCAATGCAAAACAGGGGTGGAAGATGAGGTGCGAGTTGCAACAGAGCAGAGTAGCAGCAGCAAAGTGAGCCATGCGAACATGGTCCCCCTGCACTGCAGTCAAGGGAAGGAGGAGTCCAGAAGAGCAGAGTCCAACATTAATTTGTTTCAATTCTTCATTCTTCAAGTAGTTGTCTGAGCTTCAATGGATTTTGAGGCTGCCTAGAAAGCAGCCCAATTCACCTTTTTTCTCTTCAGATTTGGACACTCAAGCTTTAAAATACATGAAGTGTAGTGTCAAAAGTGAAAATACATGAAGGTATGCGTTTTTGGCCAAATCACTAATCATCACTCACTCAACGTACAGGTGGCCTCATTTCATGGGAGGTGGAAGGGGTGAAGCAAACGATTTTGGTTTCATGTTTTAGTACATTCAGCATGGCTTTTGTTCCAATCATATGGTAATAGTTTGCAGTTCAAATAGAGGACAATCATGCTATATTAGCATTTTAATATTTCAGAAGTTATGAACTATACAGCATTGTAGAATCAGTTGCCTTCCATCTCCTGAAAAGCAGTAGGTTTGGTATCCCTGTAAGGTGCAATCAATTAAAAAACTGTCCTTGAGAGTTCATGAATTAAAGAAACGCAAAAGACAAGCAATTCTATCTCAGGATGCAGAGGCTTTAAAATAGCATTATCTCCATTGGCAGATGAGACATTGCAGACAGAAAAATTCATAGAGGCTGATACCAGGCAGTCTGAAGAATCAAAAGTCGGTGTCGGAGTTTAACCCGGCAGCTGTCAACTCAGCACCAGACAGCCACTCGCTCACCCCTCCTCTTCCTCCTCAGCAGGATGGGGAGGAGAAAAGGACAAAATGGGAAACTCGTGGGTTGAGATAAAGACAATTTAATAAAACAAAGGAAATACTACTACAAATACTACTACTAATGACAATAATAATGATAATCATGAATATGCAAAACAAATTATATACAATATAATTTTTCTCACCACCCAGCAACCAATTTGCAGCCATTCCTCGAGCAGGAATCGCAGAACCCAGAAATCCCAAATTTCACAAAATTTCCAAAAAAACCCCAAATCCTTGAAATGTTCGAACTCCCAGACAAGAAAGGATTCAAACCCATGGAAACAAGAAAGAAAATTTTCCTGCAGCCTGGTCAACCCCCATTCATAAACTGAGCATGACGTCCATGGTCTGGAGTATTTCCATTGACCAGCCTGGGCTGGCTGCCTGGCTGTGCTCCCTCCTGGCTCCTGCCAGGCTCCTGCACACCTACCTGGTCATTAGCTGAACATGGGAAACTGGAAACAAGTCCTTCATTTCATAACAAGAACTGAAAACATCAGTGTTATCAACACTCTTCTCCTAGTGAATTCAAAACACAGCAGCTACTGAGAGCAAAATTAACTCTATCCCTGCCGAAACCAGGACAGTGGGTTAGAAATGCATTTTAAACAACAGAGTGCTTCTGAATCCCTCAGGAAACTGGCCACCAAAGATCAAATATATATGACTGGTTTGCAACTTCTTGTGTACATTTACTGTAAAAGCACCTCAAACACTGAAATTTCACGTACCCATCTATTATAAATGGTGCATGACGCTGCCCGAGGTTGTGGAAATTTACTGATCTAGCCCACTATTGAAAGCCTGGTCCATAGAGAAGCCCAAATGCCCAGCTTTCAGAAAGTTTTTCTAAAAACATGTTCAGAGTCTGCGGAATTTGGTTTCAACTCATTACAAAACCAGAAGCCAACTGAAGTTAACAGGTTTGTTTGGAAGCCTTACTTCCACAGGTTCTGTATTCTTTCAATTCACTTAGACTTAACTTTGATAGACATGATTTTTAACTTTTGTAAATATTAAGCATTTTCATGTAAGAGTTTCCATTTCATTTGCAATGTCACAAAGGACATATGCACCACCTAATGCCACAAGAACTCAAAGTAACGATAGACGAGAGGAAAGGCTACAGAGAAAAATGAAAAGGCAAGAAAGAGCTTGGTAGCCATCAGGGAAGTCAAAACAACAGAAATAGTCTTGAACCTGTATTAGTAAAAGCTCATTTTTTATATCTCTAAAAACAGACTGAAAACACTGAATCACATGGATTCAATGACAGTCAGATTCTGGCTGGCTGAATCCCACCAGCCTCAGGAGAAGTTCAACTCCTTTGTACAAAAGCTGTCATTAAGATTGATCTTGTATTTTCCAATCTTCCATTCTTAAAAAAACTATGAATACTTTCCTTTCTTCAGAATAACAACAATGACTAAAAAGTCTTTCCAGGCTCAGCAAGATGCAGAGTAACATAATTCCCGTCTAAAATAACACTGGCTGAGCAGTGAACCTGGAAAATACACCCCGGACAGGGAATCAGCAGAGGGACTTGTTATGAAATCACATCTATTTCTAGTCAAAATTCTGTGGGACAAAGATTTACGGCAGCTATCCCCGATCAGGCTGTAAGAGGTTATAGCTTGCTCTGGGAGGAGAAGTTCTTTTGCCAAGAACAGCACGGTGGAAGCGGGTGACATCGCTGGTGGCACGGCGTTTTCTGCGTCAGTGTGCCAGCCTTGTTCACAGGCATGTGAAAGCTCCACAGCCACGCAGCCTAACTGCTGGGCTCTGCTCCAGCCCTGCCGTGCTTTTGCCTGCTGGCACAGGCTTTTGCTTTGTTTTGCTTTACTTTCTTCAAAGTGAGACCTTGACCATTCTTCTGCCGGTTTATTTCTACTTCTGCCTATGGTAGAAACAGTTCTGGTACTCCACTTGCTTTTACCAGAAGAAATAGCCCTATAACAACAAATCACTACGGGTTTTCATTTTGAAAGCCATTCACTGATGAACAGCCTTATCTAGCTCTAATGCCTTTTTAAAAGCTTTGCATATTTAGAGACATTTCCACCCATTTCATTTGCGTGTCTGTTTGAAACAGCGGAGAAACTTTTGAGTTTAGAACCTGACTCACTGTAAAGCAGTGTGAATATTAACACCAGTGGAGTGATACAGACAGATGCAAAATGGTCGGTGGTATTGAACAGAAGGAGAATATTTTAACCAGCCTGCATCTCTGAGTTAAATTTGACATTTTGGCTGTAGACTTCACCCAGAAAACATACTGCCTTGTTCAGCACCAGGTGCTGGGTTCAGCACTCACTTGGGAAGCAGTGGAAGTGGAGGAGATGAAAGTGGGAGAAAAAGCAATTATTTGGAGTTGGCTGTTGGGTTTTTTTATGGTCTTCAAGTAATAAAAGAATTCATATTTACTGTTGATTTTCTTTTTTTTTGGCCGTGCAAACCTTCACTCAGTATACTACATGAATTGCCTTATACAAAGAGTATTTTCCCCTTTTAATTCTGGCCCAGACTCCTTAGTATCATCCTGTTTAAGTACAGGAAGGGTTTTGTTTTGAGAGTTCAGAGCTCAGTGGCATTTTTGAGGTCTGTGTTCCTTCTCAAGTTGTGCTCCAAAGAATGCTTAGGTTTTGGTGGTGAGATTATGAAGTTTGAAAATACGAACAATCAGATGAGGAGAAAAAGAAAAGAGAGGATTAGCTGTAGCAGTGACTCTGCAAACGGAGACCCTGCTGCAATCCAGCACTAGCAGAATGAAGATTAGAGTGGAAAAGGGAGCTATAGGAGAGCTAAACAACAACCTAAGGAAATATTTTTGCTTATTGATATAAAAACTAGGAGGGATAAGAGGTAGAAACTCCTCTGCAGAGAAATTAAAAAAACACAATTTTGCTCCAAGTTAGAAGGAAGTAAAATGCAGGAGTTGTGAATTCCAGAGAAAACGGCATTTCTGTATTGCTTTAGCTGCAAGCCAGGTCCCTTTATTCAAGGCATCAAAGTCTTTGCACTTTTAAAGCCTCACTCCCCCTGCATCTCTGCTCTAAGGTGTTTCACCAGTGCCACAAATCTCTGAATTAACCAGAGAAATCAGGAAGGGGAAAATGGCATCAGTTTTGCAAAGCACCATCATAATTCCCTGATTCACTCCTTTTAGAGCACTAAACTGCCATTATCATCATCACCCATTGAGACATTTCAGACCTAGTGACTAGCAAGCCTATGTTCGGGTCTAATCAGAAGCCCATTGAGTGAGGACTGGATGAGTCACCAGGTAGGGCACCACTGCCTCCTCACAGGGGAGGAAGCCAGGAGTTGCCCCAAGCTAAAGGCTAATCAGGTCCCAGTTTCCCTTCCCCTTCCCCATCTATCGGGTCTTGAAAGTCAGTGTCCTTTCCTTCAAAACATCTGTGGCAAAAAAAAGGATCATTGCAGTAATCTCTTATGATCTCTTGCTTAAGAAAGAGCATTGACTTTTTGCCCTTGTTTGCCACATCAGGGCTTTAACAGCTTTAAGGGAAGGATCTAGAAATGCACAGCTCAACACACCTTCCATGAATGAGAAGCTCAAAGCCCTGAAGATGCTGACTTCTGAAAGTAGAATAACGCAGCTGATTGGGTTTTTATTTACATCGTCAGAAAAACTGTACAAAATTCACACGCTCCTTTGATACTGGTGAGGCTTCGGAGGCACACGGCAGTGAAGCCTATAATGTGTTTTCTACAAGTAGCCAGGAACTTTCATATCTATTCCAAAAATCACTTCTCCAAATTACAGAAAACCCTGCCAAGCTTAGAATTGCTTTGGCTCCAAATGCTAAGCTTATTAACTGTGGTATTAAACAGCACACAAAATGTGTGCAAAGAGATTCACCACACAACTCTTCAAATCACAAGAGCTTCTGGAAAGAGAAAAAACCCTCTCTTCAAAATTATTTCCTTTTACAGTTCAGCTCAAAAAAGCTACCATTGTCCTCAACCTTTGAACACCAAAAAGTGGATACCAAAATATTTTCTAAACACAAATGTATGTAATTCATGCTTGGATATAAAAATATGTCTTTCTTAAGGCCTTTCCAGAAAACAATCAAAGACAGTCTTACTGAAATAAAAACAACCACAGGACTGTCTAGACAAGATGCTATCTATTCCCTCTGTTGTAGTCATCATTCCAAAAGTAATCACAACAGTTGTCTCCTGACAAATAATCCTTGATAAATAATTACGACTATCATGAAAAAATGCCATCCTACTTCTCCATCTACATTTCTTATAGAAGAAACACAATGTTAAAAAAGAGGGAATGTGATAAATTTTGTAGGATTTTGAATAAAGAGCAAATAAATATGAAATAATTAAGAAAAAAAAAGTTTTCCTTACATTTGGGGCTTCTTCCAAGCCAAGGAAGCTGGTCAAGAAAATCATGGTGAAGTTTCAGTGACCCGAAATTTAGAAACTGTACCCAAATACTGAGCCAGTTTCTGTTCAATGAATAACACAATCCAAAAGTGATGAAGAGGCTACTATCTTTTTGTTTTGTTTTGCTTACTTACCTCGTTAGGGATTCTGGACACTTGCTCTACTAAGGTTTGGTACTTATTTGTTGTTGAAATGCAATATCCTTTGATGGGCACAAGATCTTCATAGCAGATTCTGGGTTCAAAACAGCCACATCCACATAGAAGGATTAAAACAAAATCACTGTATTAAAAACAAAAACCCGAACAAACTAAACAAACCAAAACCAACAAAAACCCACAGAAATTCTTGGTTGCCCACAACAAAGAACACATGTTTTGGGATGCACTGTCACTAGGTCTCCCACATGAACAGCACGAAAACTTGATCCTTCCAACTCTTGAGTAATGTGCAGCCTTTCCCCAGAAGAGTAAACACTAGCAGATGAAGACTGATAGACTTGCACTACCCCTTACACACATGGCACAACTCACAGTCCTCAGCTGCAGGCTCTCCAGAACCCTCCAGGCACTCTGGTATTTTCCCTCTTTTTTTCCCCAATTTTTTTTCCAGCTCAAGTTTGTAAATTTTCTACTGCTAGGAATCCTTCAGGCATATATTAGTGTCCCATGCCACCAGGCATGAGAGAAGTCATCCCATAGCACTCTTCAGATTCAAAGGAAGCACTGCCCTTCCCCTCCTGTATCAGCTGGGGCAAAGGCAGCATTTCATCCCTCCAACTCTTTGCAGTATGTCTTGATAACTGGAAAGGAAATGAAAGCATCAGGAAGTTTTTACAGGAGTTGGAAAATAGACAGCAAAAGAAGTCATAGAAGACAGAGTGAGAGAAGCCAACGCACACCCACAATGCAACAAAAAAAAAAAAAAGAAAATATTCAACTGACTGAACTGCTGCATCCTTTAAAAAAGGTAATGTTTTTCCAAGTACAGACAAACTGAAGCAAATCAAGTACAAAACTTGTGACTTTGGGTATGAAGTTCACTTCAACAACTAGATCACTGAGCCAAAAAAGCAGCATTGCCAGTAGCAGGATCTGATATGTACTTTGGATACAAAAATATGAACATATTACTGGACAGCCAACAGAAATACTTGTCTGCTGTGCTGAATTTCATGAAATTAATTTCCTTGCAATTTAAAAAATAGAAATTGGAAGTTCAGGATATCTAGAGCTAGTGTTAAAAACAAACAAACAAAAAAAAAGCACCAGTGTCTGGTTGATTTTTTTGTTTGAAAACACTCTAATGCATGTGTGCACACCCAAGACTGCGGAGCCTTCATGGAGTTAAACGTAGCAAGGATACAAGCAATACCTCTTTAGACTTCTTGTGCATTCTTCATGTTATCACCTACGAGCATTCTGGTTCAGCAACTACCAAGTTATCAGCATTCACAGGGTGAAACAAGCATTTGTTTCTCTTTGTATTGCTGGGCCTTGGCTGGAAGGGAAGAGGTAGCTGACACCAGGAATCATTACTAAATCTGTTCAGCAAAAGTCAGGCTCAATAATCCTTATTATGGAGTGAAAGAAGAAGCAGAAGGAATATCTTTGGCATTTCAAACACTGTAATGAGATTTCAGGCTGCTAGATACTGCGCTACATATCCATGTTTTCAAATTAGTAGACTGTTTCATACAAATGAGAGTGAAGGAGAACAAATAGAGCATCCCACTGCCATTTTCAGGGATATTTTCTAGCTATATTCACACCTGGCAGTTTAAGACTGGCAGAAGTTTTAATTGACACCTGGTCCGGGACTTTTCCCACATTGACATGCAGCGTATAGCTCCTTGAGACACTGATGAGGTTGGTTATCTGGAGGTGAAATCTGAATGGCTAATTATTCAGCACAGACTTACACAGGTAAATGGGAAGGCTCCTTATTTCACAAAAGACACAAAGAAATTGAAATAGTAGCTGCAGCTAACAAAATTTTGATACAGCTTCAAATATAAATCTCCCTTTTTCCCCAGACATAAAACTTTTGTTATTGGCTGATTTTGCGTAGTAATTATTCTGCCATTTGTTTCACATGAAGCAAAGGCAGATTCTGGTTGTTCTCTCTTCACGAAGAACGTGGCTCAGTGTTTAGGGCAGGGGACTGGAAGCCAGAAACGCTGGTTGTGAGTTTTTGCCAGACCCCAAAGCTACCTATCTTGATCTCTTTGATGACTACAAAGAGAGATTTATGCAAGATTTGTTGCCTTTCTAGAATGACACAAAGTGGGAGGTATGGCAGCAGCTTGTGAATGCTTACAAATATTTAGATAAAAGTTTACTGTGCGCATAAAACGGTCCTGCATACTTCTACAGACTGGCTTTCATTGTTTCAGTGTGGTGTTAAGAAGTCCTGTTCTCTAGCTTAGGGACAGTTTTGTTTCAACACATAAGGAAATACAAAACACCCGGAACAACAACAACAAGAACCATGTTAGATATCCCCATCAGCACAGGTTCAAAGTAATTCAAGGCCAGGATAAGCCAGAATCAAGCCAGCTAGAAAGGGGGGAAATTTTGATCTGAACGTGGGCTTGAATCATAAACTATAATTTGGCCTGAATCAGGATTTCAATGGATAAATCTTACTATTCAAAATTCTGTTCAAAGCCAAGTGTCTTCCGAAAATAGTCCTCCAGTGGAGCGTCAATTGCCAGCCATGTCTAGACTACAAAACAACTTTGTTAACGTTATGCAAATAGTATCGCAACACACAGGTACTTGGATACTCGGTACCACGCCCAGAATTGCAAACAACCATACATTCAATTGATATTTAAGTCAGTGAATCCTTCTGTCACCAACTGAAAATACCATAGCCTAGCCATCACGGCTATGGGCAGACAGGAACACTGCAGGTGGGCACCTTTGCTGATGTCTGCAACCCTTCCCAGCTTCCAGCACCAGTCACTGATATACTTGACTACATAAATATCCTGATTATTCAATTGTTTTATTCCCAGACTCTTGTATAATTAAAATATTTTTACAGAAGAACTTGAAGAAAAGAGAAGTTCAACAGAAGTAATAATAAAGTTATAAAAGCATGGGGTCTAGCTAGCTAAAGTCATAACATTTTAAAGAAATTACTATTAAAGTAACTTTATGACAGAGCTTACAGTCTACATTTAATAATTTTATTGTCGATATTGTTACAATTTAATGAGTTTATTCAAAGGTCACTGAAGTCAGTGAGAGTCTTTCCGTTCACATCAACAGGCTTTGGATTTGGCCAGCAGCTTGAGAAATACCCTGGGACCCTGCTGGATGAAAGCATCTGCGTAAATGAAAGCTGAAGTATCCCTAGTGAAACACTATGGATTTTGAATTGCAGAGTCTTCAGACAAGGGGTAAAGAAATCTGATTATATATCTGTGGAGGTGTAGCCACTTTTGCATTTTCAAAAAAATGTTGTTGGGAAATATAATCATCATTTTCTTGTAGCAGCATTATCTCAAACAGGAAATTACATCCACAGATTTCGAAAGAGAGAGAGAGGAGTTAAGTGACAGGTACCAGCACTGATGGATTTTGCTAAGCGCACATTCCCAAGTGGAGATGCACTTACGCAAAGATAATACCCAGTAGCTTCAAGTATGGTTGTGCCCCATTGACAAAGGGAAAGACTGATTCATAAAAGTAAAAACATTCTCACATCCCCTTTTAAAAGTGGTTTGTTGAGATTTGGCTGGATCTCTAAGACCCACAGAATTCAGAAGAGCAATGCAGAATCACAAAAATCACAGAATGTTAAGGGTTGGAACACCATTAACACTTTTTGTTGCTATTCACAGTGAAAAAGTGAACTTCCAAATAAAATAGGGACATAACTAGATAAACAGTCATGGTTTATATAAAATGGTTTTAATTGGGTTTCCTTTGATGTTCATCCTTTCCCACAGTTAAGCAGATCAGATGACTAGAGGTTCACATGTAAGGAAGGTACCACAGATATATTTACTTTCCATGCTCTTTATCTGTCAGCAGAATCTGTCTCCCTGGTGCTAAATCAAACATATCCACATGTGTCTTCCCCCACAGTAAACTTTAGAAAATACCGTGAATTTCAGGGTGAGTAGAGCCAAGTTACACAATGTAATCCTAGGTTACATTCACATTAGTGCATTAGAAGTGGATTAGAAGACCAAAGCAGCGTGTCAAGAATTATACATGTGCACTATATGCATCTCAGAAGCTTTACTTCAGAGTAGCTTGTGTGGTCTCCGAACCATACTGTACACGTAGTTCAAAGGATCATTATGCTCTAAACCTTTGTTTTCTTTGATACAAGCCCCTTCATGAATCAGTCTGGGAAGTGCCATTCAGTCTTATTGTCTGTCTCTTACAGAGAACACAGCACACTGCTCAGCCCCTGACACTGTCACCTGTCCAAGACTTCCAAAAAACATATGCAGATCTCATTTCCGTACCTGATTTTATTCCTGTTGTATTTATTTCCCTCTCTGTACAAAAAACTTCATACTACTAACAATAATAATAAAAAAAAAAGTGTCGTTGAGAGCAGAATCCTCAGTATATGCACTGAGAATCCTACTATATCAGTATGACTGAAAACATATATGAAAAAGTAGTAGGACTCAGTCTAAGAGAGTTTATTAGAAAAAATGGACTTTTAGGACATACAAAAATATGGATTCCGTGTGCATTTGGAAATACTTAATAAACTGCCAAGAAGAAAATAAGAAGGCATCAGCACTGTGCAAAAAAACTCAGGTCCAGAGAAATTCAGATCACAGATCTAAAGAATCCCACAGAAATTCACTATATTTGATGACAAAAAGAATTATTTTTCAGTTAGACACTTAACACTCCCAGTTAAGTAAGGACTCTCACCTTTTCCTGGTTAGCCTAAAAGATCTAGAATTCAGACACTTTCAGGCCTATGAAGAAATAGAAAGATCCACTTCAAGGTCTTTGGTTTAGCTTTATTTTCCCCCAGAAAGAAGAGGTAATTTATTTTGATATGCTTATTCTGGAGAATAAGTTTTTAACATTTCTTTGCACATCCTCGTAAGGACTCCTAACATCACTCTACTCAGCTTTAGCAGCAAGTCATTACCGAGCCCTAACTCATTAGAAGTTCCATCATGCTTAAGTTGTTTGAAAGGAATGCTGAATATACATTGAAATAAGTCCCTTTACTCACATTTGTTGGAGATGTTACCTAGATTAAGGGTTTTTAGAGTCTTGCTTCCCACTTACCTCAGCAATTTTATTCATGTTTTACCAGCTGTTAATGTTTGTAGTGAAAAAAAATGTACAAGGAATTGATTTTTCCAAATGATGACTAGGTGGCAATTTGTCAAAACACCCACATGCTTGACAGAGGAGAATATGAAGGGGGCAGGGACATCCAGCTAGCACTTTCTTGCTCATAGAAATCTGGAGTATATTAGTGCTAGGGGGTAGGGGAGATAGAATTACTGAAGATGTCTCCATCCTCTTACCATTTAATATTTCTATCTCCTTCAGAGATTATATGGAAAGACTGAATGCCTAGAACCATGGAAAACTGTCTCCCTCTTTCTAGCTGTGGCCTGAGCATTATACCCCCGAGTGCACGTCAGTACCTCGCCTTCCAGCTACAGTCTGGGGAAGCTGCACCACTCAGACTGGTTTTAGTATCATCGCAGATCCCCAGACCTTTCTCCCCACGTTACTCACTTTACTGTCTTCTGCTGCACTTTGAACACTCTCTTGCTTTCCCACCTGTGCCCTTGCACAATCACACACAGCAGCAGCCCCTGTTAACTGCTGTCTTGGATGGCAGAAAATTTCCCCACTTTTTTTCCTTCCACCATGGCTGAGGAACGGCTTGGACCCCTACCAGTGAGCCTGCCATCTCAGTCATTTCCCCATAGGATGCTCCCAAGGGTGTGCAAGTGTGGACGAGCCAAGCCAGCCACCCTCCTGGTGTGCAGCAGGGGCAGAGGCAAGGTCACCTCGAGCAATCCTGGTCCCTGATGCCCCACCAGTGGCACGCTCAGCTGAGACACGGGTGCACACATCGTGCCAACGGGACACTCCATAACGCCCAGCAGTGCCACAGAGGTGGCGATCCGTCCCAAACTTACCCCTGCTCCACCACACCTATCCTCTCTCACTCTTCTGTGGATTTATTTCACCATGAAAGTGGCTGTGGTAATGTGTTTAGCTGCATCCTTGCTGAGGGCCACCCGCGCCGGGGCTCAGCCCAGCTCCCTGTGGCCCACGCGGAGAGGAGGCTGATGGCAAGCCCTGACAGGAGAGCCGGTGGCCATGGGGGGCTGTCAGTGGCCCCGCTCCTGGCTGGCAAAGCAGGGAGCCTGCTCCCACAGCCTGCAAGGGCTGCTGAGGGCCAGATTGTCCTGTAAACACAGAGCAGGGAAATCAGGATGAAGCACCGCTCCGAGGAATTCACTTGAGTTCAGACCCCTCAGAGGAAGTGAACTTGAGCATAGAAAACACAGATCTCCATAAACCCTAGACACTCATTTGAAGAGGCTCGAGGGAATTTATAGACAATGTCTGGCAACAAATCTTATTTTAATGCTACGATCACAGCTTAACATTTCTTCCCAGCATTTTGTCCCCTAGAGCGGAACCATGTATTAGTATAGATACCAATGCAAATTAATGCAAAGGAGTTTGGAAAAATAAATGAATAAATAAAAGGAGAAGAGTAGTGTTTGTTGACTACTTCCTCTCAACATCTTTTTTTGCAGATTCTTTTCCATGTCAGTACTTATAAACTGTGTTACCTATGAAGAGGTTTTTATACAGGTGAACTCACTTAAATTCAATGGGACAGCACAAGGGAACACTGCACTGAGGATAGCTTTCAATAATTCAGGTCATCATGTCATAAGAGATATTCTTACCCTCTATGTTTTGAATTTGTATCTGCCTTACTCTGATTATTGAAAATTGGCCTCTAAAAGCAAACAGATTTCTTCCTTTTTTTCTCTACATAAGCAACAAGATCTAGAGGTATAATCAAGATCAGCTGCGGGCATAGACAAGGTAGGTAACGCAAAGGACAGTAATATGGACAGCAAGACAGACATGGCTCTGGTGCCTATTTTGTCTCTTGCAGAAGGCAAACTTGCTCTGGCTGCCATTCATTCAGAGGCCAGAGCAGGCAAGCTGCTCGCTATTCCCAGGGGCAGTAGCTTCACCCAACAGCACCCACTGCCTGCATCATCCCTGTGTTGGCAAAAGGGCAACAAGTCCAGCTCTCCAGCTTTTTGTCCTTTTCTGTGATGGGAGCAGCCACACTTCAGGCACTGGTGCTTGGTGCTGAGAAGAGGTGACTAACAAAAACATCATGCTACATGATATCAGAGGAAAGGCAGAACACAAGAGCAAAGATAAAAGATGAGACCTTGCCTCACATGGACCACCTCTCCTCAAGCCTTGCTTGTACTTCCTCGTAACCAGCCATGCCTTTGGGTTTAAATCTCTCAGTCTTCATTAAAATTCATCATCCCTGTGCCATCATCTGAAGGTTTGCCTTCTGTTGCTAGTGCTGAGGGCTCGTCCCCTTCTGACTAATAGCTTACCACAGTGCTTATGCAACGCTGACACTGTCCTGCAGCACGCAGGCAGAAGAGCCTTCCATTTTTGCTTTGTCCACAAAGCCAAATATAATCAAACACGGCCACATTGTGCCTGGCCTTGAGGTCAGACAGATTCAGGATTTTGGGGTATCATGGGCTTTGCATCTGACACTTACAGGAACTACCTGCAAAAAACACCTCAAGAGTCCCAGATGCCTTTGCTGGTCCGCTGGCTAAGTGGGACAATTTTCCCCACTCAGCCTTTCCCTCACCCAGCACAGAACTCCTGGCTCTCCCTTCCAGCTGACCAACCCATGCTTCTGATCAGAGCACAGCATTTGGTGGAGTATGGGGCACCTTCAACATCCAACTGGGACTATAAAGAAGATGTGAACAGAAATACAGATCCCCAGTACCGTATTTTAGTACTGTTATAAGCCCAGAGTAACTGCATCTGGGATTTTTGAAAGTATAGATGCAAATCCAGAGTTTATATGCAGATAGGTAAAACACACTGATTTGAAAGCTGGGGCTAGAAAATCAAGTAGAGAGTAAGAAGAGTTTCACACTGGAATTTAACTGTACAGTGCTTGGTGTGAACAGCCTTGTCTTATAATTTCTCTCAAAAAATAAAAATAAAACAATACATCTATATAAAAAATTTGAATGACATCAAGTTTTTATGCTCAGAAGCACAGTGAATTGTCAGCTTGGAAACTGGCAGTCACATCTTTGATGCCATTTCTGTTTCTCAACCTCTATATTTCAGATTTTATACTTTGAAAGCACAATTTCTCAAGAAAATAATTCAACAACCTCGATTTGTTAGATTGTATTTTAGCTGGACAAACACAAAAAATTGTCATGAATGGTAGCACACCATCTCATACAGCATTAGAGCCTAATACAACCTGCATAAATTCAGACAGGCTTTTTGCAATCACTGACCATTTGAAGACTTTTTTGTCTTAAGTCTACGTTATTTATTTATTCGTATCCTGCATGCACAGCAAGAAATTACTGCAGGTATCTCAGAGCCCAAAAATCCAACAACGTAAGGAACAGGAGTGTTTCAAGGCCATACTTTTAACTGCAGTTGAAAAAGCAAAGAAACCTACCCAACAGCGAAATATAATACTGCAGTGCTGACAGTTCTGCACTGAAGAAGTTTCTGTTCTTCAGGGTTATGAATAAAGCACTCTCCTTCCTTTTCTATTAAGCAAGCCTCTTTTTGTTTCCAATCAAAACCACTTGTTACCATAGCTGCATAATAAACCTAGAGAATACAGTTACCCTTGCATTTCTCCGTTTACAAACTATTTGTTATGTTTAGCCCTACTCCTAGCCAAGGACGACAACACACTTTAAGACAACAAATAAGGTAACTTAATCAGGGAACGTAACATTTTTGCCTACTTTAGAAGAAAAGGGAAAGTCAAGGCAAAGACATGGAGCTACTCTGCTGCTGTCACCCAGCTGTCAGATTTTCCACGTGGAAGGCAGAGCACTCCATTCCTGTCCTTTGATTCCAAGTCTGCCCACAATCCAACCCTCTGCCCTGGTTTCTGTATCAGAGATTCAAGCAGAAGTGAAGCTGAGCTAGCTGCACTCTGAGGCTATTCAGGTCAGGTCAGTGAGAAAGCAGAGGGATGAAGAGGAGAGCTCTGTGGGCTGTTTCAGGTGATTGATGTGTTGTAAAAAAAGATGATAGGAATCCTCGGTCTGGGGAGACACAGGGGTGTTAACAGCAGGCAAACAGGGAAATATCTTTCATGACTCATTTTCTATCTGCGTTACTGGCAAAGCTCTGTTGTGTTTTCAAAGACGCAAAGCACCTTCACAGAGCTGCGGGAGTGTATAAAGAGAAAAATCCGTAGATAAAAGATTGTTTGTTTTTAAAGTCTTAAAAGTATCAGAATGCCAAGATTTATCTTCTTTGTTATAATGAGAAATTCAGTGAGACAAAAAATTGAGAACAGGGACCATGTACTACCTAGCTGGTTGAAGAAGTAAAAAAAGAATTTTTTAAATGTTTTCTTCCTCTTCTCCCAATACAAGGCTCACGCTGACAATCCTGTGCTGGAAAAATCTCTTTCATTCTCAACCGCTCAGCTTATAGCCCAAGTCTAAATCAAGACTAGCAAGGATTTCAAGAAGTCCAGACTATATAATTTTTTTTTTTTTTTTAAAGGATCAGAAACACTACTTATTTTTCTATTACTATGCAGATAAAACTGTTGGAGGGAGCAAAGGAGGGAACAGGGATGAGGAAGAGACAAAGTGAACATCATCATAGTCTCACTACCACTTGGAAAGGTGACTCTGCACTTAGAAGTTAGGATGTTACACATGAATGCCAGAAGATCATTGAGATTAGGCTTGACCACCAGACTTTCAGAAACAGTCCTTCAGCAAAGAGTGCATCTGCCTACAGACTGCAAAGCAGTGGTAGGTTGAGATGTCAAAAAAGATCATAACATTCATCTGGGTATTCAAGTGAGAAGCCAAGCTTATTGCAGCCTCCTATTACTCTGCACCATGCTATTGAGATTTCACCCAATTTTTTTGCTTAAATTTGACACCCTGTGTCACGTTTTGTTAGTACTCTGTCACATCAACAAGTATAGAATCATAGAATGGTCTGGGTTGGAAGGGACCTTAAAGATCATCTGGTTCCAACCCCCCTGCCATGAGCAGGGACACCTTCCACTAGACCAGGTTTCTCAGAGCTCCATCCAACCCGGGCTTGAACACTGCCAGGGAGCGGGCAGCCACAGCTTCCCTGGGCAACTTGTTCCAGTGTTTCACCACCCTCATGGTGAAGAATTTCTTCCTAATATCTAATCTAAATCTGCCCTCATTTAGTTTACAGCCATTCCCCCTTGTCCTATCACTACACACCCTTGGGAAAAGTCCCTCTCAATGCTTGCTCTGTATTTTGGCAACTAAGTGGCATTTATTTTGAATGGTCTCTCAGATGTGAACGTTTCATAGAGATGTCTGTTTCTGTAAATATCCTGGGGAAAGTTTCCAAAGTCAAAAGCTCTTGTGTCACACAACCATCATAGAAGCTCCTCTACTGGATGTTTCAATGCCATTCTGTTTTGTAAAACTGTATCACAGGTTTGGTTTGGTTCCAATGCAAAATAAGCATGTTGAAACCATTCAAATTCCTGCAAAACACGAGCGATCAGCCCTGAGGCCACGACAGCACCAACAAGCAGTGAGTAACTGGAATGACTTCTACTAAAGTGTTAACACAGAGCGCAGCAACACCGTTGCTGGCCAGCACCCAGAAGTTCAGATCATTATCTCTCTTACTGAAGCCTAAGTTTCTTCTGAAGGAGACAACCTGCTTCGATTTTATTTTCTGCTGCAAAGACAGATTCTGAGCAGATACTGCTGCAAAACAAGATTAAAAAGCAGAAGGTTGAATAGCAGAATAAACAATAGCATCCTACACCCTACAAGCTAAACAGCAGCACAAGAATACTAAAGCAGCATTTTGTGCTTATTATTGCCGCATCTGCAAAAAGCAAATCCCAGCCTGGTCTAAATCAGGCTGCCAGAGAGGTTTTAACCTGGGGATCTAGCAGAATCAAAATGCAAATGATTAAGGTGATGATTTGGATAAGAAGAAGAACAAATATCAATCTTTATACAGAATTTCTCTATTTATGGCACATATGGTGCCTGATGTATTGTGAGCATAACAGAGTAAAGTGACCCAGGGAGTAGCTTGCTTAGCAGTGTAATTTTTTTCTCACATGCACCCCGCTGTGTCCCCCCCCGTTCCCAGAGCATAATAGCAACTTTTTCTCTAGAAGTTTAGATCTGTCTTTGCAGCTGCAGAGACAAGAAGGATAAATATATTGCACCCTTTTCACAACAGAGAACAATTTTCTTTGGGTTTTTTTTTAAAAAAAAGACAAGGATCCCCCTACACATTGTCAATTACATGTGTACTAAATAAGGAAACTGTTCAAGTGGTTCTTGTTATGAAAGCCAAATATAATAACGCCATTAATTATAAATTTTAAATGCTGAAAGCTTCTGTAGCTAGACAAGATAAAATGCATTGTAAACCACTGAGACCACAATGAGAGTCACAATATTTTGTAGAAAATGCCACTTAGAAACAGCTCTCTCTGTCTCGTAGCAGTAATCTACCAGCAATGTAAGAAATGCAAGAAAATGGGAATTTAAAAAAGAAAAACACATGTAAGTAGTGATAAAAACAGCAAATTATCAAGATGAGTGCATAGATTAGCATGCAGAAATCCTAAAGATTGGAAAGATAAAAAAAAATTGCTAACTCCTCACATGACTTTTCATTTGTCCAGCTGATAAACTGATTCACAGCGGTCCCTCAGTCATCTGGAGTCTGCTGAAGTTCACTGTACGGCCTGTATATGGAGTAACACTTGCTAATTTGAAGTTTATCCTGCTGTCTCACAAAGAGCCGACACTGAAGGAGCGGTGCTGAGCAATTTCTGAGATAAATGGCTTTGCGTGACTTACAGGTAACAGTAATCTGTCACAGCTCAGGCACCTTTGAATAATGACTTTGAATAGTATGAACTAGTTGTAGCAGGGCAGGAATGCAGAGTATAGTGTGATACCTTAGTCTAATCCTACTGAACCTTAAAACTAGCACTACGCAAATTTACCCATATTTATTGATCCCCCCCATCTCCTCACTTCCATTAATGGCTTCAAACCTGGAGATATTTGTCATCTGTGGGCCTAATCGTGTGCAGAAGTTTTTACCTGTGTTTAACAGAAACAAAATTATCTATGAAGTTTTGTGGGAAAAATCAGAGGCCACTTGAGGAGACAGTGGAGCTGTACTTGGAGCAAAAACACCATTTCATAACTCAGTGGTTTTGTTTGGGCTCAAACTTGTAACTGAAACTCCACAGGAATAGTTACTTCTGCTAACTAAGGAAAAAGGCAGAGCTGAAGTAACAAGTTAGGTCAAGACAAGAGGCAGGAAGATATTTGTAGATTAAAGTTAATAACTTTGTTTGAACAAACCGTGCGATTGGAAAAATGAGTCAAGTTTTCAGGTATGGAAGCCTGAAATAAAAGCAGCACCTTTCAAAGCTAAATGCAGGCTGAGAAGTGCGTTGCTCAGAGTTTAGCTAGAAGGATAACTCTAAGACCATATTTTGAGAGCAAAGGTAGTTAGCGTCCCTGTGGAATAAAGTGAGGTGATGAGGGTGGAGAAGAAGGAAAACCGATAAAATAATTTCGCCCTCGGGAGAACAAAGGCTGGTTGTAAAGACAAGTAAAATATCTTTTGTGGACCATATAAATTTTAATGTGCCATAAACCACTCAAAACAGTCCATCTTTCTGGAATCTAGTAACATCATCAATTTTAGCTTTTAGGCTCATCTTCTGTATTTTTGTAGTAAGCCACCTGCAGGTCTGAGGACTAGGGCCAGAGAGGAGGAAGATTACATTCCTGGAAGGGCAGGTGTGGAATGTGGTGATGCAAATAGTGTTTCTGTAGGGGATATTTGCTGTTGTGGAATAGCAGAGATGAACGGGCAAACTTTATATGTTTTTTTTCCTCAGGCATATTTTGGGTGTGTTACGAGCTACAGAGAGCTTTGCCATGCTGAAGTTAATGCAAATACGGATTCATGTGAAGTCCAGCACTGGTAGCTATATGAAGGTTTCTTTCAGTAGATGTGCTTCTCTAGCACTGTTGTAAATGCTTAATGAATTTCCATGCAAGTACCAGAGAAGGATGGTATATGACAACCAGAGGTGGAAGACTAGAAGAGCTTCTTTTGTACTTCTTTTTGTTCCTTATTTTATTCAAGCAGCCCTCTCAGAAGCATGCATCTTCCTCCAGAGGAGCATTCCTTGTGGGTGAAAATCCCCTTCAGGTTACGTCTTGATGGCTTTCCTCAGAGCAAAGGCAGGAGTATCTGAGCCTCAACTATAACTTGGTACCTATCATTATGGTTGTTGAATTTCATAGCAGCAGCTGTGTGAGCTGTCAATCTTCTTTATAGGTAGTTATCTATACTTTTATGTGGTTGATTGTATCAAGGAAAGAGACACGTACATAGAATCAATTTTCTATCCCAGATTCAGTAGTAAGGAAACTCCAGCATCTGTTCCTCCAATAACACTCTCTTCACACGACACTAGATACATCAGGGTCTTAGATATGTGTGGTCTTGGTCACACAGTTGTTAAGAAACCTTCTTCCAAGCAAGCCCATGACTAAATTGATAGTGTGGTGCCAGTGGAGGAAGGAAGATTTAAATCTGCTCTTTTTCTCTTTTCTTTTTTTACAGTTGACTCAATGTGAACATGAAGTTGGCAAGATCGACAGTAGCTTTAACCCAGTAATCTGAATGCTGTCTCTCTTGGAAGCATGCAGCCAATTTGTGTCGATGTGGTCTGTGGTGTTAGCATGGGGACTAATGGAATTAGACATATGAAAAAGTAAAAGAGTCAAGATGAGTATATTAGGTCCAACCTGAAAACAGTGACTTTTCTTACTCTTGACAAAATCCACAGTCGTTCTTCAGTACAGAGATAAGATCAGAGAGATATTCCTGTTGTCTTCTTTGCACTGAGGAAGAGGTTCCAAGNACTTTGTGGCATGTTAGTGCTGCAGTTGCACCTCCAATTCTCCCAGCAGAAGAGGTACTAAAATCCAGGTGCCAATGAGAGACACTTCCATGTGAAGGTGGACAGAGGGTATGTAAATAGATCCTGCTAAATGGGAAAGCACTGCTTAGTTCAGAAACCTGCAAGTCTAAGTCTTGCATTCACTCCTGCAGACTTCTGAGGGAAAATAGCCGGAGTATTCCCCAGAAGCTACAATTTAGGGGCTTAATGCTACTCATTTCTCATCTCATAGACTCACTGGCATAAGCATCATACTGAGCTGCAAGCCTTGGTGCCTAAGTGGAAATAGTAACCAGAAGACATATTTGAATCCTTTGTTTGATTATAGGAATATTTTCAATAGTAGAATTCAATCTCAAAACATATTATTAACATCTGAGCTAGGAATAGTTTTTATTTAATGGTTAAAATGCATGAAGTGTTATAACTGACTGCTTCTTGTGGAAGATATGCCAGAGCTAGATTTGACTGACTGTGCCACTGCTCCAGAAATCACTTCTCTATATTTTAAATTCAAATAGCAAATCAGGAGAAACCTCTGACAAATGTTACCACTCATGTTATATGAGCCCCTTTAGGAGCTGTCTGTGATGGCAGCTTCATTTGGAACAGCAATATCTCTGTCCAAGTGTAAAATTTGGCATCAGAACCAGTCTGAATTGGAGTTTAATAGAGTTATCCTGAGAGCACAAAGCAAGGCTTGAGCTTGACGTATTAGGAACTGACTTCACGACTCTTTTACTTGCTCAGTGCAGCTGGATAATTCGCACACAGCTACCAGAAGGAATGCAACAGTTTATAATTCAAATTGCAAGCACTATGTGTCATATACGCCAGCAGCTCAGTGTCTTGCCAGGACCTGATCCCTTTCTCTTGACTTTGCATTAGGATAGTGCCAGAGAAGTCTTAAAAGGAATAGGCAATAGAGAGGCAAAGGAGATGTCCTCCATGCATTCCTGATCAAGAAGAGCTTGAATTCTGGATACTAGACCAAGACACCACAAACAACTGAGACAGTATCTGCTGAGAAACAGAGGTAATTCTGCTTGTAACTCTAGATCAGTTTGTTTCAAAGTTGACCTCCTACAGCAGCATACCATCTCTCAGTTAGAAACAGTTACACAGAAGGTGGATTCCAGCTGACAAGATCAAGATGACTCTTCAAACAGAGGTTGAACAGACCTTAATGAAGATGTAGACCCTGTTCGTAAAGGATCTGTGTTTGCAAATTTAGGAAATCTGCTCCAGAAGAAAGGAAGTGCTCTGATGCAGATATTAAGAGTCCAAGCTAGAACTTGGAGACAGCAGAGCTTACCTGACACTCAGCAAAGTACGCAGCAGCAGTGTCTGCAATTATGCTGTTGATATTTGCCAGTTATTGGTTTGAATCCTTGTATAGCTCTTCCCCCCACCCTCCTCGGCACTACAGAAGCATTAAACTTTCATTGCTGCAATGAGACATATATGTTCCTCTTGCCTGGGAGACTTCCATGAGAAATTATATTACTGCCATCTTTGACTCAACTCATTTTAGGCATCTTGCAATTTTTGATTGCCTACTTTGAAGCTGTGAAGCTAGGTGTCAATATGCAAGAGCTAAATTAATCTCTAGCATTTGATTCCATTATTAACAGCTTTCAGCTTCTCCCCATATCTGTGGACTCGCAAAATGATGTTCAACATAGTAAATTGATAAGCCCTATTATTTTGACCAAGGTCCCATCACACTTCATAGAAAAGTGGCAGTAACAATCTTTTTCCTGAAAAGTTGTAGGAGAGAGGGTGCAAGCTCATTTTTAATTTTGACCACCAAACTCTGGCACTATGGAAGAAACCAGGAATTCAGATCCAAAGTAAAAACACCATGAAAGGGAGCTTGATGCTCTATCTGGCAAGTCTGATGAATGAGATACACTCTTGAATGTACTGCTCAGCTTCTCTGTCACCTGGACTAGAAAATACTCGGAAGCACACTGACAGGTGAAAAAGGAACCAAGGTGCATGAACTAACCCTTCTGCTTTTGTGCTTGTGCACAAGATCCTTCATCTCAGAAGGCAGAAGCTTAGCTGAGGGAACAGGGAAAAAAATGTTGTCATTCCTTAGTTCAGAGAGAGAGGTCAAACATGAAGAAAAATGTGATTTGTACAGCATTATCTGTCTACGATTATTCACGTATTTTACCGAGGACAGATTTATAGCACATATCCAGGATCACTTTACTTCAGTCTTACGACAGCAATTCCCTTTCAGAGTCAGGCCAGTTTCCCTCTCACACACTTATTTTCACCAGTGCAGCCACTTGAAATCACACACAATCACCCCCTCTTTACTACCCTTCTGCTTATCATTACTATGACGAATGAAATAGTAATATTATACTTCCTTCCATCAAGACATCCCTGTGTCACACAAAATGTTACAGAACCAGCCTACCTTCTGGTTGCACATATGTTGATGGAAGCCAAAGGGACTGTCAACATTACCTGCGATGGCAGACAGTTATGCAAAACACCACCATATTACATACGTGCCTAAATCTTCATCTTTTTTAACCAGAAAACAACAATCTACTAGCTTTTCATATTTATCTAGCACTGCTCCCTTTCCACCTCGTGCTGCCATTGATCAATTTGATGATCTTCACACAGAGCTGTACAGCCTTTTCTCTTGTATCTTACATCATATTCCCCAGAATCTATCATTTTATGGCATGGAAAAAGCAACCAGCAATCCAGGACAGTGACTTAGAGCTTCAGTTACATTCCCCAAACAAGGAGCTTCGCTTCACTTATAGATTTTAAATAGCATCTCACCTTGTAACAGAGGGAATGGTTTTTCTCCCCCAGAGGGATAGCAGTTCTGTCCTCAGACATCAGACCACAACCACTTAAAGCCAGACCAGTCAGTATACAAGCTGAATCACAGTCTCTACCGGAAAGTACAGTTTAAGACACAACTTTTCCATTGAAAGTATTTGACTTGCATCATTGCTGTCAACAAGATATGAAATAAATTACCTTATCAGGCCTTTGCTAAAGAACTGGCAAATTCTTCTGCTTGCTTAATGAAAGCGAAACTGTACTCAAGCTCCATAGTAACCATAGCAACCAAATATGCTCAGAAAGGGGTGGACAATCTGCTAACACGGGAATCAGATTCAGTTTATTGTAGACACATTTCAGTGCTAACCAAGCCACAGCTGGGAAATAGCAAGTATAAATCCACAGCCTTGCATTGAAGATTGCAATTCTCTCAACTTTCCATCTTTCTTCGGGGAGCTTAACATCTGTTCAGGAGAGCTGCCATAAAATATTAGACCGTATGTCTGCATCTCAGCTGGACATTTTCACCTGGCCTCCAAGCAGCCTTCCTAATTTAAGCCATAATCAGGTCTTAGCCATTCTCCTCCAGATACACTGCTTACTATGAAAAATATCCATGTTTGCCAGAACAGTCTTCTTACTCGTGACAGGTGGCTGCCTCCCCACCCTACTCTTGACACTCTGCAACTCTGAGAAGGTTCCCATCAGGTCTCCTACTAAGTGCTACCGAGAGGCTGCCCAGAAATCTTCTCAGTGCCTCTATCTACAAGTACCAACAGTCCTTTGGTGTTTTAGCAGCAGGTAAGCCTTCCATCAGCAGATTGCAGAGACCATGTCTGAACTTACAACCCTCATAATGCCATCCTAAATTGCTTCTAGAAACATCAACTTTCAAGTCATATTGATCCTTATCTTAAAGAATTAGAATCCTAAGCCCTAGCAGCTGGCTAGGGCAAGTCAGAAAACACGCAGTAGCCAGCAAGGTATGGAGATCCTTTAACAGTTCTCTCAAAGACATTGGCAACAGGCCATGAAATATTACACAAAGCAATGCTACTTGCACCAATTATTGTTATGGATAGGTGCCAGAACAGGTGTTGAAGGTGGCAAATGGAGATTGCACACACCTTTAGAAGGGTCTCTGCACAGTACGCTCACCCTGCAGATCCAGCCTATGTGGAACTATCAAAATAATAGGACAGGCTTGGGTGCAAAGCACCGCTTTTACGGACAGTTATTTCTTGGGATATTTTACATACTCCATAGCTTGTAAGACTGGTGAGACTAGAAATTCAACAGCTCCTTGCAGAATTATTGCAAGACAGGTTTGAGATATTAATTTAACTACCTACAAAAAGCAAAATATAGCCGTGTTTTCCTGTGTAGAATAGGACATACAGTCAACGAGATGAGTACTGGCCAATCTGTACATGCAGTAAGAGGTATGCAAGCAACAGCACTTACCTGATGCATCTGTCCCCCATTCTCAGATGAAGCCTAATGCATTTCTTTTTCAATAGAGTTCACCTTACGGTATAGGCCAAACAGAGACAAAGAAGAGAAACTGAAATTACACACTGCAGCCTCGCCTGTAGGGGCCCAGGACCAGAGCACAAGACATACAACAACAGCATGTCAGAGCACAAGACATACAACCTCTTTTCAGCATATGCACATTTAGAAAAATTTTAAGGAAGCAAAAGGACCGTCATTTTTTAGCCTGCAGTACTGTCATCCAAATGGTAGGCTCTTACATCCTCCTTTTATTTCCAGTACTTCCATTAGAATGCCTTTTCACATGTTCAAGATAAAGAAGCCAAGCAACATTTTTCAAAAAAACACCCACGTTCACCTACACTCAGCTAAAAGCCAAGCTCTTTCCCAAAACAAATTGAAACAAATTCAAGAAAGACCAGCTTCCTAAGACTACCAAGCATTGTGCTAGCTGCAGCTTTTCAGCATCACAACTACATCAGATATTCACGTACCTAAAGACTACACAGACCATTGAACCAAAACTTTATGAAAACACAACTTAAAAATACAAACCACTCACACAGTTTAAATGAAACCAACTCCAAACTCTTCATACATTAGTCTGATGTTTTGGTTTTGTTTCTAACTACTGGCTCAGAATTTACATAGCCTTGCTGATGACTGAGCAATCAACAAGGCTATAAAAATAAGGCATCACCTGTCCTAAGCAGTAAGAGAAAGTAATTGGGGTCTCTTTATAGGCTTCATAGCTTAGAGGTATGCACTTCACCGTGTGTGATTCTAATTAACACCTCTGATTCTTTGATTAGCAGCAGCATGTCACTCAGGGGACTTCACTTGAAAATCATCATTTTCACTGTTAACACTTGTGTAAGAAGGGCTCTGAAATCCAAGTGGTTATCCTCAATCCTTCATTAAGGTAAAAGGTGGTGGAGTTTAAAGAAGGGTGGAGAAGACATGGGGAAAAAAACAAACAAACAAACAAACACACACAAAAACTCTGAAACAAGTTTTAGGTCTAACTTGAGCATTTTCCCAGGAAAATACAAAACAAAGTAATTGCTGATAAATCTGTCCTGTTTACTTGCAAACAGGTCATGTCATGACTTTATGCACCCTGGGGAAATCCTGCTGCCCTATTTTTCTGTGCTCCGCTAACAAAATGGGTAGAATAGTACTGCCTTGACTCATAAGATTAGAGCAAAGATAAATCTATTTCTAAATGTCGACAGGCTCTGAAGCTTTGGTCACAGACCTTGAGACAGTTTTTGTTTGGAGCCAAGAGAATTAGAAGCAGAGTAGTAAAAAAATCCACCACCACACAAAACTTCAACTCTGGCAACTCAAAGGGCTAACAACAGGCCCTCTGTATAGCTGGCTGCACAGATAATCCCCTCGGGCTTGGCTCCCCCTCATAATGATGCAGAACCACCAGTGAGCAGGGGCCCGTTATGACAGGCTCACAATAAATACATCTGAATTCCAGGCATGAGAGGATGTTAAAGTTACAGCAAATTTAAAAATATGTTTAGAAAAAAAAATGCAAGTGGAAAAAAAACCAAACCCCTGAACAGAGCATATCTGCAACAGTCTGCCTCTTTGCCCACAGCCTGCAGCAATATCAGGCACTGCAGGCAACACTCGGCAGAAGCAAGGTGTGCAGCAGCCCCAGGACACAGCATTTCCAACCCACCTCTGGCTGCCTGTGGGCTGGCCACCCTACAAAGCAAGGGAAAACCCGTGTTCCTCTCTGCAAAGTCTAAAAGAGACTTGGACAGGTTTAAAGTGGCCTGGCCACGACAGAGGAAGAAAACGCAATACCGTGTTGACATGGGCTACTCTGCCCTTCTAAGGTGATTTTATTCACACGTATATTACCTAGATTGCCCAGTTCTTGAAGTAATTAAGTAACTTTCAGTGATGGAAATCTGTTATAAATGTTTCATAAGTACAAAATCTTCAGTGAAAGCTCAGAACCTCATCAGGAACTGAAGGGGAAATTTGTTTGTAATGTGGGTTGCACACACTTTCCCATAAATGGCGGCTCCTTTGCTGCAGTTTTCTCACACTTTTACAGTCAGAACTGGCTTAGCATTACTGACAGGCATACCAGTCATGGCCTTTGCTCCTTCCTTTACCCAAACATAGATCTGATGTCTGAGCACTTCTTTTTTGCTGCCAGTATGTTTATAGGAAATCAAGTGACAGACTGCTGATGGAAGACAGACCATTCACTGCTTTCAAGATGTTCAGGTCGGCAAAACAAAAGAAACTCACATTAGACTGTTGCACCTGGGAAAAGAAAAGTATGGCACCAAGCAACACTGTCCTAGGAAGTACTGTGGCATTTCCAGAGCAATGGCCAAACACAAGTATCCATATGTCCATCATGCGCTTGATGAATCATGAAAAGACAGGACAGAAAGATCCTCCTCCTGACACTAAAGACATGGTTTATAGATGGACAATTTTTCTGCTATTGCAAATTGTGATGCCCTCACAGGTAAGCGTGCAGGCTTACACTAACTGATGCCTGCTTCCCATTGAGTGAGAAGTAAAATTAACTCGTCATCTTTCTTCCATCTGGGACTCATTTCAGAAGCAGCATCTCAAATCTTCTGCCCCCAACTTGCATGCCAGTTAGGACATGGCAGTGCAAACCAGAGTGCTGGGGCTGAGCCTCATCCCCTCCTGGATGGGCTCATTTGTTTTTCCTCTCCCCTCACACTCTGCAGAAGCCACATTTGGGTCTGTCTTCTGAAAAGACAGGGAGCAGTCATTCACAATCAACAGTATGAAGGGAAATATAGGGCAAAGTTAGAATAGCCTTTTAATGAGGTTATGTGAAAGAAAAAATGCACATCTTGCAGAGAATTACAGCATCAAGTGACTTCTATGGAGCCAGATCCTGATCTTACTTCCAACACCAAAATTACAGTAACTTCAAACATCTGACAATCTCCTTGTCCCCCTCTGAAAGTGGGAGAAGAATTTTTTTAATTTAGAAATGAATTTTTTCATTTAGAAATGAAGCAAAAAAGATGAGGAGGAGATGATCAAACAGGAGAGAGGTACCGCCTCTGACACTGAAAGAATCTTAATAGTCTTTGTAAGTGATATCCTCCCATCTTCATTATCGATTCAAATGATTATGCATGATGAAATGGCACTGAAAAAAGCAGGGTTCAAGAAAGGACTGTACACCAGCAGGTAGGGGTATTTTTTCAATTCAACAATCCAGATAGTTGGAGAACAATTTTGAATTAATCAGCTCAGTTAAGCCTCCTGAGAAGCATTCTGGCCCCCCACCCACTGCGCACAGACGCTTTCACCTGTATCTGGCTGCCCAAGATTAAAGGACAAAACTAAAGGAGCACAAAAGGGTCTCTGCCATTTCATAATCCAGAGCCTGCCATCCTGCAAGGGCACCCTAGGAGCTGGATGCAGTCCAGCGCAGACAGTGAGCGCTGTGCATGCAAACCCGAGCTAAGGAGCCTGGATACAGAGGGAACACCAGAGAAGCTGCTCTGCTGTAATGTCGCTGTTGCATGCCCAGCAATCTACTCCCACCGAAACGGGGGTGAAAGGCCAAAGAAGGGAATATTTCAGTAAGTGCCTAATTTGCATGATGAGACTCACTCATGTTCCTAGCCTCTGAGACATCATAATTTTCCATGTTTTACCACATCGCTCTAATGAAAAAGACAACGAACGCATGAAAACTTTAACATGCACCTCTACCTGTCTCCAGTCTGATACTAGTTGAGCCAGAGCACAAAAAACCCACCTCTCCGATGGCAATCCCAATGCTCAGTCACATCACCAGCACTCCTGCACCCCTGTTTATGAAAAGGACCATAATTTGTGGCAGCCTTCCTGCCGGGGCTGGGTCAGTATCTGACTAACTCTGCACACACAAATCCTTCCCCCTCTGCTGGTCCCTCAGCTGGTGCTTTTGGTCAGCAGACATCTGTTCAGCAAGACATTCACATGGAAGATGTTGCCTGTATCCTCACAGCCACCCACCCCCTGGGCACTTTTCGTGCAGGGCGAGGTACGCCATCCGGCTCCCGCTCCCACAGCGGTTCCTGCCCTCCCCATTTCCACTCCCCGTAGCCCCAAAGCTCTGCCATGGGTCCTCTGACACCACCACCAGCGGGCATGGGTCCTGTCAAGGGGTCCAAGGGCAGGGGACTGGCCCGCTGGTGGTCTCCGGACCCTGACACTGGCAGCACAAGCGCTGCATCAGAAGCAAGGGCACCATGCCAAAAGGGGGGCACAGGGAGGGAGGGCTGTCAAACATCCAGGGAGAAGGCTGGGAAATGAAATGTAAAGAGATTAACTGACTTGACTAAAATCACACAGGACAGCTGCAACAGAACTGGAGGCAGCACCTGAATCCCACAGCCTGGCTGCAACGCCCCATCCCCTTTGGGGAGAGCAACCAGCGCCCGCTGTGGCAGGTACGGGACCATCACCCCAAGGACAGCGATGGCAGTCTTTCTGGTCTGCAGGGTGTCGACTTATTCTGTTGGCAATTGTCTTGACCTGCAGAGCCACTGAGTGTTAACGATTCGTGTACTGTACAGCAAAATATCCTCACAGACATTTTGGCGCAAACAGAGCACCTTTTACATAGGTCTTTCAAAATTTAGCATCAAACATAACAAAAAGCAATCGTGATGTTGTTACACAGAACCTTATGTTCAAGAGCCATATAATGTTACATAGAGAGATTTTGCGGGGGTACTTTAATGCTTCGCAATCACTTTTTTTTACTATCAATTTAGAAAAGTTATCATTTACTTTCAAAACACATAAATAGGTTTCTCTGGTCCTTACTTGAATTGAAGGTTAACAATATACCTTGGCATTTGAGTGGTTCTGGGCAAATGAATCAATAAATCCATGAAAAAAAACCCAGCCTAATCCTGAAATTCTGTTTTCTATCTCGTGTCTGATGCACTAGAAGATTACTTCAGAGAACAGGAGCTTAATTTCTACTTGCACGAAGTCATACCTATTCCTGAAGGAATGCTTTTATTCCTGTTGCCCATTTAAAAAGTCAGAATGTACTGCACTGCATAAAAATGATCTATACTTGCAGCTTAAGAAAACAGTTTTTGAAATAGATCTAAATTAGGTTTAACCATCCCTCACACGTCCCTGCCTGAAGGAGCACCCTAGCAACAACCTTTAGCATTTTGCAAACATTTGCTACTAATTATAGGTTCTTAGAACAATAATATACAGCTCCATGTTTTACAGAAAGAGGCCCAAAGCAGCCTCAGAAGTAAGGCTTAGCCTTTAATTTAAACCAGTGCCACACAAGTTCTCAAATATACATTGCAAAACCTTCCCGAAACACTGCTCTGATTAATGGCTCTGAAAACTTGTAAAAGCTCAGCTGCCAAGCATTAAAATGTAGGCTGAGAAAAATCTCGTGTAGAGCAGCTAAATAAAAATCCTTTGAAACAGCTTTTCCCTGTACCTTAAGCAACAGCAGCTCAACAGAGCAGTACACAAAAAAAATCCCAAGCGCCATAGAGCCCGCTCCGTATCAATTCAAGGGCTCCCCTACCTTCTTCCAGCCAGTGACTCAAGCCCCGTGATGGGCCACACTGCCCCAGCAAGCCTTCCCTCGTCTGATAAATCAGCCAGACTTCCACAGCTCATCTGCTCACATTCCCACACGCCCAGATGTCCTCTGTAGCCTAAAAGCTCGCCTGTTATTGCTTGAGCTACTTTTAGCCTTCAAGTGCTCTTGCATTTCCCTTGACCATGAGCAGGAGGCAGAATGAAGTGGGCACAGAAGAAACACTCTCCTTTCCATATTCCTTTTGTTTTCATTCTCAGATCTTCTGGCCTTTACAAGCAGCCAAGCCGTACTCCAACCCCTTCTGCTCTAGGTGACACTGCTTGAGCAGGGAGGTTGGACAAGATGATCTCCAGTGGTCCCCTCCAACCTCAGTCATTCTGTGATTCACACTAACTGCGGTTATAATAGAAATTTAACATGGATAGACCTTTCCTGGGAAGCAGGGCTGGGTACCCTCAGCTGTAGCCCCATGAAGACGTAATGACTGGAACCCTTCTAGCAAGAGATTCTGGAAGATGCAACATCTGTCCAAGATGAACTTTGGTATTATGGCAGAATATCAGCCA
>Ga0065711_1003829_pt1 | contig 61726 bp, 31 predicted proteins | sample Hoacrofraction12_FD_59098 | JGI IMG/M metagenome (GOLD analysis project Ga0065711, IMG submission 59098) | Hoatzin crop microbial communities from Cojedes, Venezuela - Epithelial fraction 12 v2 (version 2) | ecosystem: Host-associated > Birds > Digestive system > Esophagus > Crop | place...
CCTTCCAGCCGCCCTCCCGCTTCCCCGAGGGGCTGCCACCGGGGGAGCCGAGCGGGTCCCGCCGCGCCGCGGTCAGCAGGACCCAGCGCGGGGCCGCCCCGCGCAGGATGGCGGCGGATGGGACAGCCCGGGCCGCGCCGCCCTTACCCAACTGCTGCCGCCGCGACGCTCGCCCGGAAAGAGGAGCAGGAGGCGCTTCCGCTTTCGCAAGCGGCCGCCGGCACCTCGCGAGACCCTGCGCGCGGCGCTGGGGCCGCCTGCGCCACCTGGCGGCCGGCGGCCACAGGTGCAGCGGGGAGAGGGCCGGGCCCTACCGGGGATCACCCTCCGGCACCCCCCGAAGCACCATCCCCGCGGCTCCCACCCGGCACCCGGCCGGGCACCATCCCCGCGCCCCGAGTCAGAGCGATGCCGCAGCACCTCCTCCTCTCCAAATCCAGCCCCTCCCCGAACGTGGATGAACACAGAGAAACCCCCAAGGAGCCCCCTCCCCCCGTCCCCCAGCCCAAACGGGACCGGATTCCCGGGGCTTCCGCCAAGCTCGAGCACCTCAGCCCGCCCAGCCCCGCTCCTGCACCAGTCCGTACTGTGACCCGCACCCCTGCCTCCATCAACTAACTTACCTGCACAAAGGGCTTGCCTTTCAGTTAGATCTGGTGCTATTACACTTTTTCAGGACACAGATTAATTTATTCTCAAGGAAAATTATTGACGGCAGAAGGTGTTGTTGGTAGAAGTGAACCAGGCAACTGGGCGAGCAGCCCTCCAGCCACCCAGCTGGGTTTTGGCTTATAAAGACAGGCTGGAAAAGTTTCAGGACTGTGGACTTGCAGCAGGCTGAGAGCGGACAATCGCCTTTCCCAGCGCCTCTGCTCCTCTTTCAGGCAGAGCCACGAACCTTCAGCACCCTCCTGTCACCTCTGGCAATCTGAGTTCAGGCCGTAGGCGAGGTTCACTGGCAGCAGGGGGGATCTCTTCCTTCACGAAGACGTTGTACAGCAGACACCGACATAACTAAGCAATTCCAGAACTTCAAAGGAATTGGTTTCTTAATATGGCGCAGATACATTGTACCCAAACTCCCTGTGTTGTAACCCTCTACTATTTAATCTTTAATAATTGCCTCAGACACTTATTTCTAAACACTCCGTGAAGCAAGGCTGAAAGGAAATTAAAGGAAGGGGGGAACAAAAAGCGGGTTATTTTATATACCAGGTGGCACAGTGCCTAAAGCCAAGCCCAGCGAGCTCCAAACACAGTCCCCTCACCTCTCATTAAAAACAGGGAGGTCAGGACACTTGGTACTGTTCGAAACCAAGCACTGAATGTCCAGACATGACTCAGTGCCCATTACAAAAGAGCCTCATGTTAACTTTCTACACAGTGACCTGGCTTACAGTGACTTCATTGTGTGATAACGCTTAGTTCACTGAAACAATAATTAAAAACAAAAGAAAAAAGCCCTTTTAGATTGATTTTGCAACAGTAGTGCAACAAGAAGCCAATCAGAACACGAGTGGGTTTTTTTTACTTATAGAACTAAAAAGGCTAATACTTTATTAACATCAGGTTGCAAATTAAAAGAGAAATGCCAGAACTTTATAATCCCCACCGTAAAACTGCAGAAGACTTGTGCTTTAAACATTGCCACAACATACTACAGGACTATGTCCTCCTTCCTCTGCCCCTCTCTCCCTTCCTCCAAGGACTACTGGGAAATACCTCATTGACATATTTCATGCGAAACTTCAAATTACTATTCTAAAGCAGATACTCATCACAGTTATTTTTCAGTTGCTTTGTGTAGCACACAAATAAAAAACAACTTTAAATGAGAAATATTCAGAAATTAACTACAGACATTTACCATCTACACTGCAGATTTCATTTTTTACAGAGCAGTAGCTGAATGCAAGGATTTGATAAATCAGATCAAATATTCACCAATACATGTCTTTCAATTTTTTCTTACCCATTTCTTAAAAAACAATCTTCAGCAGTCCACATACTGCCTAGAATATACCTAAGCACAGCTTTCTCTAGAGCTAAAAAATTTAACTCCACCATTGCAAAGCATCCTACACCACAAGTTCTCACCGTATGATGTAGCTCTAGAGGGACTCATTTAAACTGGAACATGTACAAGTTCTAAATATTTTGCTTCCTACAGGGATGTCTTTCTTGGAAAACCACAAATACTGCTGTCAAAATACTGACTTGAAAGAGCAAAGTCATGAATACGGATGAACACCTACGATCAATGGTTTTCCTTCCACTCTGGCTTGAAATGTTGGAGTTTTTTTGCATTGTTTCAAAGCGTAACTCAGCTCATTTTGTCTCTAGAGTGTTTGAAAATAGAAGTGAAATCTAACGAGACATGTACGCACAGGGCAGGACTGCTGTAACAGTAACTACCTCGCATTCACATTTGGAGAGGTGAAGAGCAGATTCATCTGTAAACACGTGGTGCAGCATCATTCCACGGCCCCAGCCAGCCAGCCTGAAGGACAAGCTCGCCTCAACTTACAGCAGAAGGTAGCCTTGGCTTGGCAGTACTCAAGGGCTTAGACCAGGTTTAGAGAACTAAGGTGCAGACTGTTTCCTCAGCAGAATTTTGCCAGAACTTGAGTACAATTTGGTTTCCACATCTAGCAAAAAAATGTGATTTATTAGGTTATCGCAGTGGGTATTTTGGCAGAGAAAGCAGGCACACTGAAGTCTGCTTCTGTTATTTCCAAAAAAAGCCAAACAATTTCACTGGTCTGGTTTAGAGAACTGGCCTGCACTGTACAGAAGGCAGCGTTTAATACAGACAGAGGATGGGGCGAAGGGCAGAAACAACACGCCGGGGACTCAAGCAATCTGCAACCAGCTTTGCTTGTGCGTTTTGAAGAAATTCTACCAGTGAAGAAATTTCAGAAAACTATCAGTACAATCCACCGCACTACAAAGATCTTCTCTTGTACAGCTCAGGAGAAGGACGCACTGCTAAGATTAAAAATTACATCCTTGTAATCCACTGCGTTCACAAACTGTGAGCAAAGACTCAACAAATTCAAGAGGAAAAACTAGGACATTTTTGCTGTAAGCTTCAGCTGGTCACAGTGGATTAGAGGAAATCCTTCAGCCAGCAAGAGAAGCAACTGCAATGGAAAATCCCAGCTCCCACCACGCAGCTGCCGCCATCCAGTGGGTACCGCTCCCGGGCACACGGACGCACGCACCGAAATGAAGACAAGCATCTCATTTTCAAGTTGATTTTTGTAAATGGAAAAAAATGTATAAAATCTATTCATACATTAACAGATACAGGAAGTTACACAATCCAGTTTACACCTAAAGTAACAGCTATCAGTCCATAACAAGAACAGGGAAAAAATTCCAATGCTGCAATTTGTCTGAAGTCACTACAGGGCAGAGGATGGCGGAGGGAGGGTGGCTGGCTGCTTCTTTTTGGTGTGTAGATAAAACTGGCTACCTTCCCTACTTCCAAAGCAATGAGACAATTTCAACAGACATGAATCAGGAATACTTTTGAAATGCATCTGACTCTAGCATTAACACTGAATATTCAAAGATTCGTATTATTACAGCATAATGTTTGGATACTTTTGCCTCCAAGAAAGGGCAGTGGGCGGTAGATATTGTCCAAGAGAAATCCTGCACCCATCTTAGAATTTACATCATTGATTGAGTTAGAAGATTTTTATTTTATGATTTTTATCCATCCTGGAACACTTAAAATTTGTGTATCCTCAGCTCAGACATTTACAAAGCATGCAGAGACTGTTACTACTCAAGGAACATTTAGGAGGCTACAGGAAATGCACTGATGGGTATTGGTCTAATTTTAGTGAACTCCTGTCTACCATCGCATGCAAGCCACACCTGGCAGTAGTTTTCCCCTCACGCCTCCATTTATTGGAGGCCCAGAAGACGAGGCTTGAATGAATGGGTATGGAAGCTCAGGTACCATTTTAAGGATTAAGTCAAAACAACTACTAGTAGGGGCCAGCTTGTGGGAATGCTTGCCCTGCTACTGGCGTACCTGTGGGTGAACAATGTCAGCCTAGGGCTCAGAAAAGATGCCTGACAATTTTAAAGGAAGTTGGAGGCACCTTAAACCCTGAAAAGACAGACTTCCTGTGTTTGACAGGTGTATTCAATATACACACACAAAGCAAGACAGTAAACTGTGCTCATCATCCACCCAGAGGACTGCACCATCTTTCTGAACATGTAGAATATACAACCCCTTTTCAAAATAACAGCGACAACAATAATGAAGAAGTGCAGAATCCAGACTGTTGGGTGATCTGTGTTTAAAAAACATAAGAAAGAATAAAAGCTAATGCCGTAAAGACAACTATTCCCTTTCAAAGCAAAGGCCACATAAAACTGTGTTGCTCAGTTTGGTTTTTACTTCATGCCACCTGTAAACACAAGACTGGATATTCAGTTTCTGGGAAGAAATGAAACCACTTTTACATCCAGAGTGAAAGAAAGACCCTCCGCTGCCTGGATCACAGATTACCCAGGAAAAGGTAGCTGGGGGAAGGCTTCCTCTTCTTGTTTGCTCATTTCATTAGAAAGGTCATATCTGAACAAAAGAGCTTTCAATAAAAGCACAAACCATTTCTTGACGTTATTTCTGCCCTCTGTCTCTGGAGTTTGCTGCGGGGACTAACACTTTTCATTCCTCACCAACAGATATATCACCTTTTTGGCACCACAGGTGGAATTTCTTCCTAATGTATAATTTTGCCTTATACAAAAATCGATTGTCTAATCATGCAAATCCAACAGAATTCCAAAAAGTGCCACAAGACAGCTCAACTCTTTGCAATCTACTATCTAGTTCATACACTGCCATAGGAACCTCCCAGAGAACAGACCGTCATCCTTACTTAGATCTGACAGTGTATTTCATATATGGCATTTCAACCTCTCTTTCTGAGGGGAGAGAATCGAAATCCATGCCCTGATTCCACTGATTTTTTTCACTCTCAGAGCTCTGAAATGCATGGAGATTTCTTTGATTTGTTGAAGACGTCTTCACTGAACAGCCTGATTAGAGAAAAAACTTACTGATTCAATCAAATAAAAAATAAAGACAAAAACAGGTAGTGGTAGATTTCTCAATCTTTGCTCCTGTCCTTGGAGACTACGGTAGAGTTTTACTGCTACTGCATTTTCCCCAGCTGGATCTTCTTCCAAGCCTCCGATGCTGTGAAAATGCAGGAGTCGAGAATCCCAGCTACAGTAAACGTTCCTCCAATGATGGCACATATCTGAAACGTACAGAGAGAGGAAACAGGTTTGTCAGTGATGAGGGGAGCTTTTACGCAGCTTGACACTGCGGGGAAGGATATTACTGCCTACTGCTAGAGTATTTTCTGGAAGCATAGCAAGAACTGGGTAACAGTACTGGGGACATAATTACACGACAGTCATTCAGGAAACCGTTCCCTACAGTGGAATAACTTAGCGCTATCCTGAACTCATCATAGCCCGAGCCAATCGTAAATCCCAGCTCCTAGGAGCCTACAGCATGAATGCTTTTCCTTTCTGGGCTAAACTCCATCTAACAAAGCTTTCGAGAAGCTCTGTGTTGCTCATATCTTCCTAATACTGTCTTCTATTATAAATACCACAGCCTTGTAGTCTTTTCCCTATTTCACAAGATACAGCATTTGCAAACAGGCAAAAGACACTTAAATAGCCTGTGAAGGACAGTGACTAACAGAGAAACCTAGCTACCAGTGACACCCACAGCTAAGCCTGTCTAACACTTTCCATTACAAGGGCTGCTTACAAAAGCACTGCCAACTTAACTCCTTGTGGGCCAGGGTTTTCCATGCAAGGTGTCTCGGGTTGAATTATTTAAACACCAGCAAAAACACATAATCATTTTCAAGGACAGTTAGGGAAAAAAAAAATGAATCTCCTCATTAGCATAACAGCCTACTTCAGTTCTCAAGTGCTCAAAAAACGCATAAGTATTGTGACACGCCAAATCAAAGGTACCTTGTCTTGGAGCACCCAAAATCAGGGGGCACCAGTTATGAGTTTTGCAACACACTGCTTCAATTCCCTGATCTATGAAACGGTGACAATGCCAAACTTGCCTCTCAGGGAAACTGCGGTGGAAAACACATCTGAAGGGTTCAATACCACGACAATAGCCGTCTCGGCGTCCTTGTGGAAACATACGACTTGTACTTAGGACTGGGTTAAGACAAACCACCTGCCAGTAACAAGGCGGCAGTCAAATACCGTAGGATGGGAAGAAACGCTGCTGACAGGGTGCCACGCCGCCCGCGCACGGCACAAAGCAGAGTTCATAGGGAAAGTATGATACACAATAATGTAACCTAATAACATTTAACAGCCAAGTTCTAATTACACAGGACTTGGTATTTCTTAACTCCCACATTTTTGACTTCATAACTGTGATGCTCTTTTAATTTGGTCTTTTACATTGCGTAGGATTAGGTGGCTCTGAGAATAAGAGACACTGGGTCAATGAGAAGATACAGATCTTATCTCCTCAGAAGGTCTTGCCTAGGAAAAGGGGCCTTCTGCTGTGAGCTAGAAGCCGAGAGAGAAGAACGCAAAACGAGTAAGCCAATGCAGCAGGGTATCAGGGAAATGCAATAGAAATGACACAGAAGGGAGTGGGTGCCACACCAGACCTACCGTGCCGTGTCTCTTCTCCCACACAGCACCACACCCCACGTAGGGTACAGCTACAGACAAAGAGTAACCTACGAGCGACAGCGTTCAGCTCGGCAGGGAGTTAGCAGTGGCAACAGAACAAACAGTTCATTAACGGTGAGCGAAGGCAGCAAGAAATAAAGCACTCATTTACATGCGTATTTATAACCAGGATATTTGCATTTAGTGAGCTCAGCGAAATGAGGAGCTGCAGCAAACATGGGTTTTGCAGGACAGCTGGCATTCCAGCAGATAAAGGCTTCAGAAACCAGAGCACCAGCCTGAGGCAAAGTTAGTCTTTTTAGGGGACAAGCCCAGCTCCTGCCCCTGTGCCCCCCCTCCTTGCTATCCCTCGGAGCATGACGCAGGGTGACTTTTCAGGGAAAATGACCGCAATGGAGTTGGGTTATTTCAGACCACAGCAGCTCAGCTGACAGGAGATGTTACACCGCAAACAACAGAAAAACTGTCCAACACTAAAACTTTGCATCATATGGTAGGAAAATCTGATTTCAGTGCAGCAGTGCAAGGGGGTGGGGAATAGAAAAAAAATATATATTCATCTGCACAGCTCTGTACTGATGAGTGCTGATGAGTCACACGCACCTGGCATTCGCTTGGAGCCGGCCGCCCAGCACGCACACAGCCCTCTTGTTTCGCTGTGACAAAAAAAAAGGCAGCACCAGGGCTGGTCTCTAGGTCAGCACAGAAGCCGCACCACCGTGTTTCTTTATCACCACCGTTCTAATACGTATGGAGCATCACTCCTCAGCGGCACCAAAGGAAGTTAAGCACCATGCACTTCTATTTAATGGAGTTTTATACTGTGAATGATCTGTGTTTGGCTCCATGAGGTTACAGTCTGACTCAGGCTCAACCATTAAAGGAGGAAGGAAAAGAAATACAGAAGTGTAATAATTACAGCATTAAGAGACCATGCGATGTGGCATAGGGTTTTGAACAGAACACAATGATAGGATAGTGGCTGGGATGCAGGCTGAAGTCTAAAGGAAAACACGAGTGGGTATGTAGGAGAAGGCAAGGCTGCAAGCAAGGTGACAGAAAGGCAAGTCTCAGATCTGTGACTGTGGGCCTCCAGGATGCCTTAAAATCTGCAAACTACTTTTAAGGACACCGGACACTAGTAGGACCTGCAGGTAATTCCTAGGAAGGTAAGCTGCAGCATCCCACTCAGAGATTTCTGGATGATCTGCAGCAGAGCTCACAGAACAACACTGTCTTGGTTTTAAAAACGCCATGGGACTGAGTCTATGATACCTGCCGGTAACAGGTCGCATGGCTGAAATAATTCTCCCTGCAACCATTTTTCCTCCCATTATTTCCAGTTAATTTTTTTTTTCACACCTAGAGGGCAGACAAGTCTTCATATTAGGAAAAAAATTCTGTTCTTTTCTTTGGATTTTGAATGCTTTACCAGAACTTTGGCTTGCCTTCTGCCTGCTCTCCCCTCCCAGCCCCTAGTCTGACCTCAGGATAAAACCTTCTTCCAGTTTGGCCACTTACAGGAATCTGTAAATTTTCAGCAGTGAAACTTTTCCCCTTGCTCCGTAACCTCAACCACGAGGTCATTAATGGCTTCTCTTTATGAGGAGATACCTTGATTTTAAGCAGTACTGTTTAACGGGCAAAAACTACTGTGTTCAACACTGTGCCAAGTGTCTGAGGTTAACGCCAGGATCCATGGCAAATTCAGAGCACAATGACAGTGGCACCACTGACCCACAAGCAATATAAAATCTTACTTAGTACTGAATTTTTTGAAGCATGACGTAAAGCAAAATCTATGCTAAACCAATGCCTTTTGTCCTGCACAGGAAGCACCTCTCACATGGTACAGAGAATTAGGATAATTCTTCACACCACAAAAACCCAAGGAGCAGGCATGAGTTAGAGAGGGTCCGCTGGCAACACTGCTATAGTGGTACAATTAAGTTTTTTGGGGGCAAGCTCATTACTAGCATCAGATAACCTTCTCAGCAGCAGTGAGGCTCCTTTGGTACTCTGCGGAACAGTCACCACCCCCCTCTCATCCGATCGCTCCATACGTGATCGTCCCTCCACAGCGTATCCCTCCCTCCATCATGGACACTGCTTCCCCTGACAGACGGCCACACTTAGCCACACACTGTGCTACCTCTCTAATGGCTAAAGTCTCTTTTAAACCCACAGGATCCTCCCCATCCCCCGGGACGCATTTAAATCTACTGAAAGTCACAGGGGTGCCTTAGTAAACAACCTGCTCACTAAAAGGAGTTGCAGGTGATCCCCTCCCATCTCAGAGCCCCTCTGGTGGTTTTTAAATTAGCAGCTGCTGTCCAGAAAAAGCTGATGCTTTCCATGGCCAGTCCCACTTGGCAATGACTCCAGACGCCCCAGCACAATCTCTGACTGGACCTCAGCCCAGTGCTGATCATCACTAACTGGTCTCCAGAGCAACTGTGATGCAAAAGGCTACGCTGGAGATACAGGAAGGGGCTAAAGCAGTGGAAAGGAAAACAGAACAGACCACGTTATCAAAACAGGGCAAGGAAACCTAGGACAAAAGGTGTTCTGATCCTCTGCAGCACTGCTTTTCCCCTTCAACCTTGTCAACGCCACCTTGCACACTGTGAAGATTTAAGTGTAGCATATACACAGCCAAGGCTGCCCTACCATAAAACACTCCTAGACTGAGAGCAAGAGTAGGTCATCTGTACCAGGGCCAGGTGACCCAGACCGACAGCCATGGTACAGCATCTGCAACAAGCAAAAATCTATCTGGGGCCATCCCAAATCCAAAAGGTCATTGTGGAAACCAGTGAGGAAAGCCTCTCATGTGGACTCCTTATGTAAACTTTGAAGCGCAGTATCAAATTCAGCAAAGATACTATTTATATGCATACAATGGCATATCACCAGTAAATCAATGCTAACAACGGACAGGACAAAGAATAACACCACTAATCAATCATTTCCAAACACTGCTTCACGTTAAAAACACCTCCACACCCTCACCCCCAACAAGATGTGTAAGAAACCTATGAGAGCATATTGTTAGGGAAAGAAGTAGAGGCAGTATGAGACGCAAAGTCATCAAATGCTTATGTTTGACCTTTTTTAGGATTATGTTTTGAAACCAGACAGACACGCCAAGAAGAGGAGGTCTTAAATGACGACATTTAGATTTTGCTTCAAGCCTCTTTCTCTTGGTATTTGTGTACCCTAGAAACCACAAGCATTTCTGAAGTTAAGTGAAGGGAACTTGGTGTTTATCACAAGCTGCAAAATCCAAATCTTTAAGTGCAACACAGCCACACTGTTTATGTTACTTCCAATTAAAATATTCAAACAGTTTAAAAATCAAAATCCAAGGTCTTCCTTCCAGCCAATTTATCAACTACTTCACATTCTCACTGACACAGCAGACGGCAGCTTACATGTTAAGCCAACTCCCTCAGGACGCATTTTTTAAAGTTCTGGAAGATCTTTAAATAGCTCTTTGCCTAACTAGCAGTTTGAACAGTACAGTTTTGTTATAGATGAAGAGATCAGTACTGCAGGATGTTATCCGGATAGATCAAAACATAACTTGTCAGGAAAATACCTCTGGAATTTGATAATGCAGCTTTTTTCCACTTCTGCCCAGGAGTAAATGCCTAGAACTGGCATACCCATATTTTAGCCAAGCAGCAGCACAGAGTACAAAATTGCCCTGCATTCTCTACAAGTTAGGGCTCATTGTCAGAGAGACAGTTTATTGCAGCATGGTTTACTACATACCACATTAGCTTTACTTCCAAGTTTCTGACATGCTGCAATAGTGCCCATCCTGCCTAGACAAGAGTTTGGCACTTCTAGAACAGGATAATTTTCTTTCTTCTCGTGCCTAACTATTAAATCAAATTGTCAGAGCACAGGGCTTACCCGTTACCTCACTTAACTTTAGTACAATTGTGGTGATGTACTGCTTTATTTCAACCATGTCACAATGCTCTGATGCAGAAACTCAATTCTTCTGGACAAGAAAGGCTCAGCAGAGAAATAAAAGGCAGGCAGGAGAAGGCACAATTAGAGGTTTAGAGTAACTCACCGATGTGATAAACCTGTACAAAGGCTGTCGCCTCTCTGTGTATTTCACTGTGATGGGGCTCAAATCATAACGAAACCAGATAGCTGGGATAATGCGGCCAGTGTGACTGTAGGCTACATACTCCTAGAAAAGAAAGTGGGGGAAAAACAGCAGAAAATGTGAGCAATCTCATTCCAGATAGATTGTCTACAATAAAACTGCTTCTGTGAATCTATCCCTTACTTCCTTGTTTTGTATAATGATCGGACTCAAAGAAGCAAACAGTTAATTCCTGCATGGCAGCCCATCCCCCAACCTTATCAAATAGGAAAGTTCTTTACAGTCCGACAATGATATAGCTGGGAACAGAGTGATGGTGCTCACTCTCACCTTCATTCAAAGTTACAGAAGTAAATAGGCTATCATTGATTTGTCTAGCATAGATCTGCTCCATTTAAATACAAGCAGTCTCTAAGTGGTTAAAGGGGAAGTTTTTGTACTGAATATCCTGGGATATTCATCAAACAAATGGAATTTAGTTTGCAAGAACCTGAAAATCCCTTCTTGTCCACGCACTCCGAATAGCAAGCTGCAGCTCCCGTCTGTAATGTCTCCTTCGCGTTGCGACCAACAATGTGAATGTGCTCCCCACTCAGTATCAATCATAGAGCCATGTTTAAATCATGCTTAAAAATTGTGCTGAGAGCCAAAATGAAACTGTATGCAGAAAAATATTGGTAAAGGTTCAAAAAAATATTCCAAGCTAGTTTGGGAGAGACATCTTCAGATTGCCAGTGATAATCTCCTTTACTGCATTTCTTTACTAACAGGTACAGAGCAACCAGTCAGGCACAGGACAGCACCCCAACAGGCCATACTGCACAATGCCAAGGCAGAACAGATACTAACATCAACTCAGTATCAAATGTCACACCTTTTTGGGCTAATATTTTGTCTGTGCTCTTGGTGGAAATATGTATCAATTTTCAAGCGTCAGCACATTCATCTTGACAGACTGAAGAAAAATCAAAGAAAAGCAGGCTGAGAACTCGGCAGTCCAGCGAGAGCCATCAGCACCGGCATGGCACCTGCCTCTTTACACAGCTGCTCTTCCCTTCTTTAGCCCTATGACAGGCCTGCCAACTCAGATGACCTCTTCTGCTTTAATTCTCCTCTGCACAGAGGCCAAAGACAACCTCAAATACTTCAGAAAGGTGAAGAAAGGACAAGCAATGGGATGCCCATGAGCATGATACAAAAAAGACAACTTCAGTCTCCAGGAGTTCAGAGGGAGCTAGTGAAACAGCATCTATCTCCTTCATTAATCTCATAAATTCCAGATTTCCCCCTCTCAGTTTTTTTTCCACAGATGATAAGAGACGCAGAATGTGGCTGAAGTCCCCACTCATAATATTGTCAGAGCTCTTATTGCAGAAGTTCTTGGGACAGCAGCTATCTGAGAAAGTCAGGAAACAGAGGGTTCAGGAGGCAACAGGGGAGAGGAGACAGACAGCCCACGCTTGAGACTCTAGTCATCTCTTCATACAAGTCCATCTGTACCAGACTACTCCAATGGCTTCTGATTTATTTCCCACCAATCAGTACGGGACTCAACTACTAAAGCACTGATAAGAGAATGTTTCTTTTTAATGAGAAGAAAATGCAGAGGCAGCACTGTTTCTCTGCGCTTCAGTTTTGGTGAACCGACCTCAAATTTTTCCTTGCTCTCCCCTTTTCCACACCAGCAATCCTGCCCTAATGAGTCAGTCTTGGCCAAAACGCCCCAACTTGCAACCATGCTTGCAGGCGTGTCAAAAACTCCTGCTGTCCATTTTCCAAATTATTTTCAGAACTTGCGTCCCAAGAGTCTTATCAGAACAACAGTTGTGACATTAACCAGAACAAATACATTGTAAACTGAATAAAGGGAGACATCCAAATTACTGGGACAAACTGTACAAGCAAGCCCAAAAGTCACTAGACAGGAATGTTAATCTGAGAACTAGTTCAAGAGAGTGCGTGCTTGATTCTCAGTTACAGCAAACTAGCAGTAATCAGATGTTATAAACAGATGTTGGACTTTCATTTAGCACCTGACTGGCTTTCATTTTTCATTTTAAATTGAAAGAGGCTTTTTACCTTAAAATTAAATAGGGTCTTTTTAAAAAAAAAAAGTGTTACATACATTGTATTATTAAAATACAAATATATCACATTTAATGTAAATTAATGTAAGAATTAAAAAGTTACAGTAACTATCATAATCCGTTATAATAAAGTAGGCACTGTGAAACAGTCAACCTGTACATATCTGCTGCTGCAGGTTCAGTGGCCTAACATCTGAAATCAACATTCGTCAACAGCTAAAAACTCCGCTAACTTGTTTGTCTGATACAATCATCACAATTGAGACTGTTTTATTTATAAAACCACGCATTAAGCACTGTTTTGTATGTTCAGTTGGATCTCAGTTGCCATCCAGGTGCCTCTTAACACAGATCACCAGCGCTCCTGCAGCACGTAAAAACCTTCCACACAATTTACAGAAATCTGGATCAGTTAAACTGACATATGAGAAAGTCAGGGGTAAAAATACCTTTCTCTAGAATTAAAACGATACCACTGCCTGCTCTCACAAGCCCTCCCAGTCCTGGTAAACGCACCAGGAGCAACAGAAAGCCCCACTTTGAAGAGCTTCAGTTCCTCCTCCTCCCAGCAGAGGCTACTGCTCACCTACGAACAAATGCACATGGCTGGCGAGCAGAGGAGCAAGGAGGAGCAGAAATGATAACTGAAGATCCTCCATGCATCCGCTGGGCTGCAATGAGGAGCTTCTCTGAGAACTACCTGCTTCTTTACCTTATTTGCTACAGTATATTGGTACGAGTATCGCTGCTTGCCGCTCTTGTCTTCGTACACCGTCGGGACTATCTTCAATATGTAATCATGAGATGCAAGAGCTGCAGTCAGGAAAGGAAAAGTAAGTAGTAGTTAGCATTCAGGAAAAGGAATCCCAGCCTACATAACATTTCAAAGTAAATGTGCGAAATAACTAAAAGAAGTAAGTAACGAAACAGGTATCTCCCTCCTCCTTATCTCAGGTTCTGTGACAAAGTGACAATTTCACATGCTATATTTATGCCCATTGTACAAAACCTTGTAAGGTACTCGGATGACACCAGAACCTGCCCACCATTCTAAGACTTCTGTGACACCACAACCCACAGAGGTGAGTATGGGTCACCTGAACCTTCCTAATTGCTTGCAGCTATAAATGATAAGACTTCTGAGCACCACAAAAAGCTGTCCTGGTTAAATCAAGAACTAAGATTAGAGCTGCAGCTCACTGAGCTGCTTCTGACAGAAAAAGCATCACAACTTGTGTAGTCGCATTCCTTGTGCACACATCTCTCTGTCTCTCTCTTCTTCCTTCTCCTATAGCTGCTTAACAATTAATAATTCAATTTTTTTCATGATTTAACTGACTTGTGCAATTTTTTTGTGTCTGCTGAAATAGTTCTTAAACAGAGTTCTGAACGATTTCTCTGCAGGATCCTTTGGCCAAATGTAACACAATGTCATTCGGTTCCTGGAGAAAAAAAACCAAAACACAATTGTCTAGCTTCAGGAACAGCCACAGAAATTCTGTTCCAAGAAGTGGACAAGACTGATATCCTGCAGAAGCCTGAATGCTTCCAGAAGAAAAACTACGCTGAATTGTAGCATGCACTGGAAATTTCTTTCTGTGTAGCTGGTCATAAAGAAGGACAATAAAAATGTCTACCCTTCCAGCCACAGGGCAGAACTTCAGGCAAGAGTGAACTTGCAACACAAAAACCAGGAGAAGTTCTGGTGGCGGTGACAGAGCAAAGAGAAGCTATAGGTCTAGGATACGGATAACAAACTCAGTAACTCTGAATCAGTCATAACAGAGCTGGAGACAACGTACAGGTTGCAGAAGGGCTGCAAAGGACCTTTTGGGCTAAGACTTCTCTACAGTACTGGAGAAAATGGAAATGCATCAGCAATGTCTGGATCATTTTGGTTAAAGAGCCAGATTAAAGACTTCTGGATACACCAGTGTTGCATGAATAGCCCTGGTCTCCCTCCTGCAGGGTGGCTAAGACCTGTAATCACGAAGAATACGTACGATTTGAGCTGAGTTTGTCTGCTCCCTCCAAAGCATTGAATGCTCCATGAACGTTATGGACCTGGAAAGCAAAAAAGGTGTATGAAGAAACCACGCTCTGACTTGGTACTCTTGAGCTTTGCTTACCTATCCTATGCTGTTACAAGGAGATCAGCCTAATTCAACCTTTCTGAAAACAAAGCCTCAACCCAGTAAAATATGGCTTGAAATGTCTTTCAGTGACCGTCACCACAGCGGTTGCTTCCAAGTAAAAAAGTTGGTTTCATAATGTCTGACAAGCTGAAACTCCAAAACCACTCCAAAGCTAAAGGAATTGCAGTTGGAAGAGGCCAGTTGTGAAATTTCATTGCAGGCTTAGGTTTCCTAAGAGCTTTGCATAGTTAACTGTGAAACTCATTTATCAGGCTGAAAGGGAACTAAATGGGAGTCACATTCAGGTGAAAACTCAAGAGTCTCCTCTAAAGGCAGCTCATGTCAGAGCAGTTGGGCTCCTACAGCTTTTAACTCCTTAGCCCAGCTTTCACACCACACACACTACGCCCTTGGAGATGGGAAGGACACATGCCAACACTGCCATCCACTCAGCGTTTCCTGCAGCTGGTCCCAGGCATGCAAATATCTGTTTGCCCAGAATAACATGATTTCCATCCCATGCCTTCCACACACTATGATCTGGAGTCTGATGTCCACCAACAGAATAATCAATTTGTGAACTCTAGATGGGGAAAACCCCACAACAACAGCTGTAGATTAGAGGTTGCATCATTTACATAACGCGCAGTAGGCTATACAGAAAGGACAAATAACTCCACGACCTCGAAACTCCTGACCTCAAGCCAGACAAACAGGGAAGAAGAGTTTGGAAGAAGTATTTAGTCACGGGTGTGACAGAGTTTCATCACACTAATAGGGTAATGCAATCTCCTTCCCAGACCCTCTCAACAACTGATAGTATGTGCATGTCTTTGTCTCATCCTAATGGCTGTTTCCCTATTCTGAATGCTAGGGAGTGGATGCTGGTTTGGAGGAAGCAGCAACTGAATCCGTTTCTCTCCTGAGAAAGGCAATTCTAGGGAGACAAAATCATCAGCAAGTTCAACGGGGAGGGCACTGGTAACAAGCACAGAGCAAAAGCAACAGCTGAACCTTCTGCAGTGCCTTTCAGTCTGCCAGCATTTCACATATTTTGCATAACAGCAACCATTTCCGAACTACACATCCAGACTGTACATATGCTTTAGTCATTGTAAAAAGCGTATGAAGAAAGAGCAGCCCCTGGACTGGGCTACAGTATTATGTTCCATCCTTGATACAGCTGAGAAGCAAGTCTCTTATAGCAGATCTGGGCCAGAGACTTTAAGGTCACTTCAAACACTCTAACAGTAGATATCTGAGCAATTACTCAGCAAACAACTGTATCTGTCCTGTGAGGTACCTGTATATTTGGACTTACATTCTGGTCCTTGGCTTCCCAGCATCCATACTTCTGTTTATATGTAAAAGTTATCTGCTCTGCATGACTCTACACAATGAGTTTGCAACGTTGCAAGTTACAGCGCTTCCACACAGACAAAGCCACCAGACATCTCCACAACTGCCTGTTTCTGTGCCATCAGGTCCTTCGGTGCATCTGCCTCTCTCGTCTTTGCAACATGGATGGCATTTGTAACTCCCAGTCTCATGTTTTACCATGATTTTCCTTGTGGAATATTCTGGGCTCCCATTACAACACTTGCTGTCCACAGATTGCTAATTAATCTCTGCTCTACAGAGTGCACAGGTGTGTTCCTTGGGGGAACATACTTGTTTGTACCTTGTTAAATACCCGGAGGGACTTCAACAAGGAGTAAGCTTTTGGCCACAGTAACAAAATTGCTTTGCAGCAGAGAACTTTAGCAAGTCTGTTTAGCCAGACCATTCTCAGGACTGTCCTGCGCTACCAAGGCCAAACCTAGTGCTTGGAGTAGTGGCACAGAAGGCTAGTCTGTGGTTCAACAGTGCCAGTACTTTGTTCTCCTGCAACACGGACCTCAAAACTTGAACACCCTAGACTTTCACACATGCAAGGACATATAATTGGACATACAATTCAGGCAGAGTCCAACAGCAGGCTAAAATAACTTCCAACCTTGCAACTATCAAGGGAAGACAAGACCTCTCAAGGTTAAAACTAGGATTACTCAACACTATGATTTAGCACTCAAGACAACTCTATTATTAAAAACACATAATCTCTTATTTTCCATATCTCTTTCTTTACTGGGTTACCTGACATGCAAGAACCTCATTGGTTTGAATTTTGGTCTCATCTACACCAGGGGAAAAAAAAAAAAAAAATCTACAAGTGTCTGCCATTACTGTGCATGAACTACTGTTGAAGAACTGAAGCTCATTCAATGCCAGACAAGCTGAAAATTTCTAATTCAAACAGACTGTTTTTTTTCTGGAGAACACAGCATGTACCTTAGCAGATCATTCTGGCAGAGCTGGAAACAACCTACAAAGAACTAACACCCATCACATGACAAGCAAATGAGAAGGTCCTCATTCTCTTTAAGAAATACAACCATATATTACATCAAAGCAGGTGGAGACAACTCAAAATATTCACAGGTGTATCTAGACAGATTTAAAGCTCTCCGTACTTGCTGGCTCTCTACACTGCTTGCTGAGTCTTGGTAGCACCTGTTTAGCGAACGTAGCCTTCTTTAATTTGTGCTGTTGAACTCATGTTTGCCTACAGGATCAGCAGCACCTACATGCTCCATTCTTGTGTATGGAGATGATGAGTAGTTATTTTGAACTTTGAAAATACTAATCAGAACTTGTCCAAAACAGGAGCCAACTACATGTTTGCTAGACAGGTTTCTCACCAGCAGAACCGATGACGTTTACTCCTTTGCCCCCAACTGTCCAGGCTTCTCATCCCATTCATGCTGATTCGCGCTTCAGCTCCATTACTCAAAGACTCCATGATAAAACAATGGGAACCCCACCTCAGAGCACTGATTTCCCACGCAACCTGCAGAACTACGTATTAGCACTTACCTAATATTTTTCATAATCTCAGTGTGCTTCGCAGACATTAAGCCAAGCTTATTTATATGCTAATATTTCAGTGTTCCCACACAAGATATTTCCTAAAAGGAGCCGGGAGCAGAATCAGAGGACTACAAAGCAACGCTTAGACTTGTTAGCATGAAAAAGGGTTTTGGAAGTGGGTGTACAAGAAGCAGACTAATGAGATGTCTGTGCTGAGGAAAGAAGATTACAGAGAGACTATGGGTAAGCAATGTTTAGGGTGCGTCGCAAACTGGGTGTGCACATACGTAACTCCCACCTATAATGCCAGCTCCTTGGAAGTAGGCTAGAGAAGTGCTGTAATCCGTCCTTATTGAGAAATCAGGAATTATTACATAATTTGCAACACGTGGTGAAACTCTATCCACTGGGCAAGTGCACACATTCAGCTTCTGCCCAGCAGGGAACTGGCAGTTCTAAGTCTAACCTGTGTTTCACAGAACAAATTTGACTAATAGGTGTCTGCTATACAAGTACAGTGAAGTGAATTAAAAAGAACTTGACTGGTGCCATGGTTAAGGCAGTAGCGAGCACACATCTTCCCTTAGTATACTTACTGCTCCTCTGCAAAGGCAGTCAAGATTTGCTTGCTGTACTAATACTGAAAACAGTACACCATCGAATTTTGTAACGCCATGAATCCTTATTTCTACTCCCTGCAGGAAGATAGCCACACAGTTTTTCGAAAGCACTTTCAGTTTCAGATGAAAACAGCAAAGTTACTGTATGACTGAACATTGCTCCTTTCTGAAGTGGTGGCGTGTAAACAGTTTGCAAACTCTTCTTGCACTGAGTGTACATTGCATGAATACAAGGGATGGGCTTGCTTACCCAGGCAGTCCTTTCTGATGTCTCCCCGACAGTGTACGTGGCCCTTCCATAAAACCTAAGTGTCCAATATTAAAGTCACTCTCGTTGCATTCATTCCCCTAGAGCCAGGAAATTTTCAGTGAAGAGAACTCACCTGTAACTTGTCCCCAAATGAGAGCTTGTGGATGACGTGAGTCATGTCAGGATTCTGAGGCTGTGCAGTGGCACTGTGCGTTGACACGTGAAAGTTACCAGGGACCTAAAATTAGTCAAGACAAGGAAGACGCGATTTCACATTTTATCCCTCAAGGCATGGCTAGGCTCTGTGATACGAAGCGGAAATGCTTTGATCCAGTCAGCCTGGCAGGCTGTATCTGCTTAGCAGTGGACAACCTCCAGCACATTAGAGAAAGGCTCTCAGATACTTTCCTGCACTCAGCCAACATCACCATACTGCATACAGAACGGAGACTCGTTACATCCCGCAACCCAAGAGTCTGGCACCCTCACATTGCTACTGCTGCTGACTAGGAGGCGATGAACGGATCACTCCCAGCTGTAGGGATTCCTAACACTTAAGGCTATGTCTTTCATCCCTATTAAAATAAGATTCATGTCTCTGACAGGCAACAAACAGTTGCTTAACATTTTACTCCCACATCTCGCATTTGCAAATGGGCCCACTGCTGCAGAACAACCCAAGAAAACTGTGGATATAGCCTTCTTGTAGTACTGGTCATGAGCAACCTTACATTTGAGAAGACTATGCATAAGAATAGGTTTTATATAAAAAGAGAAAAAACCCACCAAAACCAATGGGGCTTCCCTCTAAGCTAGATCTTCGGCTTCTAGCCCTAGCAATAGCCCTTCTAAGTACAGGATCTTCTGGTTATAATGTTTTTAAACACACGGAAATACAAAGTTCTGAAAAATACAGATTACACCTAAGGACTCAGTTCTAAGACAGAAAATGAGCACTGGTGCCATTCTGACAGGATCACTCTGGCACGCATGCACTTTTCAGGTCACTAGCCCTACTCCGTGAAGTTTTTCAGCACGTTCAGCTCAATCACTGTTATGGAGCGTGCAATAATTTTTTCCTGTCGAGAAAAGGTTGGGAAATCAAGCAACACTGAGGAGCAATCTGACATGGCCCAAGAGAAGAGTGGGAGGACAGTTATACAACTGGTGCCCAGTGTACTCTCTGCAGAGACACCTCACCAGCAGGGCCATGGGAGGCCACATGCCGGTTCCATGTGCTTTCAGGAAAGATAATTTAAATGACTTGAGGAACAGCAGTGCACTCCTGGGAACACTTTCAGGTGTGGACACAAGCTGTGTCATACACAAGCTCGGTAAACAGGGTGGCAGACTCTGCAGTAAGTAGTACACACAATCATCTCACTCTTACCTTGTCCTCCCTCTTCAGGCTTGAGAACAACACCCAAGTATAACCCTTGGTCAAGCTTCAAAGCCTTGCCATGTCCCACTCCACACACCAGCTCATACAGAAGCCTGTACAATTTCTGCCAAGGGACCGCAGACTTCCAGCTCATACATGAGAGGTTCAGGTTTTCAGAGCCAGAAGTCCTGGGTCAGGTCCCCTCCCTCTGACAGCAGTCCCAACCACTGTGTGAGGCAATGCAATTAGTGGCCTTTCACAGATTAAGCAGCAAAGGGAGCTCCTCGCTGCCACATACAGCAACCGCCTTTTGAGTTGCTCTGGTGAGCAGAACCCACCACATCTAGCAGACAAAATCCCAAGTATTTCAGCTCTTTTGCTTTGGGAATTAACAGAATAAGAACTACCATTCAAGAAGCCCTTTCACAGTTTTGTGGACTATCAGTTGTCAGTAATCTTGGTGGCTTAGAGGCAAGGAAAGAAACGTCCTCTTTTTAAGTCCCTAATCCTTTCCATGCCACAGAATCAGTAAGAGGTTCTGCCTGTTATTTTTAGATGCGATTTAACATGACCTGGTAGGAAAAGAAGGAAGTAGGATTTTGTAGCCTGTGGTACATGAGGAGGCGTGAACAAAGGGTGTGCCCTTCTTAGGACATCAGTGCACCCCACCGCTGCCTCCCCCACCCCAGCTAGTCATCTTCAGCATTACATCGCAAGATTATTCAATTCTGAACACACCCATCCCAGAGAGGAGCCTCCTCCAGGCCTGGATTTTCATTCTTTGAGACAGAAGCGGAGCGGAGCATCCCAACAAAGCATGCGCAGAGGCTGTATGCATGTATTCCAAACATCTCAGCACGGAGCTGCTTCTGTTACGTTGGCACCCTCTGGCAGGGAACATTCCTGTCATTCTGCAGCTCTCGGAACAAAACAGTACTCGGATAGAGACACTGCCAAAGACCTCTGCACAGTGAGTCACATTTTGGAAGTGCTAAAGTTGTGACGAGTAAACACAGAAGCCATTCGGCATTTGCAGGGAGTTCATACATCCCCTGAACATTAGGCTGCTGCACCGAAAAAGACAGTGCTGGCCACAACAGAGAGCTGCTCTCTGCTGTTAAGCGATGCTATCTCCATTACCTGTTTTGGAGAATGCTAAGAAAAAACTAATCTAACAGATTCTCTGTGGGTCTAACTACGCAGCCTCCTGTGCCTACACTGTTCTTCAGCACCGACAGATTTAACCTCACCACTGATGACACTCTACAGGAGAGACACTAACACACAGACTTTCACCAGTATTTTGCAAACGGATCTTGCTAGCATTTCCCCAGCCAGCACAGTCACTGTTCATTCCTACTCACCTTATTGATGCTGAAATGGCCCTCAAACCTGCAGCCATCCCCATTATTGAGAGGTATCTTCATCGAGTTGTCAATATGACCCACTTCGTGCCTTCCCATTTCATCTTGGATGTCTAGTCCAACTACTGCATGGGTGGGAGACAAAAATCAAAACAAATAACAGGAAGGTTGCATACGATAAGCATGCGCTGCTTTTGCCGAGAAAAAAATCCACATCTTTTTTCCTGACATTTGACTAAACTGTGCTAGTAACGTCATTTGTCGAACACTAATTGGTATAACAGCTCTTCAGAAAGAACTCTGCAACTTCAGACTGTCTATTTGACACAAACACACTTCCCACACCCTGCCAGCTGACTGCAATCTCAATTACAGAAACAGAAAAACTTCAGGTGGACACGGCAGGTGATTTGTGAAAAGCCAACAACTAGCTGGCGCACTTAGAGTTACGAGTGATACTTGGGATGTTTCTTGCTTCCAGACACAAAAAGATTGCTATGAAAAAAGGAAACAAAACTTAGAAAGAAGCCAGCAAGGGAGGTCAGCCCCTAGCATGGGCTGCAGAGCGAGCACAGGGTCCAAGAAAATGAGTGTCCTGGTCTGGAACAGAAAGCAACGGGGTATTGGCAAAGGCTGCAGCTACTTGGTCTCCATCCATCCTGTTACAGAAGAAGGGCCACTGCACCAGTTCGAGCCCATTTCAAGTACTACTTAAAGTACAAGGAAAAACAGACAAGTGAAAAAGGGTACTCACATTCACAATGCAGGTTTGGCAAACTGATGTTCAGATTCACTTCTATTTTACCTCCACTGTCTTTGTCTGGGTCATCCACATAGAGCTCATTAACACTGCAGAACAGAAAACACAGGTGGGTTCAGGCACATAGCTACTTTCCACAGGAAAAAAACCCAGCAACTCACATAGGAAGCAACAAAATGAGACTTTGAAGTAGCAGGTTTGACTTTGACAGCTGCAACAGTCACAAGACAGAAAGCATGAAAAGCCCTCCACAACCGCATGGGTGCAAATCATGGTTTAATCTTACTTCTTGCTTGGCAAGTGCAGGAGGCGTTAAGTAAGTCCCTTGCCCCAGCAGAAAACAAAACTCCTGCTCTGATTTATGCTTCCTGCCACCTTCCCTAACCTGAATTTTCAGAGGCAATACAAAAAAAGAACCTTCAACAAAACCAAGAATCTTCAACAGAAGAGGTGGCAGGCTAGTGTGCTAGCCCTCCACATACCTGGGCCGTTACTCCTTTCAGGAATGAGGGAAGCATGTGCTTATCAATTTGTTTCATAGATAGTTTTAGAGAAAGGCCGCTGCTCTCAACTATCGCACAGAAAAGCTTATTTTTGTAACTAATTGCCATTTGCTATTGCCACCCAATTGACAGAGCAGTGGCAAGAGAAGGCAGCATGGCATAGCTGCATCTCTCTCCTTAAGATCTCATTTCAATCAATGAATGGTAACCAAAAGCAACAACCAACATTGAGGAGAAGAGGATCTGAGCCAGGAACAGATGGGAAGAAACATCCTGGACAGCAGGGACTAACACACTATGCAACAGGCTCCCAAAAGAGTAATGTCGTTTCACAGCACCCACAGTGCTGGCACATATTTCACAGAAGACAAAATATAGTTATAAAGTAAAAGGAATAAAAGAATATAAATATTTATTGTTGGCACATACAATCCGACACAAAATATAAACCAAAAAACCCCAATGCAAGTACAGCTGAATTAGGTGATCGGTCCTAGAGAATCCACTCCAGGGAAACTCGCCATGCTGAACCGGGAAGATGGCCAGATCACATAGCAGCTCTTTCTCCCTCAAAGTCCAACACTGTTCAGCCTCATCAAATCAGAAGATTTGACAATTTATCTTCCAGTTGGACAGATTATAAAGCTATGTGAACTTACGTTCAGGCAAGCTACATAAACTACCTTCACTAGTAAGTGCTCTGTATTACTTTTATCTAATACTCAAAGTGCATGAAACCCTTTGACAAGCCCTTGCCGAAGAGTCTGTATGCTAACAGACAAACCAGACTAACGGCAGCTACAAGACAGATTCGAAGTGGCTTTGCTCTGGTGATACATCTCTGGACCGTAATGAAGTGTTTGCCCTGTGGATCCAGAAGAAACAAACCTTCACACTGAGACACACAGCTGCCAATTTTTTCAGAGGTAATTACTCACAGGTCAGTGGGGTTTACAGACACTCATTTAAAACCAGCACAGCATTTGTCTTCAGCCTCACAACCCTACCTTTCTCTGGTTTTAATTGGCTTGACAAGTTGCTTGCAATCATTACTCAACGTATTTTTCAAGTGATTAATAAAAGTGACACAGAGGGAGGGGAAAAATTGCTCATCCGTGCCCTAGTTAGAAGCTTCTTGGCTGAGCCCTCTCCTCCTGGGTGGAATGCATTAAATCTACATGTTTATTACTGGCAGACTGGGCAGCGATCGGGATTAAGTCATATGTCCAAATATGGCTGTGAGGAGCAGCTCCAGCCAGGACAGCACTAACCCCCCAGAGCAACGCATCTTTCTGCGTTTCCCAAGTCCTCCCACCAAGATCCCAGTTGCCAGCCAACCTGTTTCAGAACAGCACCTGGCTTCTTCCCCAGCTCTCTGCCGTCTGAGATGCGGGCCATGCCCAGCCAGTGCCGCCGGCAACTTCATGTTACTGGCAAAAAGGAGCGTTCACACCAGGGCTGGCAGAGGAGCGCGTCAGGTTCAGCAGCGTAGCTGAACATCCCAGCTCCTTGGAGGAAAGCTTTAGGAAGGTCAATATTTGTATTTCTCATTCCCACTTCCAAAGCTGTCAGAAAACGTGCGGTCAGGCGTGGTCTGTGAGCAAAGGCACACCAGCCCTTCAGTGATGAGTGAGAAGCGGTTGCTGGTAGAAATCAAAAAATAAACAGGGAGCCAGTCTACGGAAGCTCTTACATAGCAAGCGGTGAGGTCACTCCGTTGCAGACTGGATCACTGAGGCAAAGAGAATCAGGCCAGTTCGTCCACATCACAGAGCCCATTAGTCGCAGATAAAGGAAACCGGTTTCCTGTCCTGCTCTCCGGTCACTGGACCAACGGTTCCCAACCTGTCCTTTGGGCAAGGCTCACTGCCACTTCCTCCTCCGTCTCCTCCTCTTTACCTAGTAGCCCCCTGCCCCTCTCCTACTCATGTTCCCAATTTCATAACCCTGTCTATCACTCCTTAGACATCTGACAGCTCGTGGCAGTCTGTCCTTCCCTCCCCTGCCTTGGGCCCGCAGCAGTGCCCTTCATGGAGCGCCCTGCCTGCTGAGCCCTGCTTCTCCCCCCCTCCAGCATCAGCTCCCGGGGGCTCCGCAGTGCGCACTCTGCGCTGAGCCGCTCTGCTGCTGGGGGTCCCTCTCACTGTGGGAACCAAGGGCGCAACGACAGCACACCACAGGTGATGCTTGCTGGGGCAAACCTCCTAATAAACATCGTAATTTTCAACAAACTGGAAATTTCACTCCCAAAATACACTCTGGAAACCTCACAGGTAAAGTAAACTTCCACGGTGAAGGCTACTCCCTCCAGGATCTCTCCGTGAACCACTGCCACCTAAGTCTGGATGGAGCTGGCAGAGAACTGGCACTCACGCCTCCCGTGCTATCCTCCTCCCCGGGGCCAAGAAGGCAAATTGCACACGGCTTCCCCGCTGTTTCATCGGCCAGTCCTGAGATGTTGGGAAAAGCACTATTTACCACCTCTAGCAACTCTCCCTGAAGGGATAACGTCTGCAGTGGAAGAAATGAAGTTGGCTCTGATTTATAGCTGTTCTTCCTGGAACATAAAGTGCCCCAGGAGTAACAGTGCTTAACAGTACATCTGGGATAGGCACAAGGGAAATAAAACCTGAGGTCAGGCAGAAGGACACTGTAAATGCAGCTGTTTCTATGGCTGGTTAGAGAGGCAGCGTATGAGGTCGTATCGTGACTCCAAAGATGGCATGTACCTCCTCTGAAGACCCTAAGCTTGCAGGATTTGGTATTTTACTGGTTGCTGTTAAGGTCTATTTAAATAAAAGTGGTACAATGAAGCAGGGGTGAGGAGCAGAGCTGTGGAAGTACGATGAGGGCACTAGGACAGGGGACAGGTGGACCTCTCCCGCCGTGGGGCCTCCCACCAGTGATTCAAGGAAAGGAAGGAAAGTTTCTCCACACAGCAGGAGCCGTGATCCACACGGAAAGAATCTGCTTCACTTCTAGAAAGCACCATTTCAAAATATTTCACATTCCTCAGCAGTGCTGCTGGGCTTCTCAGTTGGTTATCCCGTTTGCTTACAAACATGCAGAACTAGACAGAAAAAGTTGGAGGGACTCCTTGGCTAAGACTGCAGATCCAGCAACTGGCACGCAAGAGAGAATGAAAGGGGGAAACAGCAGCAAGAGGGCTCAGCATTTCTTTAAGATTTTATCCAAAGCAAGCCGTACCTGATCCCCATGCTTTAGGACTTAGATTTACGACACAACAGCTTTGTTTCCCCAGAAACAACACTTCCCCAATAACTTCTTTCCACCCAGCAGCCCTGGCCAATAACACTAGACACCTGAGCACTTGAACAGCTGAAGAGCCTGTGGCCCTTCGAATACAAGAGGAGATGCACTGCATCGACCTTTCAGAGCTTCACATGCTGCATGAGTGCTCTCTAGACACATCTTCCTTCTCCTCTGTCCTCCTTGTCCTAGTCTCTGCTTGAAGTTTTAGCCTTTTTTTCTCCTTCTTTCACAGCAAAAAACCAGGCACCTTCCTCCCCAGTCATCAGCCATACAGAAATGACATACATACAATGCAAGCTGCATTCTACCTTGTCATCCCACTCCCAGGAGGCACTCTCTGGTCTCCAGGACCCTAAGCCTAAGAGGGAAAATAATTATTCATTCTTCAGGGAGCCCAAAGCTTCTTGACTTTCTCAGGTGTGCTTTCTTGAATCTGCTTGCCATTTCAGCTCTAAGCAACTACCTTCCAGAAACACAACCATCCAAAGCTGAGATTCCTGCACTACCATCTTCAGTTTTGCCAGACCAGAGAAGACCCAACACAGGACAAACAACATCATCTTCTCAATTTGTGTGAAGAAACAACACGCAAGTCAGCAAATTCTCTGCTGTATAATAAATTGTACATATGTCTATTGCTCTGCCATTTGTAACCTTCCTTCTATGCCCCGCATCTCAATCAGTTCTTCACTGAGAAGGTCTTTGTCCTAGATTAGGTCTTGGCTCAGCTGTGCAGCACAGAAAACATGCTGTCCTACAAAGGAAGGAATTACAATTCTCCAGGAGGCAGGAAGAAGTAGAAGGTTCGAAAGACGTCAATGTAGATTTGAGTCAGAAATTGCAAATGACATCATGACATGACCTTCCGCTTCCTGGTAACCCACACATGTACATTAGGACAAATGGCATAACAACACTTCGCAAATATATAACACCTTTTATTAGGTAATCTCCAAGTTACTACGCAAACATTAATTAAGCTTCTTAGCACCCCTGAGAGGCAGGCAGCTAAGTATTACATCCTTCTACAGAAAAGCGTCTGTCTCAAGGTCAGTCCACGGCAACAGCAGGATTACGACTCCCGTTCCCCTCTGACTACTAGGCTGTATTCCCTATGCTGGTCTAGCTTGCTCCAGCATTTCATCTGCCTCAACTGGATGAGCTGGTGGAGCTGGCATTGCACCTCCCAGCTTAGTGTCAGAACATATGAGTTGTAGCACTGTGCTCCCAGTGCAGATGGCTTATGCTCCGAGGTCACGGTGTCCAGCAGAAGGAACTCTTGTTGCACCAGGATCCCACTCTGCTGCTTACAGCGGGTGCAGCTTGACACTGCAGGTTGTTACGAGAAATTTTCACGGGCCAAGAGCCACAAGACACATTCCACATACTTTGGAGAGCTAAGTGACAAAAAACTCTGAAGGTAGGTATGATAACAATTCTGCTTCACTGCAGGATTGGTCTTGGGCTAGCAAATGAATCCCAAGTGAACAGGCAATGCTGGTCTCAGAAGTTCCTCACATTTTGCTTCCTCCCACATTCAGGGTACCTGACAGCCTGCACGAACAGTCAAATTGTGCTGCATGTGATGTGGCACCAGCATGGGAGCTGGGCTGTGTGATATTCATTGACTGGCCAAGGTATTTTTCATAAAGATCACAGCAAGCAGTTGTCCCCAGTGAATGATCTGGTCACCTTAAATGAACAAATGATTTGGACATTGCTGATGACTTACGCTTTTATGCAAAGGCAGCATTTTTACTACAGATATTTTGATAAGTAATTAATCGTCTTACAGAGGGACACAGCCTTCCAAGTGACAAACTTGTCACTTCAGCCTGTTCAGTGCCAGTTACTTCATGGGAAAAAAAAAAAGAAAAAGAAAACACTGCCAGGAATGGTCTGTGGCTTTCTGCAGTGTGCTGTGATAGATGAATTATTGTTGAGTGCTCCATTCATACAACAAGTACCACATTCATACCCTCCTACCCCTTCCCCTGGCTGCCAATGCAAGGCAGACTAGATTAGTTAATTACATCTTTCCTGCTTAATGATGGAATACTTGGAAAACTCTTCTTGATCCTACAGAACGTAATTCATGACCTAATTACAGTGATAAAATTGTAGGATTATCTTGCCAGCTATTAACTTCTAGCACTGATCTGAGTTAATTAGAAAAGAGATAGGTGATTTCTACATTCTTGATTTGCAACATAACAGCAAGATGAATGAGGAAGGCCGTTAAAAGTATGCCAAGCAATTTCTAGCCCTCAATCTACTCTCAACATACTACCTATCCTGACCAGGAAATACCACACACATTTAACACTTTAACTTCACTTCTTCAGCCGTTTGAGTCATTTCTCAGTGGGACAACCGTGTCCGATACTGTTAATTTTGCAGAGATTCAAATGTGGAGCACAGACCTCCTTTTCTTTATCTGTCTTTTAAAGACTTGAGGAGATGGATCTAAGTTCTTCTCTTGGAGTAACTCTTCAGTCACTCTCAGTCTGGATAGACAACAACAACAAAAACAACCAAAAAAGCCAAACCAAAAAACAGTCAAGATGATCCTTGATTTCCAGAGTTAAACTCACCCTCCCCTTAACTGCAATGTTGGGTTATGGCTGAGCAAAGAAAGAAAAAGCTCTTCCCTCACCAGCCCTTCACTGTGCTTTTCCTGGAAAGGATATAGCCCCACCTAAGAACCAAGCTTTGATTTCCTTTGTGGCTGCTCAGAAGACTGCCTGCTAGGGTCACACAATAAATCTAGAAGATGAGAAACTAGGAGTTTTCTACCCTACTCAGGGCTCGTCTACACAGGAAGCTAGTCAGCAGCAAAATAGGATGTGCATTTATAGTGCGTTACCTACGCCACATGAACTTCCTCCATGTCCGCTGTGATGTGCAGTGTCTTCGCTCGGCTTCCTAACTGCAGTAAGCTGCCGTGCACAGACGCAATTGTAGCGCTCATTAGAAATGCCCATGAGTTATGACATAGCTACTGTGATGCACGCTGCCTTCCCTACATAGGTAATCTGTTTGGTTTTAGTGCTATGACTGTTATCCTCAAGAAGAGGGTGTAATTTCTTGGCCTTCTGCCACCCAGACAAGTCTTCAGCAATTGAGTATAAATGTTAGAACAATGGGCCCATCAAGGAAAAACAGCTTTGAAGTTGGGCAAGAGTGACCAAACAGATTTCTAGTAATACCAGGAATTTAAGTTGCCACAGTCATATGAATGTAGAAGAAAGTCCAACAGTGGGCAGAAGTGAGCAAGCATTAGGGTTAGCGTGGTGCAGAACAGACCTTATTTTCTCATGTTACAGCACGAATTCAACTAAACGCACCAACCTCTCACTTTAGATGCAGGTACCAAAGAAACCTCCCATTGGTGAGAGTTAAGACAGTTAATCTTGAGGGTAGCACTGCTGTTGAGGTTGCTGTCGACTTGCCCTGAAGCAGGCTACCAATGCACACACACCATGCACAATTACTCGGCATAATACAGCTATGAGGTAAGCATGAATCTACATCGGCGAACCTGGCACGTCTCTGATGTAAGACACCAGCCTAAGGGCTCTCGATTTCTCCTTGCCATCAAAAATGTGCAGCTATCCCCCGCAATCCAGCTTTTGTCAAGCACATCACTGCTTTAAGAGAAATATTACGCAAGAAGAGAGAGACTGATGCAGTCTCATAGTACAGCTGGCACTGGCAAAGCAGGAAAGCTCACCCCATCTAAGTACACACTCTAGTTAATCATTCAGATCCTGGCTAACAGCAGGAAACTTCAAGCTGGGAGAGATATCTGTTGTAGGAGATTCTTAATACAAAAGAAACTTGAAGCTTGCAATAAAAGCTGATGGGAATTGAACAGTTTGCACATAAGGAATCTTCCATGTCTTCAAAGGTATTTGATTCAGGGGCAAACAAGGCTCAAAATATCTTTGTGAGATATCTCCTGTTATTTGCTACCACCCAGTTTAAAAGGTGGCACAGAGTTCTCACAGTTTGTTCCAGACCACACCGAGCTCTACATTTCTGCACCCCTGTTCCAAACAGCGGGACTACACTGCCTTGCAACACACTACCAGTAATTCACACTTGAAAGGGAAGCACAAGAGGTTAGCAACATCTTTAAGGTACTAGGTTTCCCAGAAAAGAAAGCAGTTAGTAAGAAATGGAAAAAGAAAAGTTTACTTCTACTTCAGAAGTTGCTGAACTTGGAAGCACTTTGTTATGTGACTTCTGAAGAGTTTCCGCTGTTAGAGGGGGAGCCTATTCACAAATGCTGTGGGTGATCTGTTCCCAGCAAGAGAGATTTTGATGACCTATAACTCATCAGAAGGAGGTTTTCATATTCTGCTAGCTATTGTGTTGGATGGTCCATGACGAATCAGTTTCCTTCACTGATTTGTCTCAGTCTGTTCCACAACATCCTCTCTAAAATTTTACTGCTTTATTGCTTACAAACACCTCCTCCCCAAGCAGCTCCTGCTGGGAAAGGCAGTTTAGCATCTCTCTGAGGTTTTAATGAGAAACTTGTCAGATAAGCAGGAACTTACAGCATCTCTAATACTGCTGAGGAAAACGTATCATCCTGTTAAGAAAAAAGCATGAAGGGGCCTCAGAGATACATACAATTTGCTGTTCTAAAAGAAATCTCTAGTCAGGAAACTACCACAACATAAAGGCACATGCACTCAACTAATTGGATCAAAATTAGGTAAATATTACTCATTCCTCTGGTAAAGCATTAACTAAAAGGAAATAGAAAACCAGATGAGAGAATGAGATCTAAGAGGAGAGCAAGAAAAAGTACTATTTTACTTGAAGCAATCTGTCTAGCTTTTCTCTACTTTTCAAAACAAGAAACCCAAGAAAACTCAGCTCCTGAGAGAAGTGGGTTGATAAGGTGACCCCAGCATTTTTACCAGCAAATGCATGGAACTGAATTCAAAGAAACAGTGAGTAAGAAACCTAAGACACCATCTCTGAAGTAAACGTGCAATGGGCATAAAAAATTAGCTAGAGCTAGATTACACTACTGTCTTAAGGTTAAACATTACTCAAGGTTAAAATTGTTCTTGAAATTATACTCTTGACCCAAGTCAAAGCTGCACAAAAACAATGAAAAAGCCACATGGCTGTAAGAAGCCACGTAAAGCACGGTCCGTCTAAACACCGCACGAGCCCAACGCGTTTCAGGGCTTTTTTGCTCAGCAGTGACATCTGTTGCTATCTGGACCATCACGTAAGTCTGACAGAAGTTCCACCCTTCCTAACTATCCAGGAACTGTGCATCACAGTCTAGTGAGCTCACCGCCACATCAGCAGGATGATGGAGAATGTTTCCTAGAACCCAAAACAAAGGTACCTGTGTTAACAGTTACTAAGAAAAGTTTACTAAGAAAAGTTTACTTCAAGGCAGGAAGCGCATGAGAACATGAAAAAAAAAAATACATCTGATTAACTAAAATATTTGTTCCAAGAGTAATTTTTCAAAGTGGAAATTATTTCCATTTTGCTCAAAGCAAGGTCCCAAAGAGGTTACATGCGACAACTTATCTTCAGGCACAAAAGCTGTCAACTAAGCTCCCAAATAAGTCTCAACAGGCAAAAAGAAAGAAGATAAAACTCATGCATGAGTAAAGCTATCTGCATGTATCAGAAATTCAGCTCTGACATTAAAAAAGAAAGCTATTGTTAACATTAAACTAATAATCATTCGCCTTTTATGAAATTCATTTTTCCAGAAAGCATCTCCCAAAACATCTACTGAAGACTGGCAGAATGTGACACCCATTTTATCTACAGGGAAGCGAGGGGAGAAGACGTTTTGTCAGAGATCCCATCACATCTGCAATGGGACCCCACAGCCTCAGAGCACAGGCTGTGTGGATTCAACCAGTAGGCACCACATGTTTAAACATACAGTATCACTGATGAAAAATCAGTGTACACTAGTTTTTGAGAATCACTTTGAATCAAACAAGTCGAGAGGAAAGCACCTATTCAAGAGGAAAGGGGAAACAAATCTCAGATGAGGACAAGAAATCAACAGCCTAAGGAGGAAGACGGAAACTGCAACTGACTGGCACTGATCTTCTTAGTATTCACACTACCTTACAGCTGATCATCAAAGAACTGAAAAGGGTCAGAAGCTTTCAGTGTGATCTGTGGTCACATGAAAAATACTCACTCTGCTCAACACAGAAATCCAGTATGCAGCTAATAAAGGATCAAGCAGGCCTGGAACAGTTTTCTCTAACAAAAGTATTTTAGAACCAGATTTACCTAGCGTACTTTACTAAATGAAGAAGCTGAACAAATGACTGAGAATTGACACTCAACCAAAAGGAATCCAAAAAACCATTGGACAACTAACTGACCTAGTGAAATTATAGGCACTTTTTTCAAGATAACAGAGTAAAGCTGTAAAGAATCATATACACACATACATTCAAAGGCAAACGTGGTTTTTACTTACATTTCAGTAGCTATGAATCCGGTGAGCTCAGACAGGAAGAGAAACAGTATGAAGAGACAGCAGCAGACAGAAACTGAAAAAGAGGCCAGGAGAAAAAAAGGTTAGTTTCAAACTTCTAAAAAAGACATAAACTGTTTTCACACAGGCATATTATTTCCCCCATGGATATGCCACCCAGACACACATGAGTGTTAGCACTCTTTGGAGACAATGACCCAGACGAGGCCATCACAACAGTGACTGAGTGGCATGAAGTATACATCCTGCTGGGTATCTCAATTCTTGGGTCACCTTTTCCAACATGATTTCCATCTCCTCCTGACTCCTCCGTTCTCCATCTTCAGCACAAAATGTTGGCCAGCCAGCTCTCCCTCCCTCTTGAAACTCTGCTTGACAATATGACTTCTTTGGAGACCTTGCTCCAAACGTAATTTTATTACTACTAAAACCTCCAGAAAGGAGAAAGAATTGGCATCTCCTTGCTTAAAAAGCATACAATCAGTGATGCAGTGTTTTGTGGATTAGGAGACATTTTGGTTCTTTGTCAAGTTCTAAGGCTATGTGTAAGTCATCTCATAGCCCGCACTACTGACTAAATATAGAGCTGGTACAGCAGAGACATGGTGATAATGGACTAGTCTAGCCAATGCCTGCTACTTCTCTAAATTCTCCATTCGCCAATATATTGACTCTTCAGAGCAGGAAAATTCCCAGTGAAGGAATTGTGAAGTATCTAGAGAACAAGTCCCACGTCCTTTCTAAGAATGCCAAGCTACAGTTAACAGGAGGGAACCCAAAGTAACTGACATATTACTGGTTACTCTTCATCAGAAGCTATTCAAAACATTGTAGTGACACGCAGCAGTGACAGAGTCACTGACCCACACAGGAGGGGCTGGAAGGAAGGACAGATGTAAATCTTATTGAGCAGGGATGACTGGAGTAGACAAGGATGTGCCAACTCAAGAAGACAGGGCTGCAATGTGTATTTGTATTAAATAAAATACCCAAGATCACCATGAATCACCATACGAAAGAGTAAGCCAGGAAATGGCACGCTATTCCTGAGCTGTGACAACAGGAGTACAATCTGGCTCACCCCTCAAGCCTCGCAGAGTTACAATGACCAAGCACTCTTTGGAAATGACCACTTTACCATAGCCACTAATTAGGATTGAGAAATACCTAAGAAAACCCCTGTTCCTCAACTTTATTCCCCATGACCTATACAGCCTGAATACCCATTCCTTCAGGAAGCTCAAGCAACACTGGCTGGGGACCAATCTTACCATAATCTTATCATACAATTGCGCCTGTCCAAACTCCCCTGGTAGAGAATGTGAGAGGCAAGGGAAGGAAAGAGGAGGTACTTAAGGCAAATACCGACAGACCCTTCAGTGACCTAAAGCCTTGTGTCTCATTCTTCAGATTAGTCAGTTTGTAGTTCTGAGGAAAGAGAAACGCGTTGCTTCCCCTTCCTCATCAGAGTAATTCCAAGGGTGGATTAATTTACTGACCATCTGAAAAGTGCAAGGGATTAAAAGAGAGGCCAAAAAATCCATTAGCTAGGATGAAGAAAGAGAGAAAAAGGAAAAACAAAGTCAAAGACCACTAGGAAAATGGGACAAGAGGAGATACTCATTTCTAAACAGAAACCTCAGACAGTCACACAGTTGCTTCCAAGTCTTGGCTGTCAAGACAAAGAAGAACACCACTGCTGTAACCCAGCTAAGCCAGTGGCACGGTGCACCATGCAGCATGGGGGAGGAGAAAGGTCTGCTTCAAGCACAGCAGCGAATTCTTATGAGAACATATATACCTATGTAAGAGCGTAAAAAAAGCAACCTAGGCACAAGACTAGTTGATCCAGTGTTTCTTACTGTTAACCACTGAACGGCAGAGACAGAAGATCCCTGATCTTTGGCAGTATGCAGGGCAGGGGAGAGTGTTTAACACAGAGACAACCCTTTCTGCTTTAACTGCTTCCCATATTCCTCTCTGCTTGTTATCATCCTGCAAAGGCTTTCCACAGCATCAGCTAGATATCTCTGCTCTCCAGCACTTCTGTGCAAGCCTGGTATTACCAACTGTAAATTCTCTTCCAGAGCCAATTTTTTAAAGTTCTGCTCTGCCATTTACATCACCAAATTATCTTCTCCTTTTCCAGTATACAAAGTATTTGCTCCCTCAAGTTCATCTTCCAATTCAGCTCCTGCAGTGAAGGCTCGTGACAATACTTACCAAATACAGTACAGTAAAATTCCACTAACCTATATCTAAAAAATCCTGCAAGAATGCCCCGAAACACCTGGCAGGGATTTTCAAAGGTCCTTAATGCTTTTGTCAGTCTTCAAATTGCGTAGTCAGTTTTCAACCTGTAAAAGAGACTACTGAGGGTGGACATGAGAGCAGCACATAAAAACAAGAGCAGCCTGAAGGAGATGAATGGGGAACAACCACTCACTGTCTCTTCCAGTACAGGAATGGGAGGGAAGGGGAAGGTTAAAAACAAGAGGCGATTTTCCTTTACACAACACCTAACTAACTTCTGAAAATTCTTGACTATGGATGTTAGGGATGTTGAAAAAAAAAAAGATTTCAAAAAGGAACCAGACAGGCTCCGAAGAAGAAATCCACTGAGGGCTACTGAACACAAAGGAATCGCCTCTAGCTCAAGAAGTTTGGAACTGCCAACGGACCAAAGCCTGCTGCTGTGTTTAACCTGTCCTCATGGTCTTTCTCAGGCATCTGCTGCTGACCGCTCCTGGCCAGACGATACTAGGCTACACGGACGTTTGCACTGACCTAGCTTGCATGGCTGCCCTTGTGTTAAACTCTTCTTGCACACACACATTTTCAGGGCAGGGGGGTGTCTCTGGCATGAGACTTAAGTGAAAGTCTTATGCACTAAGCTGTCTCTTAAGCCAATGTTTTTTCTGACACAGCTCCTGGCCTTAGTATGGAGCTGCAGGCATACAGGATGGTCCCAGTATACAAATTTACACACACAGTGCTTCAGCTACGTATTTCATAGTGAAGGCCTTCCTTCCATGCAAATGTNCAGTTCCTNCNCANATTTGACACCAGTATATATTTGGGAAAGTAGATTAAAGGCTAGGATCTGACAAAATAAAACAACTAATACATAAAGCTTAGCTTAACTGCAGGTGTGCTGTGATGTTCCCACAGAGTTCAAAGGACCATCTAAGACAGGTTTCTTAAAACTCTAATATGATAACACGATCAATATATCAAAAGATGCTGGTGTTAGCCAGACTGGAACATGCTGCTGTTGGCTAATCGGCAGTCCCAAAAGGATGGGAATTCTTCCAACCGTTTTTTTTCCCTACACTAGCTTTGATAACCTCATCTTTTTGTACATATCCCTTCTGATACATACCCCATCTACGCACATTCCTGACTCTTCCTCCCCACCCCACAAGAAATGAAAGAAATGCAAAGCGTTTAATGCATCATACAGACAGCGAATGTGGATCCATGTCTATATTAAGGCATAAAATTAATAGAATTTATTGTTCAATGGAGCAAACTGCTGTGAAGTGCAAGGAACAGGTCTTGTTACAGATGGCCTGTGAATCATAACTTTGATATTTCCTGATGTGTATTTAAAATTCCAGCCTCCAAACAGCACAGAGTATTTCTGGATAACATTACCATGTGTGCATACAACATGTGCATGCAAACTATGCATCCACACCGACTGTTAAATAGCAGGATTGCTACAGCAGCTGTCTGAGTTGCAGGCCCCTCTCCCAAGAAGCCAGACTGCTCCTCTCCAGCCAGATGCCAACTGTCAGCCAGCAAGGACATGTGCTGCTGCTGCCTACATACCCAAACATGGCCAAGCTGTCACCACATTAGTCAGGTCTGTCAGAATGGCCGCGTGTTGGCCTCACAGACACGCTACACTAGGGTGGGAAGGCCTGCGGAGACTGGCACAAGCATCTGGAGGAAGAGGGACAACAACCGCATGACTGGCTGAGCGGCACAAGGATTGCAATGCTGCCTGAAAGAAGATATTTTTATTGAGAAAAAGGAATGAGTAACTGTTGCACACTTTTCAAAGAAGTCCACAGCACTGAGTATGTTGTTCTAGACAAACTGCACTCCACTAAACTGCAGTGGACTGTTCTTGGTTCCTTCATTCCTACTGATTTTTGATAGCCAGAAGAGTTGCTACAGATTTGAAATATCTGGTAGTCTATGTTCACTGCAACTTTTGAAATTACAAAGCCACACATAACAGAAAGACTCAATAATCCACCAGTTGGCTTCTGAACTTGTCTGTGTTTGAGATCACCTGCTCTTCTCCACCAAAACACCCTTAATCTTCCCAAGCTGCTTCTTTCCTTGAGGAGCTGGCCACTTTAGCCCTGGTGGTCAGAAGCAGAGCTGGTACCTTCCATCTCTTTTCTTCCGTAACTTGATCTATTCCTTCTTCCCTAATAAACCTCAAACTTGTCAAACAAATGCCTTTTTATAATCTAAAACAACTGTAGGAATCCTGCAGTAAATCCACTTCTATTCCAGAAAGCCTTCAGCACCAGAAGTGATACTGAACTGAAGCTTCATCAGAAAACAAGTGGGAAGGGCCTAAATTAACCGTCAGTTACAAGGGCTATTTTATATCTGCTCTGTAAACCTTGGAATACTTAAAGAAAGCCAAAATCCAGTAGCAGCCATAGTTGTTTCACACATTTACTAGACTGTAAAAGACTTTTTTTATGAGGCAGAACCTTCCCTACCCCCAAGCCCCTAATGTTATTACAAGCTGACTTCCCTAAAGCATTTATCCCAAAATCATGCAACCTTCCCAGGCTTCAAACTGGCATGGCAATGGGCTGGTCTCATTCACAGCCTCCTACAACATGCAAGATTACTGGCTTTCAAATTACAAGTCACAGGCTTGGTCAGACAGAAAGCCCATTAAGAAAGCTACACACAAGATCCTCACATGCAAAGCCACCAGGTTGTTGGCTGTGTGGTTCAAAAGCTTCTATCAGCCTGTCTAAAAAACACACTGACAAAAAGGAGGAGAACCAGTTAGAGAAGAAAATCAAAGCCTGAGAAGCTGCAAATAACAATAGAGAGAAATAAGTCATCTAATAATTTTAAGTAAGAGTCATAGCCTCCGAGCCTTCCCACAACAGACTTATCACTTGAGCTGTTTACTGCAGATCAGAAAGCCTAACACTGGATGTCCTTTGATGGTTTTTTTTTGTTTCTAAAACTTCTGCAGGTGATTCATAACAAGACAAATTCTCAAAGGGAGCCCAGTTATAGTGTGGGAACTCTTAGTTTCCAAAACAGAAGAGAAGGCAGGATCACTAACAAGTTCAAAGTGTTCTTTCAAAACACTAAATCTCATAGGCCTCTAAATTAGCAAACAGTTTTATTCAAGCCCTTTGTTCACAGTTTCAGCAAACCTACAAGGGAGTCGACATACAAGTAATTCAGCGGTCAGGAGAACGCGGAGGACAAGGACTCTCTGAAAGTAAATAGAGTCGTGTGCTATCTTCACAGAAGCACAGAGTAGCTCAGACTGGCAGGGACCTCTGGAGATCACCCCATCCAACTCCCCTACTCAAAGCAGGGTCAGCTAAAGCAGGTTGCTCAGGGCTGGGTCTAGTTGTTTTGAGCATCTCCAAGGATGGAGACTCCAACACGACTCTGTTGCAGTCTTCCAACATCCTCACAATAAGGACCGAGGAGTTTCTTTAGCTCACAAAGGGCTTTCCTTTGTGTCCATTGATTCACTGCTACTGACTCAGTTCTATTTCATGCCTGCTGTCACCAAGGGATATGACATCACTCACGTCAGCAATGACATACAAGGCTACTGACCCAGCTACAAGAAAGGATGAACGGAGCACAGCTACATGATCAAAGGAACTCGCTGTTCAATGGAACAGCAAAGCTACATTAGGCGTCTAATTACAGGCCTGGCAGGATCAACCTGATCAATGTTTACCACTCCGCACAGTGCGCTCACCACATATAATTGTGTGAAATTGCATTACTCAGCCTACAGCCTCCCTGGAGGAGGAGGAAGGAAGGAAAAGGGGCCCAAGGCAAGAGATTTACATCAGCCAAAGCTATGTATTGATACCCAGGAGTGAGAGTGGACTACTATCGGTGGTTTCTGACCAAGCAATTTTTCTTCTTTAAAAGCATGACAAATAACAACAAAATAAGATCTCTGCTCATTAGTACCGCCTACAACATCAGATAAATCCCCGGAGTATGCTGTGAGGAAAATATGTGTTTCCCAAATCATCTCCACCACTGGCCACCGGGTATTGCCACCCACACTGCTCCTTATTGATCCAGAAACTGGATTCCCTGTTTGCAGCAGTTTGGTTCCTCAAGTCTCTTCATCAAGCAGGCGCCTGGGTACACTAACTGTGAATGCAACTGAGGTGATGCCTACCAGAGAGTGGCAAAAAAATCTTTAGTCATCCCCCCCCCGCAGTGTTTGGAGCAGACTCACAGCTTCTGTTCATGGAAAGACACTAGCAAAAAGCTCTCTAGCTACTTCCACAGCTAGCACAGTGGGTATTTCAGTGCTACATTTTAGGAGCTCCCTTCCATGACAATATCTTTACTACTTCTTGTTGCTGAGATTCTGAATCCATGCAAACTACTCCGCCGTTCAGTATGACCTGACAGACTGGGCAAAATAAGCTGTCTCAGCAACAAAGGATAACCTTTCCAGTGTTTAATATCCCTTTAAAAAAAAACTCCCCAGAGACAGAGAAGCCAAACGATCTTTAATTTTAGACCAGGGGTATGCAAGGACATCAAAAAGCAGTGTTACTTACTAATAGCCCCTGTGTAGGTTGGCTGTGTAAGGTCTTTTGGCACCTTCCTGTAGATGTCAAACCTGAAAGAGGAAAAGCAACAGGCATTAAACAGGTGGAACATTTCAACACATTTCATGTCCCCACAGGGACGAATGATGCTGAAGTTTTTCCATCCAGCTTTCCAACAACATTTTTTCAGTTCACAGAAGGATGTGAGAAGGAGAAACAAAACAAAACAAAAAATCGCTTTTCTTTTGTAGAATTATGTAACTGCGCTCCTTCTTGGCTCTGATTTCCAAAGCTCTCCACCTCCCTCCGCCTTGCTGTCATGGATCTGTGCAACCTGAGCTGAGAGAGGTGTCAGGGAAGAAGTCCTGCTGGACAAGTTTACAGACCACCATAAAAGGAAAAGGATACTCTACAGACTCCTGAATAAAGAGGCCTGGCAAAAAAAAAAAAACAGTGAGACACAACCAAACTGCTCCTTGTAGTTTGTATCCTGCAATAGTCAGGAACTGACAATACCAAAGTCAGAAATCAAGGTGTTGAGACAAGAAACCTACCCTTGGACACTGGATACACAAGAGAAATTATCCTAAGAAGTTTATACTCCCCCAGCAAAATCTAGTTTAATATTAGACTGTTGCTTTGATTCAGTCATATCTTTTAATATCCATATGGCTCAGCTTTGCTATTTTAAACTCTCCACGGTAAAACTTTCACTGCCCTTATAACGTTAGCTGTATTATTTCCTACAACCTTGTGGTCCTGCATGTCCAGCCGCAATGCAGCTCTGACATCAGTTTTTCCACCACTCAATAAAAATTAATTAATGCATTAAAAACACACACACACCCTAAAGAAGGAAGTGACTGGTTCTCCCCCAAAATAGACTTTTTTTGGATATACCACAAGTGGGTGAGATTTGATGCTTTTTCCAGTCCTGGAGAGGCATTAGAGACATCAGCTTCCAAATTCCTATTCTATATTGCACCAAGTTGAAACACCCCCATGTTTATTCAGTAGTTCCTACTACACCAAATATTATACTGAGAAATTAAAAAATAGATCATCTTTCTTTTTTTTACTCTTCATCTGTTGAGATCACTCACAACTTGGAGACGCTTTGGGAGAACAAAACAGCATTTGCCTTGCAGTAAGATTAGAAGGACACTGCTGCTGTGTTTCGTTCAGGAGTTGAAGCTGGAGGAAGGAAGGTAAGAGAGGGCAAGAGAGCAGGTATAAAGACAGGTCACCTGCCCAGCTCAAGTCCTGAACACGCTAGATAATCACTTACCCATTCCAACCACCCACTGTGATACATTTGACAGAATGCTGCACAGGACATGCATGGAGCTTTATGTTTTTATAACTCTATTCACTGCCATCCCCTAAAAAGATTAGTAATATTCCTGAGCCAAACAGTCCATTTATGGCTCTCCAGCTGCTCTGAGAACATCTGGAAAGTGCTGTTTACATTCTTTCCACACACACCAAAGCAGCAGTGGAGGGTAAAACCACCCGAAGTAGCTGATGACCTCATGGTCTCACAGGCAGAGGAAGAAGCTGATCGCTCCTGCTCACAGCCCATTAAACACTGAAAGCTGGCGTCGTCTCGCCGAAGTCACAATAATAGATCAACAAGGCTAAAAAAGCTGAGAGAGAAAGAAAAAGAGAGAGAGAACGAGCGCACATGAACACACAAGAACTGCTGAGTGTGAGTGAACAATTAGAAATAGGAACTAGCTCTATGCTGGATTCAGTGAAAACAGCAGCATGTGGATACTATAAAAGGAAGTTTATTCTTACAATGAGAAATATTTACTAGTATTAAAATGATGACCCATCACTGGATTAAAAAAAAATCTAGTTTTTTAAATAACTCGGTGGAAAGTTGATGTCATTGCAGGGTTCTCTCCTCTCAGAGACTGCCATTTTAATCACGTAAGTAACACCTAAAGCCTGCAAATTAAGTTTTACATGGTGTAAGCAAGCTAGGATTAGGCCAAGACACTACAGAAAGCGATCAATGGCTCCCAGCCACATTCATCCCCTGTCTTTAAGTGCTTAAAAGGCAGTCCACCCTCTCTGTGCTATTCTGCTTCCCATCTCTTCTACCGCAACATTACATTCCCTCTCTCTTCTACTACCATGACACACACTTAAAAAGGGCTTTAAGCAAGCTCTGCATCTGATGTGCCTGGAGCTTTGAGAACTCTTAGGTCTACACCTACAGGTTGAAGCCCCCCTGCAAGCACAGCACAGCACATTCACACCAGTTGTCACAGGAGGCCCTTAACACACTTTAAGGATCACTTAACGTATGAGCACAGCAAGCGTACACAGCTTGCTAGGCAAAGAACGTCAGGCAAACAGCGTCCCAACCTTGAACTTACAGTCTGGAAGCACATACAAGAAGAGAACAGAGCAATCCAGGAGAACTGCACAAAGCTTTAATGGTTTTGTTTTGTAGAACTAACACATTTTTAGACAAGGACACACACTAAGGAATAACACAGAATCAACAGTGGACAACATATGCAAAAGAGAGAACACCACCAGACTGGATGGTGGGGATGGAGGAGTAAAGCTCAGTTGAGATCTTAAGAACTCAGAAGCTTGAAGAATGACATCCACAATCTGACTCAGCAGCAGAAGGCAAGCAGGGGAGGTGTATTTAAGCTTGCAGAAGGATTAACAGCAAGGGAATGGAAAGAGACAGGTTTAGAGTAAGAGCCAAACACTGCTGGCTAGCTTTTGCCCACTGATACATGATACCAGTAAGTCCAAGACTATCAAACCAAAAGAAAAAGGACCGGATATGTGCAGATATCCCAGGAGAACATTCATCTGCTTGGAAAATTCATGCTCTGGATCAGAATGGTTTATACTTTGCTAAAGGAACAACACTCTTCTGGCTAATAGGCATCTTCCCATAAAGCAGCTGATACTGCCCATAGCTTGAGAAAGTACAATTTATTTAGTTTGATCCAGGATGGTGAAAACAGTAGCTGGGTTTATGCACTCAGAGAAGGGCAAGCCGGAAGCCCAGAAGATAGCAAGACATGAAACTTTGAAAAGAATGATGGAGATGCTGGCATGGCCAGTGAACAGAGCCATCTTGTTAACTCGGAGTTAAAAGAAGATAAAAATTGCAGAGGATTCAATGACAGCTTGAAAAGTATTTTTGTGAGACACAAGAGATATGAGATCCCAGCAGTAAGCAGAGGATGGAACCCCAAGGAAGGCCTCATTAATTACATGTAGTTGTAATAAATAAGTAAATCAAGTAAACTTCTCAAACAAATCTGTGAAGTTGGCAGGAGTTACAGTAAGAAGAGACTTTATGCCCCAAGATATCAGAGATTCATTAAAGCCATAGCTCCTATCAGACCTAAGGGTTAAAAATCTGATTAGCTCCTAGACTCCATTAGACAAATCCCTCTCCTTTCTCAGCTGGCTTCTTGACTATGTCACAGAGCTCAAAGCAATTTCAGGGGATCACTTACACTACCCTGGGAAGAGAAAAGAATGAGGATCAGACACCACAGATGATTTGTAACGTATGAGGGAGGAGGCCATGGAGTTGTATGCATGGTAAAGGGGAACAAGTTTTACTCGCCCTCAGGTCAGATGTTCCTGCAAGCACCTGCAGTAAAAATTCCAGTAAGCCTCCAGGTTCCTGAGGCATTGGTCACTTGGAAGACTATTTGTACCCTGGGAACAGAGAGGAACCTCATGCTCTATATATTGCAAAAGCTCCCTCATAGATTTGACACTGACGCCTTCAAAGCAGTGGAAGATATTACTAATGCTGGAGGAAGACTGGATGTTCAGAAAGGTTAGACTAGCCAGCTCATAACACAGCAAGACGCACCGTACTACACTGTGAATATCCACTCTGATAGTCTTGTAGTCATATTTGAAATGACCATGAGAAACCAGGGTGTAGATTTACAGCACATTCACTGCCTCGCCGCAAGTGCTAAGTGAGGTCTCTTAACCTGCAGTACCGTGCCACAGCTCACCCTGCTTTCACACAGGGATGCATTACTTCACGCTTACAAAGCATGCACACGTACAATTTCCGCAGCACAACCAGCATGTCATTTGTATCTAGCTTTTGGCAACTTTCTTCCTTCACTCAGAAAGGCAAGACTTGCAAGGTGAAGTAATACCTTTGAGTCAATCTACTGACATAGCTGCAGAGTAGAAACAACAAACTTTTTGCTAGGAAAGCTCTTCCTCCAGGTCACACGTATCCTCACAAAGGGAGGGCTGGACCTTGCAGTACCAGAATACAAGGCTAAAGATAGAACTAGGCTGTCACCAGTACAACAAAGGAATTTCCTGACACATCTAGTGTATCTATTGTATTCTCTTTCAATGGAGAGCATGGTTGCAAACAAAGAAATAAAAAAAGGCTGTTTGGCAATGTCAGAGTTTCACAGGAACCAACATTCATAACTACATCAGGGAACGCTAAAATACTTTTTCTCAATCCAATGCTGAAACGACATAATTAAAAACTTTCTCACCTCCCTGACAGGAATGTCAACAAACTGGTCAAACAGCATCGTAAAGAAGAGCAGCACAAGGATCATTCTTAAATAGGTTCAAACAGAGAATTCACAACCCTTAGCATGATTAAGTGAGGTCTGAGGCAGACCTCCGGCTGTCTGATGCACTGGACTGTGCAACAGTCCTCTCCGAAACATAGAAATTACATGTTTGGTCTCACCTTATTGCAGTGGCATAAGTGGATGGCAAGGTAAAGTTGCAGATGGCGGCAACTCAATGGAGTTGAAGAAAAGGATAGCAGATTTCAAGTGCTAGTAAGTATCAGATGGACTTCAAAAGCTGTATCTAGACTAATATGGGCTGTTGCTATTCAAACATTTTTCTTCTTCAGATAGAAGTATACGCTCTTCATCTTCAGGATCTCCTATAGAGCCACAGAAAGCATCAAAGTGTTTAACAAGCCAGAGGCAGATACAGTAGCGCTCATCAGAGTGGGACAACCACAACCAACCACGTCCAAGGCTGGCTACGCAGAGGCAATGGTAGGTCAAACCCAACACAATGAAGCAAACTAACACCATCAGCCCCGCAGTGATTCCCGACTTTCCTTTCAAATCTATCTGATTGATAGTACAAGATGGATGACAGGGAGGACAGAAGATGTCTACCCAAACACTGCGGTTTTTTCTAGAGTAGACTTCAAATGCCTACCCTGAGAACAGGGATGAGCTCACTCCCTCTGCAGGAGCTGCGACGGGCAGCGCTTCTTGCCAGGGCATGCTTTATACACACCTGAACAGCTTCAAGTCTGGATCTGAAAAACTTCAGGAAATGAAGTAATAAATACGTTATTTCACTGAAGATTACCACCTCCCCAAACTGAAAAATCCTCTCTGACATCTTTGGAGTCTGAAGAGAGCTTCAATAAAATACTGCAGGAACATCTCTGTAAGATGCTGTTAACTTTTTCACGAGCAAGAAGCAAAGAACTTGAGGAAGAAAAAAAACGAAGTTGTAAGCAGAACCAACTAGATAGTGGTTAAATCTGAATGTCTTGTAGCAGAGGGAAACTCTGCTATCTAAAGGAGTTCATATCAGGGGAGTAAGAACATTAATCCCTCCTTCAGTTTACAGCATTTGTGGCAACCCTGAAGCGTTGCCACCCCTCCCTGGCACAGAAAGAGGGAGAAACAGAGGAGCGATGCGCTGGCCATGTCACCTAGGGCAGACGCTCAAAGCACAGCTTACAAATCTCCCTATACTCCTGACTCACTGCGTGGAGTCACTGCAAAGAGACAGCAGATGCTTTAGCTCTGTCTGTGGAGCACTGAAACGCAACTCTGGAGTGAGCAGCAGCAGGATGCTTTCATGTATCCTTCTGCAAGGTCTGTTTTTATTGATTTAATTCAAGGGGCAAGGGAAAGATTGTTTTGCAGCTCTTGGACTGTATTTTGGATTCCAGTTAATCAAGCACTCAAGCAGAAGTGCACCGCGTTCACATGTGGGACTTGGTCACAGAACAGAATTCAGGCACCATGAGTCAACAGCAAACAGATTAATTTTCATCCCTTTCCACTTCTCAGATGATTCAGAAATTTACCTTTAATGCTCACAGACAGGGGAAAAATGTTTTTGTTCTTCAGGCAGATTATGTTTTTCCTCAGAAGAACTGAATATTTAAACATTAGTCGTCTTCTTTGAAGCGTACTGGCTCTATCATAGGTACTTCTGCAGCACGAACTGAAAGAGGATGGTGTTTAGAGGACACGATCATTCATTACAGCAAATTACATTTCTGATGGCAAAGACAATTTAAAAAAATTTAAAAAATCAAAATCATGGCTGACACTCCACCTTTAGCAGGTCAGTAGTGGCGTAAATACATCATGTCATCTTGTCTTAGCAGCAAGGGTCCATGGCTGTGATTCACACAAAAGAATGAGGGTGTTGAAAAACACTTGATTCTCCACCTCCCATACTAATCAGCTTTTAGAAGCACCATCTACTTTTCAGCAGATACCACATTTGAAGTTGAGGTCACTAATTCCCGGTGACATTACTCACTCTCAATAACAAGTCCAGTGCACAGTGAACAACTACCTTGATTTTATTACACATCAGTAGCTTTGAGACATTTGAAAAAAAGAGATGGCCTCGTGCTGCTGAACCAATCTGCTTCATTAACAAATTACTTGAAGTGACTTGCAAGAGCAACACATTTAACAGCAGAAACATAACTTCATATTAAGTCAACCAAACAACTGACAATTCTATAGCAGAGTTGACTGAACTAGACAAAGTGGGAATTACCAAGTACAGATACAAAAAGATAGCTTTCAAAATATTATAAAGATTATATGGTTACTGCAATAAGAAATCTAAAGAACTGTGGAGCCAGTGTATGTATTCCAACATGCTGCATGTTGGAGACCCAGTACTGGACAAGTGGTCATTCATTAGTAGTAGGGAGCAACATCTCCATCATAATCTATCAGATACCACTCAAAGAGAAGAAAAAAGGGTGTGGGGAATGTGTCCCTAGGGTTTCCAAGATATATGGGAAAGCCCAGAGAAGAAAATGCCAACTGGTGAAGCCTCGCAGCCTGAACTGTCCCAAAGGGCTTTTAGGGTCAGAGAAAACTCCATCCCCGATTGCTTCCTTCTTTGTAAGAAACATGACTGCTGAGAAAGGAGAGTGGCTGTAGATCAAAAAAGAGAAATGCAAGGTGCCTATGACACATACACAGAGGGACAGGTTACTTGTCTGAAGAAATGAAGAATATACCTTCCCACACTCAGATGGCTTCCCAGATCAACAAAAGCCCTTGGTCAAGGGCTCAAGTTTAAACCACAGCACAAAGGAGCAAAGAAATAATAAATTCTGTCTTCAGCGGGAGTCAGCACTTCAGTGGGAGGCTGTGGGGCATTGATATGGGTTGTAGCACTCAGTTTTCTGTTGGGATTCCCTCTTCTCACACGATATTGACATATCTGCAGCACAGGTTAATTTACTCCTAAGACAGCTGTGTAAGTCAGAAAGCAGGAATAATCCTGTCCTTTCAGAACCTTTTCAAAAACATCACTGTGTCACACTAAAACCACTGACCCTTTCATATACCAACTGTGCTCTGAAACCTGGCACGCCAGCTAACATTGAATCTGGGGGCCAAGCTCTCTGGTCTACAAAGTGAAACAAGATTAGGCTGGCTTTTGAAGAACTATTTTATGCAAGAAATGTTTCCTTGCCACTGCACAGGGAAATAAAAACTGGTTAGAGCAGTTTTCAAAACGTGTTCCCCCTTCTGCTTCTGCCTGTGTGCTGGTAATGTCCTTACCCAGTTTAACAGCAAGTAGCACAGCTCCTGCAAACTGGAGATACATTCAAGTGCAATACTGCTGACGGTTTTTCCCATTTGTCGAGTCCTTCTTGTAAACCAAAGAAAAGTGAATCAGAGTGTGGCTGCAGGCCTCAAATATCAAGACTCTGAGAAGGCCTGATGTCAGTGTTTCTCCACATACATGCCAATTCCTGACTAACGTAACAAAGAGCTTGCCTGTTCCTTACAAAGTCCATTCATTACGTACTCACCAGAAAATGGAGTTGTAATGTGGAAGAGAGAACTCCTACCATTACACGCTGTACTTGCTACATCCAAGAAATACACCACCAACTGAGGTATGCCATGCAGATTAGACACATTAACTTTTAACAAACTCATTCTTCCAAAAGAAAAGGTGTTTTTTGTCAAAAGAAGCTAAAGCACTCTATTTGTTAATTATACTGGCTTTTTTTCAGATGGATAGAAAAAAAACCTCTGCCCCATGGTGCATTTCTAGGGATGTATATTCATTCAAACAACAAACTCCGACTGCTTTTGATGAACACTGCATACACCATGGAGGGTACACAAAGAGTAAGGCAGCTGCCAAACACAACCTTGGACAGTCAAGCCCATGCCAGTATCCATTTCAACTTCCATAAGAGTCACCTTGAGGCAGCTCTGTCTGATAACAGCTTAGAAACCATCTAGTGTCTTCTCCTTTGAGGGCATCTACCATTTAGACATTCTAAATAAATTCATTTTTAGGCCACATCCTTCTGAATTACACTAGACTCTTTAATTACTTCATGTAGACATCAGTGAATTTAGCCAAACAGCAACTTCTATTCGGCTGCCACTGAAGAGACGAATTCTCCTTGAGATGGATTAATTTTCCCTGAAGACAAGGACATAACGTCGGGATTGTCACTCTACACACTTTCATTCTTCCTCTTATAATTTCCTACCTGCCTCCTCAAACATTTCTGTTCTACTGCTGCATTACAAACAAGATTCAGAGAGCAAAGATGGTTGGTTCAGTCACCTTTATTTCGTTCCTTGCAGGAGCTGATGCAGAGAAAGACAACCAGCTCTTCCCACAAGATTTGTACAGCTTTATCTATTTTTAAGCTTGTCATTTCACAACAGAAGAGATGCATCAGGCAGTTCAGGCAACCAAGGTGGCTGTGAAGATTAAGCAATCTCAACCCCACTCCAGGTACCATGTTTGAGTGCACATGAACTGAGCTGGAACGATAGCTCTGAAGAGTTTTCAGCCAGTACACAGTACAGCCTACCGCACAACTTGCTTTCCTCGTATTACTGCTGCTACTACTGGTGGAAGAAGCATCCCTAGACACAGCAGAAGAGTTTACAGACTATAATTCAATCCAATACCAGCTACTATTAAGGCTCTTAACAGAGAAACCACTTACAGTTGAGAATCCAGCAATTCACTTTGCATAAAATGCTTTATCATTTTATAAGGAGGACATGGGAAGCAGGAAGAAACTCAGTCATGATAAATATAAATTGGATTAAGTCCATCTGACGTTCAAAGACAATTGTGCACAAATAGACTCCATCTTCTCTCCCCAGGAAAACTTTAGCGGAAGTTGGTGTTACAAAGGAGAGATCAGAATTTAATCACCATGTCTGTCTCAACAGCTTCCTTCTGCCCCCCAGAAATCAGTGTAGCTTGGAGCGAGAAGGGAAAAAAAAAAAAGAGGTCCTATTGGATATCTTCTATGTGAATTCATGGAATCAAAAGGAAGCTACGAAGAAATTGTTGTCAGAGCAAGATCATTCAGGCTGGAGATCAACAGCAAAAGGGAAACACCCTTCTTTTAGTACCCAGTGGTATTTCTAGCGAAACCTTCCCACCAAAGGCATGCTGTTTTGTGTCAAGGAGCATTTGTATCTTTGTGATCTGCTGACTGCTCAGGCAAAGAGATGTCCATCACCTAACCAAAGCCTAAGAATCAGAAGTACAAAGCGCGTAAGAGAAAACCTGCCTCCCCAACAGCTCGAGGCACCACAGGGTCTGTTCTCGCCAAGATCTTTTAGAGGTTTCGTGAAGCAACCCATCGCAAGAGCTGGCTTACAGAGAGCACCCACTGAAACACCCAGTAACTGGCACTCCCTGTCCGCCTCCCTATACTGCACAACACAAATGTAGAGCAAAACAGTTTCTCAGGCTGTAGCTACTAGACTAAGAAGGGAAGAAACTGCTGCCCCAGGACTTTATCTCTCACTGCGTCTTCAAATGACACACACATTTAAAAAAAAAAAAAAAACAAAAAAAAAAACGAAAAAAGATCTATACGTGGTGCTAGAAAAACTAAGAGAAACTAGGAAGGCATATAGAATACTCCAATGCTACTAGAAGAACAAAAGATTTTAAACCAAAAAATGAAATCGCTTAGCTAAGAGCTTAAAAAAAAAAGTTGTTTAACAAGCAGCAGCTGTTCCTCTCATTCCTTGGGTCACTGCTCTCAAATAATGACTTCGGGACAATTCATCCCAACAAAGCTGCCTTAAGAGCCTTTGAAGGCTGGGCAGCAGGAGCAGGCCAACCATCCCATCTGAACAGAACAAGCCAGCAGGCACTCAGCCCTAGGTAGTCACTGCAGCTGCTTTTAACCTCTAAATAAAAACAAGTGGGCTTGTACATATGCCTTCACTCCACAAAATGCAGACAGGTACCTCTAACACAGAGCGTACCTTTCTGGCTTTGTTCTTTCCTAAGAAGCACATCGGACACTCTCAGTAAGATTTTTAAAAGCAAAGCTGTTACTTTTGTATAATAGATAAATCTAAAAACACCAATGTGGTTTTCAGTGCAACTGTTCAAGCTGAGGGAAATGTAAAGGTAGAACAAAAAGCACAGCTGAGTCAGGTCTGCACACAGAGTGCTCTTTTGATTAACAAAAGACCATCTACTTAAAAAAAACAAAAATAAAATCCTAGGGATCTGTTTGAAGTTGCTGGGAGGAAATTTTATTGTTCACATTTGTTAAAACCATACCTAGAACTAACGTGACCAGGACCAGAGAGAAAAAGATTAACCTCTTTACTTGTTAAATCAATTTTATTTAATGGTGTAACAGCAGGCTGACTCCTAGGGTATGCAGTGATAGCCTGAACAACCAGTTACCCCATGCCATGTGCCTAACAACAGAGTATTTAAAATAGTCAAAACAGTGAAGTAAACGGCCCTGGAGATCATCTAGTATCTGGGACAACGATGATGAAGGAACAAGTGTGGCAAGACTCCCCTCTGCCTAGTGACCCAGAGAGGGCTTGGACATCATCTGACTCCTCTGTCAGGGAGGAGAGGAATGAGCATGTGGCTGGACAGGCGACACAGAGGACTACCCAGCAATTCTGTGGGCTGGATTATCCACCCCTGAAGCTTGAAAGCCGATACAAAAAAAAGTAAGACCTGGTCTGACTAGCAGTTTGGAGCAAGTTCCTAAACTAGGAAAGCATGGGCTTGAGAGAAGATGCAGCGCCTGAGTAGAAGAGCTGGAGACCTCTAAACGACAAAGAGGAAACCGCCATGTTCCCTCCAAAGCAATGTCAAAATGCAAGAGGGTCTCTTTCTCTCAGGGACATTGGAAGGAGCATAAAAATCAAATGACTTACAGAGTACAAGTTCCGTGAGAACTAATTCTCTTGGGTTATTTTGTTTGTAATTGGGAAAACATCAAGAACAGCATGTCTTTTTAAGTAAAACCTCTCTTACTTTACTCCAAAAAAGCAGTGACTTCCAACTCCCTATGCATTTTCAACTTCTTATGGTCCTTGCTGTACCTGATCTGGACAAAAATCCAGAATTTTGTTCTACAGATTTATCAAAGAAAGAAGAATTTCTATACACCAGTAACTTCACTCTGTAACAGTCCAAAGGAAGTAGAGGTGCCTTATTCTAATATCTCCCTCTATACAAGTATAGGAAGCACTAATTTTTCTACTTTAATGGAGAAATATTAGTTCAAGATTTCATTCTGAAATCCTTTCTTTAGATCATGCTGCTCTTCTTCCCATCCAAAGGCAAGCAGGTGATCTGACAACTCTGCAAGAACACTTAGCTCCTACACAATCCAGCACAGATAAAAAGTTACAACTCTTCTTCCAGTGAAGTAGGTGAAATCCATTACCCTGTTTTATCAGGTGGGAAAACAACCACCAGCAGTCAGCAGCAGGGGAAGAAAATAGGAACTACTGACTCCAGGTGCTTCATTTTTTGATTGTTAATTCTGTTTAAACAAAATTTCTATGTTTCCTGTTTGCCGGCAGATGAGAACATAACGTGCAGAGAGCAGCTCAGGACAGCTTCTGGGACAGCCACACTGCCATTCCGTGGATGGGATGCAGCAGTGGGAGCCAACAGACCTGAATTCTGTTCTGCTCCCAGCACCGACTCACTGTGTAATTTCTGTTCCAGTCAATTAAATCTTTCTTCTTCAGCTTCTTAATTTTGTAGAGTGGCACCTGGTGACATTTGCCCACTCCTCATCAAGCATGTTGAAAACTGAAAAACTCTGCAGAAGTATGAAGGACTTCCAATCAAAGTTCCAACTTCTTCGCAGGTCTGTACAAGGAAAGCAGCAGGAAGATGGGCTCACGAAAACAAACTGGATGTGCACTGCAAGCGCTACACCTCGGGTCAGTAACAGGGCTGTGCCTAGACTGCATGTCTACGAACAACCTTCGTCAGGAAGGGCTTCGTGAATGGGGACACAAGTTTTGAAGCATGTGGAATGTAAAGTAAGTGATCCTGTTAATCTGTTTCACACAAAGTAACCACTGAATATACAAATACCAAAGCTTGGCCCTGAATGTGACATGAGAGTCTGAGATGCAAATACAGATTCAAAGCAGGACTAATAAGCCGATACTTGTAAATACCAAGCAGTTATTAACACATTTTATAAGATTAACACCTGCGTAACAGCAGATAATATACAAACATCATTAAGTAATCAGCTAGTCCTCATTTACACACAGTAGGCTATTAACACACATACTACAGAAGTTGAGCTTTAATGGACAAACTCTCAAGCCTTCAAAATCACACTGGAAACTGTTTAATCCTGAACTACTTTGAGCAAGCTCTGATACGAGAGGGACCAGACAAGGAGGTGGAGGGGCTAATGTAGTTTTAAACTAGTTTATCTGTACCGCAAACAGGTGAAGACCGCAATTTTCAAATTCTCTATGACTGATTTTTCACTTACAACATCACACCAGTTTTCAAAGCATGATCCTCCAAATAATGGGATTTTTTTTGACCTGATGAATCTCCACACTCTTAAGCCCAGGAGTGAAATGCAGGAATAGGTTTCCTTGCCAGACAGCTCCTCCCACTTAATTCTAGTTCCAAGAACATAATGAAACTAACAGAGGAAGTTTCTAAAACAAGGAGGAGTACTGAGAACAAGAAAACAAGGTTAGCCAGAAGGACTGTCATTCATTATATAATCCAGCCTTTGGGTAACTGGACATTTAGGGAAAGGGGTTGAGAGAACGTCGGAGGCATCAGCCTCTGCAGCATTATGTCATCTGCTCTGCTAGTTACCTGGCAGGTGTGGGGGAAGAAAAACCAACAACAAGCCTATTTATTTCTAATGCAAAAGACTATGAATCCCCACAACACTTGGAGAAAGAGGGCACAAAAAATGAATACATTCTGCTCCTGTTTAAACTGATTTCTTTCCAAGGAGCTAGTTCTCACGTTTTCTCCCTTCTGCCAGCCTCCCCACCTCCACTGTGGTGTCCTACATAACACCTTTTCGTCAATCATGTTCTAAATTTTATGCTTTATTCTCTGAGTAAGTACGAAGCTTGTTCTCTATTGCCCAGGAATACACAGCAATTGCTACTGCTGAAATATGCCAAAAATGCAAACTATTTTAGGTGGTACTGAAGAATGCAAGAGGGGAAATGGTACGTTACTTTTTTTTTTTTCAAAATAAAATGTTAGGCTCAAACATATTTCAAAGGTAATTAGGAGGAGGAAAGTATTCATAATCTCAAACACTCAATGGTGGAGGCTTGCCAGCAAGCACTTTATTTCCTTTTAGGCAGTGAAGCAGGTGTCAAAATGAAGGATGGAAAAGAAATGTATTTTTAATAAAGTGAGCAAACTACACTCTGTTTCATCAAAACAGGAGAAAAGTGTCATGAAGAAAAAATGTTTAAGTAAGGGGACTGGTATTTAAAGGGATCCAGCCCTTCACTGGACTGTAAGCAACAGCGATTGTACTCATGAGTGGTAGTGCCGTGTTCTGGAGATAAGACAGAATGGAGGCAGAGAGAACGGGGAACAGGATTAAACATATACAGCTGCTCCCCAAACTAAGTAAATTGTTCAGATACTTGAATGTCCTAAGTAAACTGTAACCCTTCCTGTCCCAGAGCCTTCATCCCCCTCAAGCTCAGAGACTCTTGCTGTTGCAGCTCCCTAGCACATCCCAGCACCTCCCACCATCGCATCCCCCAGACACTTCCTCCAACGCTGTCCCTCACCCATTCCAGCATTTGTAAGCCCCCAGTCCTGAACATCTCTCCCTTTCCCAATTCAAGACCTGCCAGCTCAGGATTTCTCCATCTCCTGCTCCATCTCGCTGCCCACAGCTGCTGGTTTCCAGTATTGCCAGTGCCACTGGCCTCAGTAGCCAGCTCCTTGGCCTCCCCACAAAGTCCTGACCTCTAACAGACACCGAACAAAATTCAAACCTGGACTGTGATTTCCAAGAAATTACCTACACACAACTCAGAGCAAAACCAGGACACAGCTATAGAAAAAGAGAGTTGTACCACAGTCTTTCTCATAGCTTCTAGGAATCACAAAACATTAAGACTTGGTTGCTGCCTTATACTGCCAAACACATTGAAACAAGATCTGGTAAGATTAATTTAGCATCACAACCGTGTAAATTTTATTTGTGGATGCTGCTTTCTGAAAGGTTTAAGTCCCAGCTGCCCTGGGACAGCACACAAATCAGAGATTTGTACAAAACAGCATGAACAAATACAACATCTGGAGAAGAAAAAAAAAGGGGGTGGTGGTGAGGAAAATAGCTCCATCTTCGTAAGACTTCCTTCAAAAGCGCATAGGCCAATCCATATCCTACTGCATGACAGACAAACTTCTCCTGAATTCAGTCAGGGGAATTCCTAGACGTCTGCTAGGCTCACCATCTCACGCTGGACCAGGCAAAGAAAACCACTCCAAGGAAAAAATGTTCAGTCACTGCTCTGCAAAGTGAGCAAACAAAGGTTCCCTTGAAACAAATCAGTAACTGAGGCTCAGAAAGGGATTGCTACTTGCCTGAAGCTGAAAAAGAGTTAAGAATAGCAGAACCCAGGCTTGAGGGAGTAGACAATGGCATTCACTGCTGTATACACACACAACACAAAGTCTTCCTTCTCCTCCAAAGCATTTCTATAGGACAAAAGCCACTCTTAATACACAAGATTTAGGGGCAAAAAACACCCTTTCCCAGAGCATCCAGCAGGGATTCAAATATATTGTACTCTTTCAGTACCTAACCTAATAATATCAATAAACCTGCAGTGACCAGCTCAGGTTCTCCTATTTATATCACAATCTAAAGAGACGCAAGTTTGGTGCTGCAACTCCATCCTATTTTTTAGTTGTATATAACTGTATTACCTTCAAGCAAGTACAACTCAAATGTATCATCTGGCTTCCAAGCGAAGTTCCTGCTTTCAACTCAGTTTCCAAGAAACATCTGTATTGAAGCTGCCCCACTACAAAAACACGACTGATACAGACCCAAGACAGAACTGCAACTTGCAGCTCAGGAGGCAGTTTACCAGTGTTTGTTAGTCCAGATATAACTTGTTATAATGCAGCAGCCAGATTCAGTTTTCAGTTCAGTAAATTTGATGTAGAGTGATGTGGAATCCAAGTGAAGCTCTCAGACTTCACCTTTCTGAGAAAACACAAAGTCATATTTACATTACTGGCTGTACTGGTGTTTTAGCAGGCTCTCCAACCTTGTTTTATTCACAGCACACAGTGGTCTACAGACACGGACAACAATTAGGGAGGAAAGCAATCTGCCTTGGGATATGACTGTTAAATAAATACTAAGCAACCATGACTGCCTGGAATCCTGTTAGCAGTAATACATGTCCGTCTGTATAAACATAGCATTCTGAAGGCTCTTCTGTTAAATGCCAATCTTTCTGGCTTCTGTGGATTAAACCAGATACATCTCCTTTGGAAACATCCTTAAAAACCAAACAAACAAAACAGCAAACATCCAAACATACACAATTCAAATGCAGCCAATCGCACTGTCCATCTAACTGCAATCCCTACTTGTCTCTGTGTGTCTCCCATGACCACTACTAAAATACTCAAACATTTCAGTATAAAGAAGATTTTGTAGATTGTGGCAAGAATGTGGTTAATAATTTGTTGGTAGAACAAGTTTTCCATTTTGGGGGCAGCTGGCTCAGTATAGGAATACCTAGACAACACTTCAGGGCTCATACTTGGAGAGAAGACAAAGAACCCAGATGATTCTACTATTTCTTCCCTCATTGCAAGACTACTCTTTTCTCACCACCTCCACTATTTGTATTACATGCCTAAAAAATACACATGCACACTTCAAAATACAAGCTCAACAACTTCCATGGCTTCTCACTCCACGCTGGTGCTATTGCTTCAACTCTGTTTAGAGTGTGATTCAGTCATTTTCATAGCAATGAACTATGATGGCATGAAGAAAGCATCTGTGTTATCAATGACTGAACGAAGGAGGACAGTGAAGTTCCAAAAGAACAATACAAAACTTTCCTACAAAGCCAGACCTTAATAATTCTGTACTTACTCAGGAAAAGTTTTCCACTCCAAGTATATTTTAAGAGAAATAATGCATTAAAGAGACTTAGGAAGAAACATTTACACACATGCACGCTATTTATAATCAGTTATTTGTGGCATAAACATCAGCAGACTCTGTACAACTCTGCTTGCCCATCTGACTGCTGTGACTACAGAATAATTTCTCAGGTGCCCTCAAAGGGCTATTGTTGAAACAAAGTTAGTCATGGTACTGCCTGGCACCAAAATCAACTCTGGTAATTACGTAAGGTGGCAGCAATACCACTTGGAAGGCTTGTTTACCAGTGACATTGCACAATGTGAGGTGGAACACGCCTGCCAGACGTGGCTGCAGTTCAAGACGCAAATACGCTCGTGGAGTTACCAGGCACTCTGAAGCAGTAAGCTATCGCTTCAGCAGCTAGAGACAAAAAGAGCAGGTCCCTGCAAGCGTAGAGGCAACCATCTGACCAACACAGAACAATGTTACAGCCACCAGGTATAAATGCAGATGTTAATTTAGGAAGCGATGGCTACCAGCTCAAACACATACGGGATTTAAGATTTTGAAGAAAATCATTGTACAAGTGGCAACGTCTATCCCTACAGAAACAAGAGTGACCACGCACTGCTTAGCACAGGGCACGTGCAAACCTTTCTGACATGCCATTGCTACACACAAACCAGTAGGCACAGCTCATCTCACCCGGAGAAGCCGTACCAGTTGGCCTTAGCTGTTTATTCTCCTCTCTTGTCCTCCCCACGTTGTTTCAGCCAAGAACACACCTACCTGCTGCTACTACCACCATGTACCATCTACATGAGAGGCACCGTGAGTTCATTTCTAAAGTAAGTTCGGTGAGTAATTTTGCCAAATGAACCTCTGTGTGTTAATGCAGCCAGTTAAAACAACGCGCTGGGAGACAGCAAGCAGGTGGATGGAGTACAGAGCACCACGATATGATGAGAAATGTGGAGCTGGTTGAGACTTCACAAAGAGATTCCAAATTAAAACCCCTAAACAAATGCGTACATTTCCACTAACATTTGATATTTATTAGGCAGTGCCAAAACATCATATAGTTGCCACTTCCACTTAACAACTGGCATACGTTCAAACACAGGTCGAACAAATCCCTTACAAGTTTAAGTGAGATTTGAGGGGTTACAGAAAGACTGTAAGTCATCATCCTCACAAACCTGTCAGAAGAAAAATGTTAGGATTATGAAAGACAGCTTTGTTCCTTCTTTTCTTAAGCCTAAAGACTAAAATAAAGCTATTTTCCTTAGGCTCACAAGTGAATGAGAAATTGTTGTCCAAGGAGTTGCTTACTTTAGAAAAGATTTTTCTCCTTAGACTCCAAATAGCCTACAATCTGCCAGTTTGCCCTCACTAATCTGGTTGGGAATCGAAGGCAGACAAACAGACCTCCCTGATGTTGCTGAAGCAGTCTGTATCACCAGTTATGCAACTATGCCAGGTCAGATGTCTTGAGCATCAGTTTGCGTATTAGCCATTGCAACTTTTAGATTTAAAATGAAATCAAACATACTGCCTCTCCTAAAAGCAGTAAGGTTGGAACTGTGTCAGCTTTGGTTAAGACTGGACAATTTGATTTAAAAAGACATAGATCTGCCTGTGTCCCAAAGCAACAAAAATGTTGTTTATATTTGAATCTGAATACCCACATACGAAGTATCATTTATCACAGATATCCCAAAGAACTACGGGGGCCCACTGTACTGTGCAGATGGAGTAAAAGTCTTTGCCAAAAAGAACTTCCACTCTAAATCAGCATTTAAATCTAAATCCCTTCTAAGCATGGCTCCTTTCTCATGACCTCTAAAATCCAGGTATAACATACTACTACTTCATTCAGGTTACCAAGCCATGAAAAACCAACAACAACAAACCCCCCCAAAACACAAAAAAACCCCAAACCCCTAATGAAAACATCACAATGATTAATCATAGGAAATAAATTCTGAATTTCTCAGTTAAACATAAAAATAAGGATTCATGGATATCTGCCACTCTATGCAAAAAAAGTGGCCAGGGCACAACTGAGAATTGCCCGCAATTAGAACAAAAACTTGATTTCAGAGTGGTCTATTTTAGTTTTTCTCAATCTAGTTAAAGCTACCAAACTAGTTCAGAAGTTTCAGTATTTGCTACAAAGCCACCAGTAACTCTTTCATGCAAATAGGCAGATGCCAAGAAAAGCCAACAGATTCAAGAGAACTTGCACCAACGTTTCTCTCCGCCATGTTCACATCCAGTGCTCAGAAGTCACTCCATTTTTAGTTCTCAGCGCTCGAGCAGTCTGAAGTCCAGCACCGGGATTCGCTGCTGAAGCTAAGCCTCCCTGCTAACTGCATCACACCACATGCAAGAAAACTTCTGGCCCACAAGCACTATTCAAGATGACCCAGGCTGACAGTTTAATCTAATTATGATTTTAACCATCCACAGATGCTGCAAGTACACAGGTGACACTGGGTCTTAAAGGCTTGAGGATGAACTACCCTTTCAGCTCCTGCAATACACCTCAAAATCCTCAATCAAACAGGTGTAAAGCTGCTTTGCTGACACAAGCTCTAACAATTCAGGAGGAGAGGCCACACGGAAAAATCTGTCTCTCTCTTGCAGCCAAATAGGTTTTAAAAAATAAAAAAGAACCAGGCCTTCCAGAAATACAAAGTGATTTAACAGCTCTGTAGGAGGGCTGGGGTCTCGTGACATGCATTGAACAGGCTTGTACTGAAGGCTCCAGTTGGGAAGCTGAAAACTTGGTTCCTTACCAACATAACAGCAGGACTGCAGAGATTAGTCTGAATGAAATGCTTTGAAAAATTAAAAGCATTAGGTAACTACTAAGTATTGTTAAAGCCCTAAAGATACTTGGGACAGAATAATTATTATGCACTTGAAATTACTGTAAAAATATTTATTTATAAATTAAATGCATTTCATATTAGCAAACAGAACCATTGATAAGCCAAGAAAACAGAAGTCCTATAGAAAAAAAAAGGTACAGTACAAAAAAGTACAAGTAACAAAACAAGCTATTTCCACATCTGATACCAACCAATATGCCTCAGACTCTGACCCATGGAGACAACTTCCAAGAAACACATTCAAGGACTTTGGGTTCTTCAGTCTGGCCAAAAACGAACCCATCAGTCTAGGAGGTAGGAAAGAGATTTAGTCACATGGATGGAAATGCTTTCTTTGACTTTCAGTTGGTGAAGAATAGGGACTTCTTTGGTTATGGCCTGTTTTCATTACTTGTCATTTGTGTCTCTATCTTCTCCAGATGAGACTGTGGTAACCTATTGTTCCTAGAGCTATTTTGTGTGGAAAAAGAACTCAAGTACCAAACTTCTAGCTGGTCTACTATGCCCCTCTCTGCTACTGATGTTAGCTGTCAATGTCCTGCCACTCCAAAACATCAAAAATAAAAGCTCTAAGTGAGGGGAGGATACAGCAAAAAAAGAACTTGCCTTCCCAGATGCCCTAGCAGAGCAGTTAAGGACAGTGATTTCTTCAGATGCATTAGCAACACAGACCTGTGAAACCCCTGGCCTCCAGAAGAACACAATGCCTTTCCACTTGGAGCCTCTGAATTTGGGTCTCTAGAAGATACGTAGGGGCAATTTCAAAAGTTTCTTAACAATCCAACCCTCTAATGATACATAGGCATAACACCCACTTTAAAGTGTGTGCTAAAGACAGGGTGCCAAACCACACCTGCCAAAGAGGACATCCAGCTGAAGTCTCTGAAAGAAAAACCTTGCATTTTACATGATGAAAAACGTCACCTCTTCATTCAGAAACTTACTATGGGTGGTAACCTTATTTCTCTAAAACTATTGTATTGTATGTTCTATAGTTGTCAGGAAGTAACTGTACATTTTTTTTAATGTATGCATCATACTTTACCTACGACAGTAAGATTTTCCAACCTCAGCAGATTTTGTTCCACTGACTGCACAATGAACAAAAACCACAACAGCTAAAAATGTCTCTAACCTTTGCAAAAAAATTGGTCCTGAACCCTGCTCGTGCCTCTAAAACAGGAAAGTGGTTTGTTGCGCATGACAATAGTTTCTCTGTACCTTTAAATATAAAATTCTTGTTATCAACATCAGTCTTTTAAAAATTCATCTTTGCGGAAAAGCTGAACTTCAGTAAGCTTATACTATTTGAGAAGGTGCTCTGAAGTGTCTACTTCTAATCCTCCAATATGGATGACAAAGAAGTTATTCGCAACTGTGAATCTTTAAAACGCACATCTGAACTGATGCCTCTGTGTTTTCTTGACTCATTAACACAAACTCTGCAATTCCGCCTTTACTTAATGTCTTTGTTCCATCCCAAAGTGAAGCACCAGTGCTGTCTCCTAAGATGATTACTCTTGGTGAGCCAGTGTTTCCACAGGCACATTCTGAGACCCAACACAGATTAACATTTTCAAAGACATCTGAAATAACATTTTCTTCATCTGCTATTACAAAGTGACAGCCACAACCCAGGATCCCTTATTGTTCATGTATTGTACAAGCCTGAAAACAGACGGCAATGGGATTTGCAGCTGGCAGAATGTCTCCAAAGCTAAGAAGAATTTTTCTACCAAATTTTACATAGAAGTAGAAACGGGGCTCTGCGCCCTGGATCCGACATGATCCAGCAGATGCTGTTTCCAGTTTCAGCAAGTTTTCATTCAGAAGCAACTGCCTCCATGTTCAATAGTGCCCCACGGATCACATACAAGATCCTGTCAGCCTGTATAAATGAGAGGCCTGATTTAGAATTACAGCAAAAATACAATACATAACTTTTGTTTGGGAGAACTAAAAAAAGGCAATATCACCGTTTCCCGCGTCATCTCAAAGGGATGCAAGTGTATGGCTCACGATGGTCCTACACGAGAAGCATCAAGCAACAACTCTGCCTCTCAGTTCCCCAAAACGCAGGCATTTTTAATTGGAATGCAAGTGCTCTGGTAAAACCTGCATGAGAAGACTCATCTGTGTGTCTTCCCCATGGAATCAACGAATTCGGAAAGTCACAAATCTTCGTTTCAGGAATGGCTCAAAAAGCAAATGACTCCACCGCTGCTATTTCGGCTCCATTTGAGCCAAAGGGGTCTTTCTCGCCTCTGTTTTGGTACCTGCAGCTGCCTGCTGTGGCCCAGGGGGTACAGGAGCCCGCAGCCAGGCCCCATCCCACACCTCACACCTGCTCCAAAGGCCAGACCCACGCTGGAGCCCGGAGGGACGGCCTGCAGCGGCTCGGGGATCCGGGGAGCTGCGGGGGGAGAACGGTGCCTCCACCCCGAGGCCCCGCGGCCCGGCCCTCCCCTCCTGCCCGGGGAGCCCCAAACTCCGCACACGCACACCCCCTCCCCCGCTGCGCACAACAGCGTGAGGTGTCCAACGACAGCCGCCCGCCGGGCAAAGCCTCCCGCGCCCTTCCCTGCCCAGACCTGCTTCTTCCCTCACACAAGCGGCCCGCCCGCGCTGCCTGCCCCGGCGGGGGCGGCGGGGCCGGGGGAGGCCGGGCGGGGAGC